>Ga0256405_10009558_pt1 | contig 13224 bp, 13 predicted proteins | sample RumenRJG_02DNA_FD_189096 | JGI IMG/M metagenome (GOLD analysis project Ga0256405, IMG submission 189096) | Bovine rumen microbial communities from Lethbridge, Alberta, Canada - RJG_02 | ecosystem: Host-associated > Mammals > Digestive system > Stomach > Rumen | place: Canada: Alberta...
TATGCATTTGAGGGCAGAAGGAAGAGCTTGTGATCCGTATAGAGCTCTTTTTAGAGATCTACGCAGTGTTCGCGGATGCAGATAAAAACGGCGCTCTGCCAAAGGCTGAGGACATCAAAAAGATCATGTACTGGTTCTACAGTGATTATGCTGAAGAAGAGAGAATGGCAAGATTTGGCAGCATTGTAGATCCTGACAACTCATTTTTCAGGGACATCATTACTGGTAGCGACCTTACAGATGTCCGTTATCTCTACAAGTTTGGCGAGTACATTACAGACAATGAGCTTGAAACCGCAAGGCATCTCGCTTCTCTTTCGAAGGATGAGATAGACAAGATGGCCACCACTTTTACAGAGGGCTATCGCATCGGCTTTGAGATGACAGGTAAGGACATCACCATCAAGAAGACTGCCTCCATCATCTACAACCTGGGCTTTGAGCTTATTGTGAAAAAAGCTATCGAAAACCTCAAGGCCATTGACCTGGATGCCACCATCTACAGATCAATAACAAGTACCTTCTATATGGGAGGAAGCGGTTCTAGAAACGCATGTACCGGAGCAGTTCCCAACAAGCAGTTTGACTATGACCACAAGGATGACGAGGGACTTTTCCTTGACAGCCAGCTCATAAACAGAAGGCTTGAGGCCATAAGGGCTGCGGGAGAAAAGTACAAGGATAAGGCAAGAGTCTTTGGAGGCCCTGCAGTAATAGAGGTGTTTGGTGAAACTCCTTTTTCACCAGTGCCCAAGGAAAATGCAGTTCATCTTAGTCCTTCTCAAAAGAAGATGGTAAGCGAGTACAAGATCCAGGCTTCTCTTATCCAGAATGAATATATTATTGGAAAAGAGAGAAGCTTCACCATTATCTCTTTCCCAATCCCGGAGATCGGTGATAATTTCAAGACCATATTTGATGAGATAGTAAGGATCAACACACTGGATTACAAGCTTTATCAGACTATTCAGCAAAGGATCGTTGATGCACTGGATGAAGCTGAGTATGTGCTGGTTAAGGGAATGGGCGACAATCATACTGATATGAAGGTATGCCTGCGAAAACTCCAGGATAAGTCCAGGGAGACCAACTTCGAAAACTGCGTGGCAGACGTAAACATCCCTGTTGGAGAGGTGTTCACATCTCCAAAACTCACAGGTACAGAGGGAGTTCTTCATGTGACCGGAGTTTATCTTGAGGGGCTTTTCTTTAAGAATCTTGAGATCCGCTTCAAAGACGGCTGCACAACAACCTATACCTGCACCAATTTTGAAGATGAAGCTGAAAATAAAAAGTATATCGAGGATAACATCCTGTTTAACCACAAGATGCTGCCTATAGGAGAGTTTGCAATAGGAACCAATACCCTTGCTTATGTCATTGCAAGGAAGTATGGAATAGAAGAAAAGCTTCCTATCCTCATTGCAGAAAAGACAGGACCACACTTTGCTGTTGGCGATACCTGCTACTCCTACGAGGAGGACAATGTGACCTACAACCCCGATGGCAAAGCTATTGTGGCCAGGGAAAATGAGATTTCCTGTAAGAGAAAAGAAAACCCTAAGGAAGCATACTTTAGCTGTCACACTGACATCACTATTCCCTATGATGAACTGGGAGAAATAAGGGCAGTCAGAGAAGATGGAAGCAGCGTAGTCATCATAGAAAAAGGGCGCTTTGTTCTTCCTGGAACCGAGGAACTTAACAAGCCACTTGACGGCGAGTTTTAAATGTTAAATTTTTTGTAAATAATCTAGCACAATATTTAGTATTATGGTATGATATGACCGACTAAATATTGAAATTATCAGCACAAGGCTTTTATAGGAGGCACTATGGCACAGGTTGGAATAGTAATGGGAAGCGATTCAGATATGCCAGTTATGAGCAAGGCTGCAGATATTTTGGAGCAGCTTGGCGTATCTTATGAGATGAGGATCATCTCAGCACACAGAGAGCCGGATGAGTTCTTTGAATATGCGAAAACAGCAGAGGATAAAGGCTTTAAGGTTATCATAGCAGGAGCTGGTATGGCAGCACACCTTCCTGGTATGTGCGCAGCTATTTTCCCAATGCCGGTCATCGGTATTCCAATGCACACAACTTCCCTTGGAGGAAGAGATTCCTTATACAGCATAGTGCAGATGCCTTCAGGTATTCCTGTGGCAACAGTGGCTATTAACGGAGGCGCAAATGCAGGCCTTCTTGCTGCCAAGATCCTGGCAACATCAGATCCTGAGCTTCTTAAAAAGCTCAAGGACTACAGCGCATCACTTAAGGATCAGGTAGTGGCCAAGGACAAGAAACTTCAGGAAGTTGGCTATAAAAATTACAATTAAATATAGGAACATATCATTACAAACGTAGTAAGGAAAGGGAGAGCACATGGCACTGGATTACAAAAAGGCGGGAGTTGATATTGAGGCAGGCTACAAGTCTGTTGAACTTATTAAGGGATATGTCAAAGAGACGATGAGACCTGAAGTACTTGGAGGTCTTGGTGGCTTCTCTGGAGCATTTTCCATGAAGGATATTAAGAATATGGAGGATCCGGTTCTTTTATCCGGAACAGACGGCGTAGGAACCAAGATCAAGCTGGCATTTCTTTTAGATAAACACGACACCATCGGAATCGATGCTGTGGCAATGTGTGTGAATGATGTGGCATGTGCAGGCGGAGAACCTTTATTCTTCCTGGATTATATAGCATGTGGCAAGAACTATCCTGAGAAGATAGCTGCCATTGTTAAGGGAGTAGCTGAGGGCTGCAAACAGTCTGACTGTGCACTTATAGGCGGCGAAACAGCTGAGCATCCAGGGCTTATGCCTGAGGATGAGTACGACGTGGCAGGATTTACTGTTGGCGTTGTAGACAGAAAAGACATGATCGACGGCTCTACAATTAAGGACGGAGATGTTCTTATCGGTGTTGCAAGTAGCGGCGTTCATTCAAATGGCTTTTCACTTGTAAGAAAGGTCTTTGATATGACAAAAGAGAGCCTTGAGACTTACTACGATGAACTTGGAATGACTCTTGGTGAGTGTCTTCTTACTCCAACCAGGATCTATGTACATATGATGAAGTCCCTTAAGAATGCAGGCGTTAAGGTTAAGGGCTGCAGCCATATCACAGGCGGCGGTTTTTACGAGAACATCCCAAGGATGCTTCCAGACGGGATCAAGGCTGTTGTTGAAAAAAATAGCTACAACATCCCACCAATCTTTAAGCTCATGCAGAAAAAGGGCCAGATTGAGGAACAGATGATGTACAACACCTACAATATGGGACTTGGAATGGTCCTTGCTGTTGATCCTGCAGACGTAGATACAGCACTTAAGGCTATCGAGGCAGCAGGCGACAAGGCATGGGTAGTTGGAAAGGCTGTAAGCGGCGAAAAGGGTGTTGAACTGGTATGAAGATAGCTGTGCTTGTGTCTGGAGGAGGAACCAATCTTCAGGCCATAATTGACGGAATAAATAACGGAACTATTACTAACACAGAAATTTGCCTTGTGTATTCCAATAACCCCGGGGCATATGCTCTTGAGAGGGCAAAAAAGGCTGGAATACCAAGCGTTTGCAAGTCTCCCAAGGACTATGAGACAAGGGATGCTTTTAACGAAGCTCTTTTACAGACCCTTGTAGATGCAGATCCTGACCTTATCGTGCTGGCTGGATGCCTTGTGGTTATTCCAGAGAGCGTAGTTAAGAGATTTCAGGGAAGGATCATCAACATCCATCCATCCCTTATCCCATCATTTTGCGGAACGGGATTCTATGGACTTAAGGTACATGAGAAGGCTCTTGAAAGAGGCGTAAGGGTTTCTGGTGCTACTGTTCATTTTGTTGATGAGGGCACAGACACAGGACCTATTATACTGCAGAAGCCTGTAATGATAAGAGATGATGACACAGCGAAAACTCTTCAGCAGCGTATTATGGAGCAGGCTGAGTGGAAGATACTTCCTATGGCAATAGACCTTATTGCTAACGGTAAGGTAAGTATTATAGATGGTCATGTAGTAATTGATGGTTATGATGACAAGGTTCTCTCAGAACTATAAATGGGGATAATAGAGGAAAGAGGCTAGGTATGAAAGTTTTGATCGTTGGTGGAGGCGGAAGAGAGCATGCAATTGCTGAAGCCGTATCCAGGAGTAAGCAGGTAGACAAGATTTACTGTGCGCCAGGTAATGGCGGAATTGCGGAGCTTGCTGAGTGCGTTCCGATAACTCCAATGGAGTTCGATAAACTTGTTGCTTTTGCAAAAGAGAACAAGATTGACCTTACAATCGTTGGCATGGACGATCCACTGGTTGGCGGAATTGTTGATGCATTTGAGGCTGAGGGCCTTAGGGTATTTGGACCAAGAAAGAACGCAGCTATCCTTGAGGGAAGCAAAGCTTTTTCCAAGGACCTTATGAAAAAGTATGGTATTCCTACAGCTGCCTATGAGACCTTTGATGATCCAGCGAAGGCTCTTTCATATCTTGAAAATGCCAAGTTCCCAATTGTTTTAAAAGCTGATGGTCTGGCTCTTGGAAAGGGCGTGCTTATCTGCAACGACCTTGCAGAAGCAAAGGCCGGTGTAAAAGAGATCATGGAAGATAAGAAGTTTGGCTCGGCAGGTAACCACATGGTTATTGAAGAGTTCATGACAGGCCGCGAAGTTTCAGTTCTTTCTTTTGTTGATGGTAAGACCTACAAGCTTATGAGTAGCGCGCAGGACCACAAGAGAGCAGGAGACGGTGATACAGGACTTAACACTGGCGGAATGGGTAATTTTTCACCTAGTCCTTTCTATACAGAGGAAGTAGATAAGTTCTGCAGAGAACATATCTATGGCAAGACTGTTGAGGCTATGGCCAAGGAAGGCAGGGAGTTTAAAGGAGTTATCTTCTTTGGACTTATGCTTACTGAGGATGGCCCTAAGGTACTTGAGTACAATGCAAGATTTGGAGACCCTGAAGCTCAGGTTGTTCTTCCAAGACTTAAGACTGATATTATCGATGTTTGTAATGCATGCATAGATGGAACATTAGGAAGCCTTGATCTTGATTTTGAGGATAAGGCTGCTGTATGTGTTGTCCTTGCAAGTGATGGCTATCCACTTAGCTATGAGAAGGGCAAGCTCATTAGAGGGCTTGAAAACTTTAAGGGCAAGGAAGGCTATTATTGCTTCCATGCTGGCACCAAGGCTACTCCTGAAGGAATAGTGACAAATGGTGGCAGAGTACTTGGCATAACAGCTAAAGGTGACACTCTGAAAGAGGCTCGTGCAAAAGCGTACGAGGCTACAGAGTGGGTAGACTTTGATAATAAATACATGCGCCATGATATTGGTAAGGCGATCGATGAAACGGAGGAGTAAGATATGAAAAATCTAAGAAAGAGAGTATTGTCACTTGGGCTGTCAGTAATAGTTTCAGCAGCTCTTTTCGTATCAGCAAGCCTCTCAGCTTATGCTTATACAGAGACTACTGGTACGGTCAGTCAGGATAATGTAAAGGTACGTGAATCTGCCAGCACAACTTCCGCTCAGGTATCAAGCCTCAAAAAAGGCAATACAATTGAAATTGTGGATGAGGCTACAGATGCTTCCGGATATGTATGGTACAAGATCCGTGTTAACAAGAGCGAGTATGGATATGTAAGAAGTGATCTTGTTGAGAAGAAAGGTGGTTCTTCATCATCTTCTTCATCAACAACATCTAATGCATCTGAGTCAAACGGAGCAGCAGCAGAGCAGCTTCCAGCAACTACAGCTACAGCTGTTGACGCTAAGAGTGCTACCATCACAGAAGAAAGCGTTAATGTTCGTGAAGGTGCAGGTACCAAGTACAATTCAGTTGGTAAAGTTACTAAGGGCGACACAGTTACAATTACTGGAGAAGCTACAGGAACAGACAATAAGACCTGGTATCAGGTTACATTCGGTAGCAGCAACAAGACAGGATATATAAGAAGCGACCTTTTACAGGTAAGCGAAGCTGCCCCAGAGGAGACTATAGAAGGCGGCGAGGGCGCTGAGGGAGCAGAAGGAGAAGGTGAAGCTACTGAGACTCCAGAAGAGAGCGAAGCTTCAGAAGAGGAAAATAATGACCCTGCAGTAACAAGTGAAGCTGGTGACGGCCACTACTCACTGGTTTATCTTACAGATGATGAGAGCGGAGAACCTATCTGGTATCTCTATGACAACATAGAAGGCTACAGAGTTAAGGTCAATGAACTTATTGACGCAGCTAAGTCAAGTGATGAGGTCAACAAGCTTGTTAAGACTAACAACAATTACAAGACAATCCTTATAATCCTTGCTGTAGTTATCGCAGCACTGGTTATCGGACTTATAATAATGGCTCTTAAGCTCAGGGATTCTCTGTACTATGAAGATGAAGATGATGAGCAGGAATATGACCGCTATGCTCAGCAGAGAAGAAGAGCAAGACCAGACGATGATGACGAAGAGGATGAGCGTCCTCAAAGACGCGTAAGACCTTCTGATGAAAGAACTGTAAGACCAAACCGTGATGAGGATCCAAGGGCTGCAAGGGCAACTAGACAGCCAAGAAGAGATGAGGATGCTGAGGATAGGCCTGTTAGACCAAGAAGACCAGTAAGCGCTTCTGATGATGAACAGCGTCAGGCAAGACCATCAAGACCTGTAAGAAGGGATGATGAGGACAGACCGGTAAGACCAAGAAGACCTGAGGGCGATGCTGATGGCAGAAGAAGCTATCGCGACGCTGATGCTGAGGCTCCTGTCAAGGAAGCTCCAAAGCGCAGAGCCAAGAACTTCATCGGGGATGAGGATGATTTTGAGTTCGAATTCCTTGATCTTGATGATGATAAATAATTGAATTTATAGACAACGCTTTTTATTCGAAAATTTTTCGAAAAGGCGTTGTCTTTTTTATAAAAATTCAGAAAGTCTTAATAAAGGGCGCGGTACAAGCCCTTTTGCCTATGATATACTTTTTACAAGAAAAAGTTTTGCCATTAGTGTCAGAAGTTCGTATAAATAATCAGATACAGATATATGAATTCCGAGGAGGTAACGATCATGGGAGATAAGAAGGATAATCTTTTATTAAATGAGCAGGCTCTTTCAGAGGATGAGCTTAATGAGGTAACTGCAGGTTTTAGTTTTTCCAGCATATTTAGCTTTTTAGGTTCTTTGTTTAAATCAAAACCTGTACAAAAACATTTAGATAGAGCAGGGCTTACAAGGCCGGATCCTAATGGCAGCAAATAATAATGAAAACCCAAGTTAAAAAAGAGGTGTTCTATGAAAAACGATATTCAGAAAGAAAATCCGAATATGGAAGGCATCTTAGATGACGAAGAACTTGATCAGGTAGTCGGTGGCGTTTCGTTTGGTGGATCTGATGACAACATCCCAGATCATGGCCGTGGACTTACGAGACCCAATGGGGGCGGTGGTGGATTTGGTAGTAGATAATAATTATTTGAGTGAGGTATAATGACTATGAGTTTATTTGAAAACAATAAAAACGAAAAAGAGATTAAGAATGAAAAACTGCCTGACCTGAAGACTGAAAAGGCAATATCTGATGAAAGTCTTGAAAAGGTAGCCGGAGGCTATACCAAGGTGGGAATTGCAAGGCCTTTTAACGACGGTTCAGGTTTGAAAAGATAAAATGGATCGCAGCTTATGAATTCTTACTTGCAACGGGGGATTTACATATGCCCAGAAAAAGGTCACTGAAACAAAAGGTCTTTTTGACCATACTTGCGGTGTCAATACTTTTGTTTCTGGCTGTTAATGGGGTGAACTTCACATTAAACTGCATGGATACCATGCAAAGTTACAAGAGAGAATCTGCATCAGATCTTAAGTTTGCAGTCTCTCTTATTGACGTGGAGTATCTTGAGAAGATCTATGCAGAAGTCAGAGACGTGTATGAGAATACTCCAGATGAAATAAAGGGAAATCCTTTTTCGGAGGACTACAAAGCACTTCTTGAAAAGTACCTTGATGATGATTTTTGGGAAGCAAGAGAAGTCCTGGTAAAGTGTAAAGAACAGACCGGACTTGACAGCGTCAGCCTTCTTATGATGGATGAAGAAAAAGAGGCTGTGGTTTTTGTGATCGATGGGTATGAACTAAGCGGGGCTTACTATCCGGGACAATGGTTGTCACAAGAGCTTACAGATATAGACACTCCTGATCAGATAAGGGAAATAGTTGCTTCGGATATCAAGATGTTTTTTGATCATGGTGATGTCAATGGCTGGATAGCTACAAACTACGTGGAGGTCCGTGACAGTAATGGTGATCTTCTTGGTTATGCTTCTGGCGATATAAATATCACTGACTTCGTTGGAAGAATGGAGAGAAGTCTTGTTATCTATTTCCTGAATCTTATAGTTCTTATTCTTATCATGGTGGTGCTGATATCAAGATCTCTTGAAAAGAAAGTCATCGAGCCGGTCAATAAGCTGGCTAAAACGGCCCAGGATTACACAAAGAGAGATAAGGCAGTTGAGGAAGAAGAACAGGTAAAAGAGTACTTCAGCGAACTTGGCTTAAGTACCGGGGATGAGATCGAAACATTGTGGGAAAGCCTTTCCGACATGGAAAAGGATATGAATGACACAATGCGCAGGATCAGGGAAATGGCTGCCGAAAAGGAAAAGGTGGAAGCAGAGCTTGGCGTTGCCACCAAGATCCAGGCGGGTATGCTTCCCAAGAAGTTCCCGGCGTTTCCAGGCAGAAACGAGTTTGAAGTTTATGCATCCATGGATCCTGCCAAGGAAGTTGGTGGAGATCTGTACGATTTCTTCTTAATTGATGATGATCATCTTTGTCTTGTAGTAGGCGACGTGTCAGGTAAAGGCGTTCCGGCATCTCTTTTCATGGTAGTAGCAATTACTGCGATCAGGAACATTGCCCGCACTGTAAAGAATATTCCTGAGATAATGCAAAGAGTCAATTATCAGATGTGCAAGAACAACGAGGAATCTTTGTTTGTTACTGTATGGTTAGGAATTTACTGTATCTCTGAAAAGAAGCTGCGGTTCTCCAACGCAGGTCACGAGTATCCGGCAATCTACAGGGCATCCAAGAATTGCTACGAACTATATGATACTGAACATGATATCCCCATGGGAATCATGGAAGACATCGATTTTTCAGAAGATGAGATCACCCTTGAAAAGGGCGACAAGTTATTTGTTTACACTGACGGTGTTCCAGAAGCTACAAGAGGTGATGATGCTCTCTATGATACAGAGAGGATGCTTAAGTGCCTGAATGATAATGCTGACAAGGACGGCAAGGGAACTCTTGATGCCATGACAGAATCTGTAAATGAATTCATAGAAGGCGCGCCGCAGTTTGATGATCTTACAATGCTCTACTTTGAAGTGAAACAATAAGCACAGGATGCTTATCAAGGAGGATAACAAATATGGCAGAAAACAAAAAGAACTTAAATGAAAATGCTCTTAACGAGAATGATCTTGAAAACGTATCTGGCGGAGTAGCTGACTGGAGAAACCAGCAGACCAGAGCTGCTGACAGAGACAGGGCTGGAAGAGTATCAATGTCCAAGAATACTAAGAATGGAGTGCAGTCCAAGAATATCAAAAACACCAAAAATCAGATGTAAATCGGTTTCAAACTAAAGAGACAAGACACGGGGACAAGCCACGGGGACGGTTCTTTTGGCTGGTTTTGAAAATCAAAACCAGCCAAAAGAACCGTCCCCGTGGCTTGTCCGCCTGGATTTGAAAAAACTGTATCATATGTTATACTAAATATATCACAAACTTTGGATCAAGGAGGTGCATATGATCATTGAAATAGATTTTAACAGTGATGAAGCTATTTATGTGCAGCTGTGCAATCAGATCATACTTGGGATAGCCACCTCACAGTTCAGGGAGGGAGAACAGCTTCCAAGTGTAAGACAACTGGCAGAGACCATTGGCATCAATATGCACACTGTCAATAAGGCCTATTCCATTTTGCAGCAGGACGGCTTTGTGAAGATAGACAGGCGAAGAGGAGCTATCATAGCCATAGACATTGACAAGCTAAGAGCTCTCAATGAAGCCAAGAGTGAACTTGCAGTTGTTCTTGCAAGAGCCATGTGCAAGGGCATTGGAAGAGATGATATTCACACGCTGGTGGATCAGATTTATGACCACTATGAGCGATAGCGGACAGTTTACAGGTATAGACATTTCTTTTGACAGAAAGAAGAGGAGTAAAAATGGATTCTAAGTTTACGGTTATGGCAAACGAAGCTCTTAAGCTTGCCAAGAAGACAGCAAGAACCTTAAAGCTCAACTACGTAGGTACTGAGCACATACTTATGGGTCTTATCTTAGAGGACGGATGCGTTGCATCAAGGATCCTCATCGACAATGGTATCGATGAGAACCGCATGATGGAGATGATAAGGGATCTTATCGTTCCAGACAGCAACGTAAGGACCCTTGACAGGGACGGCTTTTCACCAAGAGCTGAGAAGGTCCTTGAGGAAGCTCACAAGATGGCTGAGAGGTTCCATGCTGATAAGACAGGAACAGAGCATATTTTGCTTGCGCTTATCAAAGAGGGAGAAAACGTTGCAGTTAGGCTCATCAGCACCATGAATGTGCCTGCCCAGAAGATCTACGCTGAGACTCTGGCGGCCATGGGAGAGGACCCTAATCTTGTTAAAGAGGACCTGGGGAAAAAGAGCGCTGCACCTGGAAAAACAGGCAAGAAGCCTTCAATTCTTGCACAGTACAGCAGGGATATGACAGCTCTTGCTCAGGAAGGCAAGCTTGATCCGGTCATTGGAAGAGAGCGGGAGATAAAGAGGGTTATCCAGATTCTTTCCAGAAGGACCAAGAACAATCCATGTCTTATTGGTGAACCAGGTGTTGGTAAGACCGCTGTAGTTGAAGGTCTTGCCCAGAGGATAGCTTCTGGAGATGTTCCTCTTACAGTTCAGAACAAGCGCCTTATGACACTGGATCTTTCAGGAATGATCGCTGGTTCCAAGTACAGAGGTGAATTTGAGGAGAGGATCAAGAAGGTCATCAAGGAAGTTGCTGATGATGGCAATATCATTTTGTTTGTTGATGAGATGCACACTCTTATTGGCGCAGGCGGCGCAGAGGGTGCTATTGATGCATCCAACATCTTAAAGCCATCTCTTGCCCGTGGCGAGATCCAGATGATCGGAGCTACGACTATCAGCGAGTACCGCAAGTATGTGGAAAAAGATGCTGCCCTTGAGAGACGTTTCCAGCCAGTCAATGTGGATGAGCCAACCAAGGAAGAGGCTACAGAAATCCTTAAGGGAATCGTAAGTAAGTACGAGGAACACCACAAGGTAACTGTGACTCCAGAGGCTATCAAGGCTGCAGTTGAACTTTCTGAGAGATATATCAATGACAGAAACCTTCCAGATAAGGCCATTGACCTTATCGATGAGGCGGCTTCTGCTGTAAGACTTCGCACCATGGGCGTTTCACCCAAGGTAAAAGAGATGGAAAAGCTGGTGGCAGATCTTGATAAGCAGATAGAGGATGCCCTTAAGAACTCCAACTTCAACGAGGCAGGACTTCTTAATAAAGAGCAGACCGCGCTTATGGCAAAGCTATCAAGGGTTAAGAATGCTGAAGCCAGAAAACAGAAGTCATCAGGCTATATAGTTGATGAGAATGACATAGCAGAGGTTGTGGCTGAGTGGACCAGGATCCCTGTTAAGAAGATTGCAGAGAAGGAGTCAGAAAAGCTTCTTAAGCTTGAATCTGTGCTCCATAAGAGAGTTGTTGGCCAGGAGGATGCAGTCAAGGCTGTATCCAAGGCTATCAGGAGAGGAAGAGTAGGACTTCAGGATCCAAACAGACCTATAGGTTCCTTCCTTTTCCTTGGACCTACTGGTGTAGGTAAGACTGAGCTTAGTAAGGCCCTGGCAGAAGCCATGTTTGGTGATGAGAATGCCCTTATAAGAGTTGATATGTCCGAGTACATGGAAGGTCATTCGGTATCCAAGATGATCGGATCACCTCCAGGATACGTAGGATATGATGAGGGCGGTCAGCTTTCAGAGAAGGTAAGACGCCATCCATATTCTGTTATCCTGTTTGATGAGATTGAAAAGGCACATCCTGACATCTTTAACGTGCTCCTTCAGGTTCTTGATGACGGACACATAACAGATGCAAAGGGCAGGAAGGTGAGTTTTAAGAATACTATCCTCATTATGACCAGTAACGTAGGTGCACAGAGGATCGTTGATCCTAAAAAACTGGGATTTGGCGCAGGGGCTGATGCAAAGCGTGACTACGAGGATATGAAGAGCGGCGTTATGGATGAGGTTAAAAAGCTCTTCAAACCTGAGTTCATTAACCGAATTGACGAGATCATGGTATTCCATACTCTCAATGAAAAAGAGATGATGGATATCGTGACACTGCTCTCTCAGAACCTTTCAAAGAGATGCAAGGCTCAGATGGATATAAATCTTACCATCTCACCTGCAGTCAAGAAGTTCCTTGTTACCAAGCACTCTGATGCCAAGATGGGAGCAAGGCCACTTAAGAGAGCTATCCAGCAGACCATTGAAGACGCAATGGCAGAAGAGCTTCTTAAGGGCAATATTAAGGCTGGCATGGATGTAACAGTAACCTTAAAGGATGACAAGGTTGTATTTGTTGGCAAGGATGGGAAGGCGGCTTCAGTCAAGAAGGTGTCAGTAAAGACCACTAAGACCGGCAAAGCCACCAAGGTTGCCAAGGCTGTGACAACGAAAAAGCCTGCAGCTAAGAAGCCAGCAGCCAAGAAGCCAGCAGCCAAGAAGACTACAACGAAAAAGACAACTAACAAGAAAAAGTAGAGACGTAAAAAGAGCTATCCGTTTTGGATAGCTCTTTTGAATTCTACGTATTAAATTTACATTTCTACTTTTACAGCTGTTGCCTCGCCTGGTGTAAGCTCTACGCTAAGGTTTAGTTTTCCTCCAAGGCCGGTGCTCATCTTGCCGATGCTATTGCCGCCAACAAAAACGCTGTACTCTGTATTTTCCATAAGTCCCAGTGTGATCTGGGCATCTGTGTCGCCCTCAACCTTGAACTCTACGCCCTTGTCGGACTCAGCAAACTCAGTTACTGCAGTTCCGGGTACGGACTCATATACAAAGTTTTCATCCTTTTCAAGCTTTGTGATATCCTTGTAGGTCTTAACCTTGAGGATACTCCCAT
>Ga0256405_10009559_pt1 | contig 13221 bp, 11 predicted proteins | sample RumenRJG_02DNA_FD_189096 | JGI IMG/M metagenome (GOLD analysis project Ga0256405, IMG submission 189096) | Bovine rumen microbial communities from Lethbridge, Alberta, Canada - RJG_02 | ecosystem: Host-associated > Mammals > Digestive system > Stomach > Rumen | place: Canada: Alberta...
GGGATTTCTGCACATCCTCGCTGAATGCGTTTGAGGATACGGCAATGATCGGAATGTGCGCTTTTTCGGGATCATCAAGCGCGCGGATGGCTTTTGCAGCTTCCGTGCCGTCCATGACCGGCATCTGTATGTCCATAAGCACTGCGTTGTAATAGTCCGGGCTGCTGTCCATGACTTTCTGCAGCGCGTTCTTGCCGTTGTCGGCGGTTTCTACGGTGAATCCTTTTGCTTTCAGCATTAAAGATGCGATTTCGCGGTTCAGCGCGATATCGTCCACAAGCAGCAGCCGCATGGCGGAAAAGTCCGGCACGGCGGTCTTTTTTGCCGCATCAGCCGTTTTTGCTGCAGCAGCTGTCTTTTGCAAGGTATCGGCTTCCGGCGGAACGGCTGCCGTCCGGTCTGCACGGGAGACGGGAATCTCGCTGCCTGCGGCGTCGGCTTCCGCTGCGGCGGAAGGCTCTTTGAGCAGCGGGAAGCTGACGCGGACGGTGAATTCTGTACCTTTTCCCTGCTCGGTATGGACGCTGATGGTACCGCCCATCATGTCTATAATATTCTTTGTAATGGACATGCCGAGTCCGGTGCCCTGCGTTCCATCTATCGTTGAGGTACGCTCGCGTTCAAACGGATCGAATACTTTTTTGGCGAACTCCGGCGACATGCCGATTCCGGTGTCGCTGACATGCAGTTCGTAGGTACCGTAATTCTCCGGTACCTGCTCATTGCTGTTCTGCTCCATCTGGTAGAGCTGTACGGTGATGCTGCCGTTCTGCGGCGTGAATTTATAAGCATTGCTCACAAGGTTCAGCAGCACGCGGTTCAGACGGTTGCGGTCGCAGAGAACGGCATAGTCTTCGACGCTTGATGAGTCTACGCGGTAGGTGATATGCTTCTGCGCCATCTGTATTTCAAACATGTCGTTGATTTCAGTCATGACTGTTTTCAGATTGCAGGGCTCCGGCTCTAGTTTTATCTTGCCGCTTTCGATACGGCTCATTTCAAGCACATCGTTGATGAGCTCCAGCAGGTGTTTGCTTGATATGTCGATCTTTTCAAGGTACGACTGCAGCTGGTCCTGCGGTACTCCTCCCTGGCGCGCAAGGTTTGTGTAGCCGATGATGGCGTTCATCGGTGTTCTGATATCGTGGCTCATGTTTGAAAGAAAGATGGTTTTTGCGCGGCTTGATTCTTCGAAGCGCTGCTTTGCGGAGTACAGCTTTTTTTCACGTGCCAGCTGTACGTTGTAGATATTGAACGCAATGCACAGACAGCAGGTAACGAGCGCAAGCTGAATCAGGCTGTTGTTGAGGATTGAGCGCTGCAGTGAATCCATCTGAGCTTCTATGTGATCTTTTTCTTTTTGCAGCTCCGTATCGGTGACATGCTGATCAGCATGGATTTCCTTGTGCAGACTGTTGATGCTTTCTATGGCATGTTTGGTCTGCTCATGCGTGCTCTGCCGGATCCACATGGTGGCGGAAAAGAAGATGACGAACAGCAGGATCAGGCGCATGACCGGTGATTTGCCGAACTTGTACTGCGTGTCCTTCTGGAAGATGAGCCTGAACAGGAAGAAACCGACGATGCCCCAGACCGCCAGAATGAAATAGGAACCGGTGGCTATGGCATTTGTGTTCCAGAATACCTGTATGAGCGGTAAGAAGAACAGGCTGGTGGAAAATATGACGCCTGCGATGCCTCCGAGCATAATCAGCCGCCGGTGCTCCCTTCGGCCGGTTACAATGCAGCAGAGCGAAATATACGCATAGGCAATGCAGACGCAGATGGTGGTGATGTCGACAAGCCAGCTGAGTACGGTACGGCCCAGAAAGGGGATGAATCCGGATGCCAGAATGATAAAATATACGGCATGCTGCGGCTGGTCTTTTTTATTCATTGTGGTAAAAAACGAAGGCAGGATACTGTTTTTTGCCATGGCGTACATAAGCCTGCAGGCGGCACGGTAGCAGCCGAGCATACTGGTTGTAACGGTACAGAATACGCAGATTACCAGAAGGGGAATGCCGAACGTTCCGAGCAGCACAGCCACCGTCTGGAATGCAGGTATAGTCTCTATGCCGGGATACTGCGGCAGCCGGACTGCGAACAGTTTATGCACGGCTGATGCAGTATCGGCCGCTGAGCCTGATAGTGCGGCGGCGGACGGCGCGGCGAGCAGCGTAAGCATTATATAGCTTAAGGTTCCGCAGGTAATGGCGGCTGCCATGACGGCGAACGCTTTCCGCTTTGAAAACTTGAATTCCTCTGCGGCGAATGAGATGGTCTCGAAACCTATGAACGCCCATGGAGTGAAGGTGATGATGTTGAATATCTGCCGCAGAGGATAGCTGCGTCCTGACTGGGGTCGGATGGCAAAGAACGGCCGGAAACAGCTGCAGAACGGAATTTTCAGGGCTGCGATTTTTGCCATGCAGAGACCGAAGCAGGTAAGAATTGCGCCGAACAGCAGCAGCGCGAGCACCGCATTCAGCCGTGCCACCACTTTTTTGCTGAGCAGGCTGAACATGCCGGATATGACGATAGTGAGCAGCGTTGCGATGATTTCGCCGAAATAAATGCTGTGTCCTGCGACCGAATAATGGAATCCCCAGCGGAAGACCGGCCCGAACAGGCTGTTGATGATGAGCACAAAAGCCGTGGCGTTCGACCAGATAAGCGAAAGGTATGCCATGATGAGTGCCCATGAGCACAGAAAGGTATGGTCAAGGCCGAATATCCGTTTAGTGTATGAAAAAATCCCGCCCGTTTTGGTGGAGCGGTTCATCATGACGTGGAAATTAAACGCTATGAGAAGTATGATCAGACTTCCGATGCACACCGCGATTGCAGTGCCTGCTGTACCGGCGATGGGCAGAAACGTGGTGCCGGGCATGACAATGGAGCCCCACCCGATAATGCATCCGAATGCCAATGCCCACACGCACAGCGGATGAAGATAACGTTCTGTCATAATATTAATTATAGGGGAGGTCTGTCTAAAAAGCAAATAAAATCAGACAGAATAAGAAAATCGATGATAAAAGGCTTATAAAGAACCTTTGTATGCGCTCTGTATTGTATACATCGGCCGATGCGTGAAAACTGCTGTGCGGGCATAATATGCGCCGTGTGTGTGCCGGGGAGGCTGCCTTTGTTTGCAAAATACAGGTTTAAGGTATAAAATAAACTGTATGAACTTTCAGGAATACGTTGATATGAGTACTATGCCGTGCGCGATTCTTGCTGTTGATGAAGTTGAAAGCGGGCGGTGCGGGCAGATATACATCGTGCATGCCAATGATGCGTATAAAAACGTTATGGGCAAAGACCGCTATTATGACAGTATGGTTTATTCAGAGCTTGTTCCTGCAAACCAGAACTTTGAGGATTTCTGCTATCGTTGTGCGTTCCTGAAAAAAAAGATTCATACGTATGTGGAAACTCCGCTGCTCAAATGCTGGACAGATCTGACATTTATTCCGCTGCAGGATACGGAGAGTGAGGGGCGCCGGAAATACTGCGCGTTTTTCTTTGAGTTTACTAAAACTGCGGATCCTGAGCTTATGGCGGAAGTTTCTATAGATACTGCCGCAACGGTTATCAAGAGCTGCATCATGCTGCGCGGCAGCGATGATTTCCAGAGCAGTATCGACGCCGTTATTGCTGATATACAGAAGCAGACTGATTCGTTTTCAAGCTGTATTTTTCTGCTGGATAAAAAGAACAGGAGCTATTCGGTGCTCTGTGAAAAATTCCGCAATGATGAGGCTCGGGTGGCGGATTATGCGGATCAGCTGACCTATGAAATCGTTGCATCGTGGGAACGGACAACCTGGAATACCGATGGTGTTATTGTAAAGAATGAGGATGACATGCGGTTTTTGGAGCAGAAGAATCCTGCGTGGGTGGCCACCCTGCGCAAGGCAGAGGTGAAAAGCTTGGTTCTGTTCCCGCTGATGCAGGGAAAAGGACCGATCGGATTTTTGTTCATCACGAATTTTAATACAGAGCAGGTTGTACAGATAAAAGAGCTGATAGAGCTTATGTCGTTCTTCCTGGCGTCAGAGATCGCGAATAATCAGATGATGGTGCAGCTTGAGCGGCTGAGTAATACCGATCTGCTGACCGGCGTAAAGAGCAGAAATGCCATGAATCACCGTGTGGATCTGTTCGTTTCCGGTGAGTGCGGCGTGCCGGCTCCGTTCGGAGCGCTGTTCGCTGATCTGAACGGCCTTAAGGCAATGAACGACAATAACGGCCATTCGGCCGGCGATACGCTGCTGAAAAACTGCGCCATGCTGCTGTGCGATGTGTTTAAGGATGATGAGGTGTACCGTGCGGGCGGAGATGAGTTTGTAATTATTGCTCCGTCCTGCAAAGAGACAGAATTCAACCGCAAGGTGGAAGAGCTGCGGAAACGCTCCGGCTATGACTGTCCTGTCTGTCTGGCGGTGGGCAGCTGCTGGTGCGGTAACGGTGAGGATCTGCGTCTGGCCATGCATCTTGCGGATGAAGCTATGTATAAAGATAAATTTGCGTTCTATCAGGCGCACGGCGGCCGTGAGGCGTGCAACGCACGTCGCTGTGCAGCTGCATGTCAAGGAATTGCAGCTGCGGATTAATTCCCTTTGTTGTGCAGACCGGTACCGCCGGTGCACACGGAATATGGTCGATAAATAAAAAAGCCGTACCGGATCGCCTTGGAGCGTCCGGTACGGCTTTCTGTTTAAGCGGGCATCAGTCCGGAACTAGTCCAGAGCGTGGCCTGCAGAACCGAGAACGTCGATGTTTTTGTGCATATACATCTTCTTCAGCTCGTCGCGTGCAGGACCGAGGTACTTGCGCGGATCGAATTCTTCAGGATGCTCGGTAAGAATGCGGCGTATTGCGGCGGTCATGGCAAGACGGCCGTCGGAGTCAATGTTGATCTTGCATACTGCGGAGCTTGAGGCTTTGCGCAGCTGCTCTTCGGGAATGCCTACTGAGTCGGGGATCTTGCCGCCGAACTTTTCGATTTCCTTTACGTACTCTACCGGAACTGATGAAGATCCGTGCAGTACGATGGGGAATCCCGGAATCTTTTTCTCAACGCCCTCAAGGACGTCGAATGCCAGCGGCGGCGGAATGAGCACGCCGTCTGCATTGCGCGTACACTGTTCCGGTGTGAATTTGCAGCGTCCGTGGCTTGTTCCGATAGAGATGGCCAGAGAGTCAACGCCGGTCTTTTTTACAAAGTCCTCGACTTCCTCCGGTTTGGTATAGTGGCTTTCTGCAGCGGCTACTTCGTCCTCTACGCCTGCCAGAACACCGAGCTCGCCTTCTACGGTTACATAGTCTTTCTGTGAGTGTGCGTAATCGCAGACTTTCTTGGTGAGCGCAACATTCTCATCGTAGGGAAGTGCGGAACCGTCGATCATGACTGAGGAGAAGCCGTTGTCGATGCAGTCCTTGGCCACTTCGAATGACGGACCGTGATCAAGATGCAGTACGATCGGGATGTCGCATCCGAGCTCATGAGCGTATTCTACGGCTCCGCGGGCCATGTTGCGCAGAATGTATTTATCGGCATACTGTCGCGCACCTTTTGATACCTGAAGGATGACCGGAGACTTGGTTTCCACGCAGGCCTGGATGATTGCCTGCATCTGCTCCATATTATTGAAGTTGTATGCAGGGATTGCATAATGGCCTGCCATGGCTTTCTTAAAAAGCTCTTTTGTGTTGACAAGTCCGAGTTCTTTGTAACTAACCATATGTGACTCCTGTAATTAGTGTAGAAATATGGTACTCCAAAAAATGCAAATATACAAGATCTGGAAAAACTTACCGGAATATGTCATGATGTTCTGGAATCTGCGCGGATTGTCCGGCGGATTTACGGGCGGATCTACCGCCGGCGTACGGTTGCCACCAGAAAAAGACAGAAAGTATTCTAAACTGTACGAAAAGAGTTTGACAAAGAGTGTTGCAGAAAATATAATAAGAATGATATTATTAAGTAAGGCAGTTCCTGCCGATAGGTAAATTAGATGTTTCCCTTTTACGAGGCGAAATGTTTGAAGGAGTTTTGAATGAAAAAGGGCTTTGTGGTCTTTATGCAGCTCGCTCTCATTTTTGTCATTGGCGCTCCGGTGTTCAGCCAGCCCAGCGAAAAAAGTGTTGAGACGACACTGATTGATAACTTTGATACCCCTGACCAAATGGAATGGACATGGAGTGTTCAGGCAAGTCGTTTTATTGCTGACGGTTATCCTGTGCTGAAGTATTCTAAGGGTATTTCCCATTCCCTCAGACCTTTCGTCAAGGAAGGGGATCCGGAACCTCAGGTTCTGGGCGTTAAGGTTGCTTACAACCGCAAGGGCGACAACTGGTTTGAAGTGTATCCTACCAAAGACGACAAGCCTTATGAGATTCCTTTTGTCGGCAATGTGTCCCAGATTGACTTCTGGGTATGGGGAAGCAACTACCTGTATTTTTTGGATCTGCTGGTGCGTGACTCCGGCGGTTCTGTCCATGTCATTCCTGCCGGTAATCTTGCGTTCAGCGGCTGGAAGAACCTGATAGTATCCGTGCCTACGTATATCCGTCAGAGCGCACGTCTGCATACGGCTCCTGAGTCTATGACTTTCGTTGGCTTCAGAATCCGTGCGCATGGCAGTGAGTATGCTGATGATTTCAGTATTTTCTTTGACAAGCTGCAGTATACGTCAAGCATTCTTACCAATGTATATGATGGCTATGAACTTCGCAAAGAAGATTTCGGTGAATCAAGCAAGGAAGGACAATAACGATGAAAAGAAGTATTTTAGTTTTGCTTGCCCTTTGTGCGGCAGGTATGGTTTTTGCACAGCAGCAGGAAAACCGCAGCCTGTCTGATCCTGATCCTTCAAACGTGGGCGCTGATTCTGCTATTTCAGCGCTCCGCGAAGTGTCCGTAGATAAATTTGAGCGGGAAGGTGCATGGAACGTCAGAATGTCTCCTGATGCAGGCGTTATATCCGGACGGCTGTTTGAGGGCAGTCCGGCTGCAAAGGAGCCGCTTGAGGATGACAAGGATACGGGCGATGATACGCATGTGTTCGGTGTGAAGGCTGAATTCTACCGCCGCGGCATCAATTCTATTTTTGTGCGGGCTGCCCGTCCGCTGCCTATTGAAGGCATCACCAAAACTGTTTCTGTATGGGTTGCCGGACGCAATATGTCCCATTCCCTTACGCTGCTGGTGCAGGACTACTTTGGAAATAATTTTGAGATTTACATGGGTACGCTGGCGTTCAGCGGCTGGAAGAAGATGACTGTGGCTATTCCTCCGTCAGTGGATGGAGTGCACGGCATTGTTCAGTCAAGCGCATTCTGGGGCGAGCGTCCCGGCCTGCGTGTCGTGGGCTTCCGTATTGACTGCGATCCTGAGACTGCTATCGGCGCTTACTATGTGTATTTTGATGCGTTGCGCGCTGTAACAGATTTGTATGATCTGGAGAACCGTGACGAAGATGATATGGCGGATAACTGGTAGTCTGCCGGTTGTTCTTTGAAAGGCCCTGTCTGTGTCTTGATTCGTAGACGCAGACAGGGCTTTTTTTATGTATGCCGTGTGAACCTGCCGGGGGCGGGGGGGGTCAGACGCGGCTGTAAATTTTCTTTTTTCCTTCCGTTTTTATACACGTAATAAGCTTCATGTGCAGCAGCAGCCAGATAAGAAGTCCTGTGTATTTGCGGGCGTCTGCGGGTGGTTTTGACATTGCGGCAAAGCATTGCTGTATGTCGGGAACTGAAAACGTACTGCCTGTCGTGACGGGCAGCAGTGCAAGATAGTCCTCTGCTGTACAGAAGCGGTGAGTTTTTTCTATTTCTTCAAGCTTTTTATCTGTTTTTATCCAGTTTCTCAGATGTCTGCGGCTTTTATTAGTAAGTTGTACTGGTGCATTGGTGAGTACGCGAGATTCTGTTATTGTTATTTCCGGCAGTTCAAGAATAAAGCCCGGTGTGAGCAGCAGCGGGTACATTTTAGTTATGGAACGAAGGCATGAATATATGCTTTCAGATTTTGGACTTTTTCTTGTTGACTGTATGCTGCCGTCCTGCCGTATTGTCTGTATGCGTTTTGTTTTGATTATCGGATGAACTATGGTGACCGGGTGGCCTGCTTCCAGTAAGGCACGTGTTTTTTCATACAACGGAGCCAGGCTTCCTGTCTGGATTTCAACGATCTGACCGTCCGGACCGATGACGTCGCAAATCCATTTGTCAATCTGTTGTTCCGTGTTTCCTTGTATAGTAAGAGAATAAAGTTTTTTTAGCGTGTTATGCAAGGAACTTTCGTTGTATGTATTTATCATATAGCACTTACTATACACTTATATTGCAAAAATTACAGTATGTGTGATTTATTTTTTTTATTGTCCTTGTTTTGCGTTGACATTATCTAGTTTTGAATTAAAATGTACTTAAGTGGGAAAAAGTGGGTGTAAGTGGTAAATAATGGTATGAATCTGTTGACTGGTGAATACCGGAATACACTTGATGAAAAAGGGAGGATTCTTTTTCCGTCAAGATTGCGGTCTGATGTACATGATAATGTTCTCATTGTGACACAGGCGCTCGATCATTGTTTATGGCTTTTTACTCCTGAAGAATGGGAAAAACTGTCTTCAAAAATTATGGAATCTGCATCTCCATTCAATCCGCAGAACAGGCTTGTGCTGCGCCGTCTTATAGCGCCGGCCCAGCCTGTGGAATTTGACAAGTCAGGCCGCCTTTCTATCCCGCAGAGCCTCAGAATGTATGCTTCTTTAGATAAAGAATGTGTGCTTTTAGGTATTAACAAATATATTGAGCTGTGGGATGCAGCAATATATCAGAAATATCTGGAAGAAAGCGAAAGTTCATACCTTGAAGCGGCAGAAGCTCTGAGCACAATTAATTTTTAAAATGGTGGAAGACGGTGGAAATTGTACATACACCGGTTCTTCTGCAGGAATGCTTGGCGTTGCTGAGCCCTGAGGGAGAGCTGTACGAAAATAATGCTTTTATGATTGATTCGACGCTTGGAGAAGGCGGTCATTCGTTTGCATTTTTGTCCAGATATCCTGCGCTCAGTATACTCGGTCTTGACGCTGATCCTGTTATTCAGGCGCGTGCAAAAGAACGATTGGCCGGTTTCGGCGAACGTATGCAGTTTTTTAACGGCTGGTTCAACGATTTTTATGCGGATTATCCTGCTGATAAGCGGGCCCCTGATATTATTCTTTTTGACCTGGGCATCTCGGTGTTTCATTATGCCAGGTCAGGAAGAGGTTTTTCGTTTATGAAGGATGAGCGGCTTGATATGCGGCTGAATCCTGAGGCGGGCGCATCGGCAGAAGAGCTGGTGAATACCAGCTCTGCAGAAAAACTTGCGGATATTATTTATACATATGCCGAAGAACGCTACAGCCGCCGGATCGCTGCGGCGATAGTGGATGCGCGGAAAAGCGGAAAGATCGTGTCTTCAAAAGCACTTGCCGATATTATTTATGCGGCAGTGCCTGTTGCATACCGCCATGGGAAAATACATCCCGCCACAAAGACTTTTCAGGCGATTCGGATAGCGGTTAACGGGGAGCTGCGCCGGCTGCCGCAGGCGTTGTTTGATGCGTTTAATGTGCTTGCTCCCGGTGGAAAGATGGGCGTAATTACGTTCCATTCTTTGGAGGATAGAATTGTAAAGAATTTTTTCCGCAATCTTGGAAAAAGCTGTGTCTGTCCTGCAACGTATCCTGCGTGCAAATGCGGCGGTAAGCCCTGTGCGGAGCTGCTGACAAGAAAACCGGTGGCTCCGACGGAAAAAGAAGTGGATGATAATTCTCCGTCACGGAGCGCAAAACTCCGGGTGGTTAAAAAAATACGTAATGCGACTTCCTTGCATATGGAAGGAGTGTCGGAAGGTGTGCTGGTATGAATAGGGAAAAAGTAAAGGCAAAAACAGAGACTGTGCTTATACTCTGCTGTTCTGTGCTGATTCCGCTGCTGCTGGTGGGATATGGCGTACAGACCCGGCGTTATGAGTCTTTGAAAAAAGAGGTGATTGCGCTTGAGGATAAGCAGATGAAGCTTGTAGAAGAAAATAAGACCTTGATTACTAATATCAGCATGCTGTCAAACGCCAACCGTATAGAGCGTATTGCCGAGCAGCAGCTTGGGATGCATAAAGCTGAAAGCGATGAAATCGTAAGAGTTGAGATGAAGGGTGCTGCAAAATGAATTCGCTGCTGGAATTTGATGAGCTGATTGACGCTGTTCATGGAACGGCAGTGACCGCCAGCCCTTCAGAATATATTGTATTTTCCTCTGTGTGCACCGACAGCCGTATGGTTGTGCCGGGCAGCCTGTTTGTGCCGCTTATCGGAACCAGTCAGGACGGCCATAAGTATATTCCTCAGGCGATTGATAAAGGTGCGTCAGTACTGTTTGTGGCGGAATCTGAGTACAATGGTAAAACTGAACTGTACCGCGGGCTTGCGGAATCTAAAAAGGTTTCTTTTGTTGTTGTACGCAATACGCTTACCGCACTGCAGGATGCCGCAGCAGCCTACGTCAGAAAATTCCCTGCACTGATAAAAATCGGTATTACTGGTTCCAGCGGCAAAACTACCACAAAAGAGCTGTGCGTTTCTGTTTTTAAGCAGAAGTATCGTGTAGTCAGTACCGTGGGAAATCTGAATTCAGAGACGGGACTTCCGCTGTCTGTATTCCATATTACCAAAGATGATCAGGTGGGAATCTTTGAGCTGGGCATGAACCGCAGGAATGAAATCGCGGAAATTGCCGGTGTTCTGCGGCCGGAATATGCGGTTATTACCAATATAGGTACCGCTCATATCGGCATGCTCGGCTCTCGGAATGCAATTGCAGAAGAAAAGAAAAAGATTTTTACCTATATTGATGAGCATGGTGCAGCTTTTATTCCTGCTGATGATGACTATGCGGGTTATCTGGCGGAAGGAGTAAAAGGGGCGGTTGTACGGTATGGACGTACGGCTGCGGCTGCCGGCGTTTGTTTCGTTGCTGATAAGGGAATAGCCGGAACAGAGTTTACGGTAGACGGTGTGCCCGTTGAGCTTCACCTGCCCGGACGCTACAACTATCAGAATGCGCTCGGTGTTATCGCGCTTGCGCGGCATCTGGGAGTGTCGGCGGAGCAGATAAAGAACGGTATAGAATCACTTTCACCGCTGGACGGCAGAGGACAGCTTCTGCATCTTCAGGTACGGAAGTCGGATGAAGCGGCCTGCGGCGATATGCCGTGCCGCCTGCAGGTGTTTCAGGACTGCTATAACGCAAATCCTGACTCCTTGGCAAAAACGCTTGAGCTGTGCGCTTCTGTAACCGGCAGAAAGATTTATGTACTTGGCGATATGCTGGAGCTTGGCGAAGCTTCTGCTGCATCGCATGAAGAAGCCGGACGTCTGGCGGCCGCATCTGCCGGAAATGCCGGCGATCTGATTGTTTTTGTCGGACCGGAAATGCGCAATGCGCAGCAGGCGGCAGCAGGTAAAACTGCGGCAAAGATTCTGCATTTTACAGAGTATGATGATAAGGCTATGCAGATGCTGTGTACTCAGCTGCATGCATACATACAGGACGGAGACTTTATTCTGCTGAAAGGCTCCCATGGCATCGGTTTGGAACGGATAACGGCATTCTTTAAGGAGCATGCGTATGGAAACGTATAGTTTTTTTGCCGACCGGACGCTGAACCATTACAATAAGAACGATACGCTTTTTGTCGTTTCCGTTCTGCTGCTGTGGGGTCTCGGAATGTTTACGCTTTATGTGGTATCTGCTACCAATGGCGCTAGATTTTTTAATGATCCGCTTTATTTTACAAAGCGGCAGCTGGTAAGCTCCGTGGTCGGTTTTATTGTGTTCGGTGTTATGAGCGTACTCAATATTCAGCTGATCCGCAAGAGTTTGCCTTATATTGTGCTGGGAACGCTGATTTTAAGTTTCCTTACGGTTGTTCCCGGAATCGGTGTGAACCGTAACGGTGCATCCCGCTGGATCCGGCTGCCGTTCTTTACGTTTCAGCCGTCTGAGGCGGTTAAGTTTTCGATAATACTCTTTCTTGCGAACCTGTTTGATAAACAGGCTGCCATTCAGCGCAAGGAAGACCGGTCAAGCGTTCCTGCGGCGGTTGGCCTGATTATATTTGTGGGAGTTATTCTCCTGCTTCAGAAAGATTTTTCAACCAGCGTGTTTATTTTTGGCGTCGGGGTGATCCTGTTCATCGTGTCAGGTTCCCGGATCATGTGGCTGATACCGTTTTCGCTGCTTGCACTGCCTGCCAGTTTTCTGATGGTGACGCTGGAGCCGTACCGTATGAACCGTGTCATTGCTTTTTTGAGGCCGGAAGAGGATATGCAGGGTATAAACTATCAGAACTTTTCTGCGCGGCGGGCCATCAATGCCGGTGGTTTTTGGGGCGAAGGAATCGGTTCTGAGCTCACTAAACTGAAAAGTATTCCTGAGGTTCAGGCGGACTATATTTTTGCCGGCTGGGTTGAGGCAATGGGCTTTATCGGCGTCATTATTTTCTTCCTGCTGCTGTTTTTCTTTGCATGGAGGGCATTTCGTATTGCTCTGACAGTAGGAGACCGATTCACCGCATTGTCCGTGTTCGGCTTTGCATCAATGATTGTCCTGCAGTCTGTGGCGAACTGTGCCGTTGTCTGCGGTGCGATTCCGTCAACCGGAATACCGCTGCCGTTTTTTTCATCCGGCGGTTCTTCTATTATTATGACGCTTGCGATGTGCGGCTTTATATTAAACGCATCTCGATATAATTTGGAAAATAGTATTATGGCAGAAAGTATAGAGGGAGTGAGCTTGTATGAGTGATTTTTCTTTACCAGGATATGAAAGTGCGCAGCCGGAGTCTAAGAAAAAAGCCGGTTCCGAAGAATTTAAGCTTCGGGTAATAAAGTTTATATTTATAATATTATGCTTTTTCCTTGTAATTGAGGCGATTACCTATAAAACAATTCTGCCTGCAATGAAATCTCCCAGAATTGTGTATTCCGGACTCAGTCTGTATACGGAGCATGATATGCTGCAGCTGCTTTCTGCTATGAATACGCAGTCATGGCTTGAATTTGATTCTACCAGAGCTGTATCGATTCTGTCCGCGGAGTCGGGAATTGAATCGGTGTCGGTCGCAAAGCATTTTCCTGACACCATTAC
>Ga0256405_10009561_pt1 | contig 13217 bp, 11 predicted proteins | sample RumenRJG_02DNA_FD_189096 | JGI IMG/M metagenome (GOLD analysis project Ga0256405, IMG submission 189096) | Bovine rumen microbial communities from Lethbridge, Alberta, Canada - RJG_02 | ecosystem: Host-associated > Mammals > Digestive system > Stomach > Rumen | place: Canada: Alberta...
CGAAATCATCTTCCCCCTGAATACGGAGACGCTCTGCTTCCAGCGCTTCTTCGGAAGAGCAGAGTATGATCTCAACATCCGGGGACGGTTTGCCGTAGAGAGCTTCATACGCCCCAATACATTCTTTCACGGCGCGTTCCGCCAGCATATCCGGCATGGCGGAGTGATTCGTTATGATCATAGACAATCCTCGCCGATTCCAATGACGTCCCTTATCCCTTTACCCACTTCAGGCTGTAATAGCTGTCACTGAGATCTTCACTGAATCCCCAGCCGATCCCGTCCGTTTCATCCAGAACAGCCTTCAGTCTTTCTTCAAATTGCAGGTACAGGCCCTCATCATCCAGCTTGTTCAGCGTCTCCGTCACCGTACGGTACACGCTGCCCATGCTGTTATAGAAGGATTCATTGATATCGCCATACGTGTTCGTGAACTCTACGCCGTTTTCCACATAATAGAGCTGCAGGTCCAGAACCATTGCGGGATCTTTGCAAACTCTTTTGAAGGAGGCAATCACGCTTTTAGCTGACGACAACGAGAGCCGGCCCATTCCCCGGGTCGGAAAGAACTCCTTCCGTACCTTTTCCTTCGCTTCCTCCAGCAGCTTTTCTGAATAATTCTCATCTCCCAGCTCTGCATTGATAAGATCAGCAGCTTCCGGGCAGGACTGATAAATCCTCCCGATCAGGTAAATAAGTTCCTCCTGCGAGAAGTCTTTCAGCTTCTTTTTCAGCTGTGCTGCGGATAACTTTTTTGCCATAGGGCGCCTCCATCGTTCCGGCCTTTTCATGTCGGCCGAGCTCAGGAATAATGCATTTTTTCATCTTGCTGCCGGGGCAGCCTCAGCGTTTCGCAGAAACGCGTCGCCGCATGAAGTGCGATCTTTAAGGGCTTGGGATATCCCAACGAGTCCGTGCCGATGGAAAACCATCCATCGGGACACTGCTCGCCGAAAACTTGGGCCTTAAGAAACATGCATGTCTGTCACTTCATTTTTTACCGTACTTGGCACGGTAATAGTAAAACATGTACTGCTGGAAAATGCCGTTATACGGACTGTACTTTTCTTTCGGATATCCTGCGGGATACTCGTTCTCCAGAATCCGGCGGATCCATACGTCGACGGGAAATGCGTCAATGTGGTGCAGTCCAAACAGAGACACACAATTCGCTACCTTCACACCGACGCCACAGACTGCTGTCAAAGCTTTGATCGTGTCCGGTTCCGATGCTTCTGTCAGCCGGTTCAGGTTCAACCGCCCTTCCGCCACTTCTGCTGCCGCTGTCCTTACATATCGGCAGCGATATCCCAGCCGGCAGGCCGCAAGCGCTTCATCGCTCAGGGAAAGGATTTCTTCAGGTGTAGGGAAAGCATAATAGGTTTCGCCGTCATCCTCCCGCTGATGTCCGGCAGCTTCGCAAAGCAGTTCCACGCTCTTTTTGATCGCCGGGATGTTCTTATTCTGGGAAATGATAAAGCTGATCAGCATCTCCCAGGGATCCTGCCGGAGAATCCGGATACCTTTCCCAAACTCGCAGGCATCGGTTAGAAAGGGATCATCCTCTTTGCCGACGCGTTCCCGGATGGACCGATAATCTTCTCCGAAATCAAAGTAGTCGTGCCAGGTATTTCGATAATCCTCCTCTGAGCAGGAGAGGGCAAATGTGTTTTTCTCCAATGGGCGGATCCGGAGAAAGTGCTCTTTATGAATGATTCGGTATGTGCCGGAATCATCTTTCTGCCAGCGGAAACACTGGCCGCTTTCGGCAATCCGGTCCAGATTGAAGTCATCGGTAATCTGAATTTCCATCATGTCATATCTGTAGCTTTCATTGCAGGTAACGGGCAGTATCTCCGACAAAGCTTATATGCTTCTGGAATATCGGCACCTGGGATAAGCGCTGCATCCGAAGAACTCTCCATTTCTTCCATTTCGCTTAATCAGCTTGCTACCACACCAGGGGCATATATCGTTTTCTACCATGATTTTTTTCGTCGGCCGCTGTTGTTCCGTTTGCTTTTCGGCTAAAGGGATTCTCTTACTTCCACACTCTTTACATTGACCGCGATTCCATTGATAAGTCCAAAACTCACCTTCTGTCGCAATCTTTCCACAGCTTTCGCACAGAATCCACCGACGTTTCCGTGAGTCGACGACCAGCTGTCCGGGAATCTTGATTTGTGCCATAACCAGCTCCCGGTCATTTGCTTCTCTCTGAATTTCCTCCTGTCGGCGTTTTTCTTGTTCTTCTTCTGCGGCTTTCTGACGTTCCTCCAGCAGCTTCCTGCGCAATTCCTGCTCCTGCTGCCTCAATTCTTCCTGTTTTCTTCGCGCTTCTTCCTGCTGAATTCGAATCTGCTCCTGTTCCTTTTGGTAAGACTGATAAGCTTCTTTTCGTTCCAAATTGATTCTCTCAAACGCAGAGATCACCGACGGGCTGCTTAGCCATCTGTAGTTACTGACATCAGAAAAAATCGCATTCATCATCTCCGTGTTCGCCCGACTGATCAGGTCAGCCTTTTTGGACAACATGATTTCTAATGTTGCGATTTCTTTATAGGGCTTTGCCTTGAAATCCTTGCAGACCGTATCCGGAGGGGATATAACAAATGCAATTCGTCGTCCGTGATAAGTTGCAATTACAGCTTCCGGTCGTTTATTTTTCCCAATCACGATCTCTGCCGAATCAAAAGATAGCTTCAACTCTTTGGATAATAGAATCCTTTTTTGCTTCAGCCCGCTCAACGGATAATAGGTTATCTGCTCAACATAATTGGATGGTGTTACCGGAGCATCAGTACGCCTGTCGATCTGATAGTAAACATACAGTTCCGGTATTCTGCAAATTGACGAAACCGCATAATCCCTGAAAAAGCCATACAGCCCCATGAGATAAGAAGCGATTTCATCACAACCTTCGCCACTGTGTGCAAAATGATGGATACGAACAGTTCCAAGACGGGCTTCGAAAGGATCTTTACATAATGGACAGACACAATTGCACGCAAGACCTCGTTCGTCCTCGCTCAGATCATTTACTGTGATATGTTTCCCATTTCTTAAGCCAAAGGGATTCTTGACTTCCCCGAACATTCTTTGACCTTTCCATACTTTGTGCTTTCCCTATCACAAGGAAATCAGCGGGTTTGTTGACATCGTTCCAAGTTTAGTATATATTTAAAGCGGGTAAAAATCAATAGGTTTGAACTCATCCTGTGAGGTGAAGAATGGGTTACCTTTCTATAAAACAAACAGCACAAAAGTGGGGAATCTCAATACGCAGGGTATCGCTCCTCTGTTCTGAAGGCAGAATCCCTGGAGCTTGTCGAATTGGCAGTTATTGGGCAATCCCGGAAGAGGCAGAAAAGCCAAAAGACGCAAGAGTTAAAACTGGGAAGTATAGAAAAAAGCCTGTTTAATGATATGTCCAGTTCAGGCTTCCTCCATTTGTTTGCCCTTTTGCTTCCGATAATCTCTGATTATCCGAAGTTCATTATAATGCATATTCGGGAGGATGATTATGAGCACACTTCTTCCTAAAAGCCAGATGACCGAAGAGGACATCAAGCTGAACTTTATAACACCGGCGCTCCTGAACCGGGGTTGGCAAAACAAGATCACCATGGAGACCAAGGTCCAATTTACGGATGGCAAGATCAACCTCCGAGGAAATCTTGTTGCAAGAGAAGCGCCTAAAAAAGCGGATTATATCCTTTACATCGAGAGAAATTATCCCATTGCCATAGTAGAGGCGAAGGACAATCATCACTCGGTGTCTTTTGGTCTGCAGCAGGCCATGGCTTATGCTCAAATGCTTGATGTTCCTTTTGCATATAGTTCTAATGGGGATGCCTTCTATGAGCATGACTTCCTGACTGGCATGGAACGCCAAATTGCTCTTGATGCGTTTCCAACTTACGATGAACTTATGCAACGGTTTAAAGAAGAGTCAAACGGTGGCCAGGGCGTTTCTGATGAAGAAATGGCCATAATCCATCAACCCTACTATACGAGCCAAAATACATACCCGCCAAGGTATTATCAGCGAATTGCCATCAATCGCACAGTCGATGCAATCGCCAAAGGCCAGGATCGCCTGCTTCTCGTTATGGCTACCGGTACCGGAAAAACATATACTGCATTCCAGATTGTTTACCGGTTACTCAAGTCCGGGATGAAGAAGAAAATTCTTTACCTGGCAGATCGGAATATCCTTGTCGACCAATCCATCCAGCAGGATTTTTCTCCTTTGGAAAAAACGATCCACAAAATTAACTTTGCAAAGGACGATCCATCTACAATCACATCACACGAGGTATATTTCTCCCTGTATCAGCAGCTTACAGGTGGTGATGATAAAGAAGACAATGAATCCGAGGATGATACCGTATCAAAACTGGCAGCGCTATTTCAGCCTAACTTTTTTGATTTGGTTATTGTTGATGAGTGTCACAGGGGATCCGCAAAAAAAGACAGCAACTGGCGGAAAATTCTGGAATACTTCTCCTCTGCTACTCAGATTGGCATGACTGCCACGCCAAAAGAAACCAAATACATCTCCAATATTTATTACTTTGGCGAGCCTATTTATACATACAGTCTCCGGGAAGGAATTGAGGATGGTTTCCTGGCGCCATTCCGCGTTATCAATATTACAACGGACATTGGCGATGGCTGGCGCCCTTATAAAGGCCAGCGGGATATTTACGGGAATATCATCGCGGATCGCATCTACAACAACAGTGATTATGATTACAATATCATCATTGAAGACCGTATCAATCAGGTCGCGCTGGAGATCACAAACTATCTGAAATCAACAGATCGAATGGCGAAGACCATTGTTTTCTGTGCAACAGAAGACCACGCAGAACGGATGAGAATTGCCTTGTCCAATTTAAACGCTGATATGGTACAGCAAAATCCTGATTATGTCGTGAGAATCACCGGCAGTGATTCCTATGGCAAAAGCAAACTGGATTACTTTATCTCTGTATCTGCGAAGTATCCGGTCATCGCAACAACCTCCAAGCTTCTTTCGACCGGTGCTGACTGCAAGATGACAAAGCTCATTGTCCTCGATCAGATGATCAATTCTATGACGGAATTTAAACAGATCATTGGTCGCGGAACCCGTCTGCGGGAAAAGGAAGGAAAAACTCATTTTACGGTTATGGACTTCCGGGGTGTTTCACGTTTGTTTGCAGATCCTGATTGGGATGGCCCCATTGAGCCGGATGAGGATTTTGATCCTAATTACGTACCAGGAGGTACTGTGCCGCGCCCTGTCTATCCACCGCCAGTAGATCCCCCTGGACAGGAGCCCAAGCCATATGTAGACGTGGACGGATGTGAAGTCCGTATCATCAATAAAACTGTTTCTGTTTACGATGCCAATGGAAAGCTCTTGCGTCAGGAAAGCATTATTGACTACACCAAAACGAATATTCGCGGTGAATATGCTTCCTTGGATCGCTTTATCGCATACTGGAATGCTATCCAGAAAAAAGACGCAATCACTGCTGTCCTTCGTGAACGCGGCATTGATCTACAGGCTTTAAAGGAAGACCAAGGCATGACCGATGTCGATGATTTCGATTTCATCTGCCATGTGGCTTATGATAAAAAACCACTAACCCGCAGAGAACGTGCCGAAAGTGTAAAGAAGCAGGATTTCTTCAGCAGGTATAGCGGTGCCGCCAAGGAGGTCCTTGAAGTTCTTCTGGATAAATATATGAATCTGGGCATCTATCAGATTGAAGATCTGAAGGTCCTTAGCCTGGATCCGCTGAAGAAATACGGAACTCCGTCCAAAATTGTCAGCTATTTTGGCGGAAAGGCCGGCTACATGAAGGCTGTAAAATCTCTTGAAGACGCAATATATGAGGTGGCTTAATGAGTAATCTGTCAAGCTTTGTAAAAAGAATTCGAGACATCATGCGTAATGATGCTGGTATCAATGGCGATGCTCAGCGCATTGAGCAAATTGCATGGATGCTGTTTCTGAAAGTCTATGATGCCAAGGAACAAGACTGGGAAATCAACGAAGATGACTATGTGTCTATCATCCCTGAAGAATGCCGATGGGTAAACTGGGCACATGATGATCGCTCTGGCTCTGCAATGACGGGTGACAGCCTTTTGAACTTCGTAAACAATACCCTCTTTCCGACATTGAAGGGTCTGGAAGTCACACAGGAAACTCCAATCAAAAAGTCAATCGTAAAAACGACTTTTGAAGACGCCAATCAGTACATGAAGGATGGTGTATTGTTGCGCCAGGTAATCAATATCATTGATGAGTTAGATCTGAGTGACTATGAAGAAAGCCATGCGTTTGGGGAAATATACGAATCTATCCTGCGTGAGCTGCAGAGTGCAGGATCATCTGGAGAATTCTATACGCCTCGTGCTGTAACAGATTTTATGGCTAAAATGATTGCACCTCAGATCGGCGAGCAATGCGCAGATTTTGCCTGTGGTACAGGTGGCTTCCTGACCAGCTGGCTGAAAGAACTTGCTCCGAAGGTTTCCACAACGGAAGATCAAGAAAGCTTCAACAACTCCATCTATGGCATTGAGAAAAAGCAGTTTCCTTACATGCTCTGCATCACCAATATGTTGCTTCATGATATCGATGTTCCCCAGGTATACCACGATAACTCTCTGATCCGCGATGTATTGGACTATACCGCCAGTGATCAGTTTGACGTGGTCCTCATGAATCCCCCATACGGAGGCAGTGAAAAAACAGAGGTAAAAAAACATTTTCCGGCAGACCTTGCCAGCAGTGAAACCGCAGACCTTTTCATGTCTGTTATCATGTACCGCCTAAAGGAGAGCGGCCGTGCTGCCGTTATTCTTCCGGATGGCTTCCTTTTTGGTACAGATAACGCGAAGGTTGCTATTAAGAAGAAATTGCTATCTGAGTTTAACCTGCACACTGTCATTCGTATGCCGCACAGTGTCTTTGCCCCGTATACCAGTATCACGACAAACATCTTATTCTTTGACCACAGCAAACCAACTGAAGAGACCTGGTTTTATCGTCTGGATATGCCAGACGGATATAAAAACTTTTCCAAGACGAAGCCGATGAAACTGGAACATTTCAGACCGGCTATGGAATGGTGGAACAACCGGCAAGAAATTACGGTAGATGGTTTTGACAAGGCTAAGCGTTTCACCGTCGAAGAACTCGCTGCCAGAACTTACAATATTGATCTCTGCGGCTATCCTCATGAAGAGGAAGAGATTCTGCCGCCCAAGGAATTGATTCAGCAGTATCAGGAGAAACGGGCTTCCCTTAACGCTGATATCGACCGGATACTTGCTCAGATTACGGAAATCCTTGGGATTGATGTTACGGAGGATAATCAATGAACGCACAGCAGCTGAAGAATTCTATCCTACAAATGGCTGTCTCTGGCAAACTCGTTCCACAGGATCCCTCCGACGAACCTGCCAGCATTCTCCTGGAGCGAATCCGCAAAGAGAAGGAGAAGCTGATAAAGGAAGGTAAAATCAAGAAGGAGAAGAACCCTTCTTATATCTTCCGTGGTGCCGATAATACGCCCTATGAGAAGGTGGGGAATGCGGAGCCGGTGAGTATTGCGGATGAGGTGCCGTTTGAGATTCCGGAGAGTTGGGAGTGGGTACGCCTTCAGACTGTTTGCACTAAGCTTGTTGATGGTGATCATAATCCTCCAAAGGGTGAAGTAAATCGCACTGATTATATAATGGCTTCATCAACAAACATCAATCAAGACAGACTTGTCGACCTTGAAAAAGTCCGGTATCTATCTGCTGAGACTTTTTTCAAGGAAAATGAAAGGACCTCTGCTTCGGCCGGAGATATTTTCTTTACTTCTGTAGGTTCGTTAGGACGTAGCTGTATTTTTGATGGCTCGCTGAATATTTGCTTTCAACGTAGCGTTTCAGTATTAACAACACTCCTATACAATGAATACTTAAAATACTGTTTTGATAGCGGATACTTTCAAAATAAAGTACAAAAAGAAGCTACTGGGACAGCACAAAAAGGATTTTACCTGAATCAACTTGCGAGTGCTCTAATCCCGGTTCCGCCCTATCAAGAGCAGGTACGTATAGTATCGGAAATAAAGAAATATCTGCCCTTGATTTCTGAGTACGAAACAAAGCAGGCATCGCTGAACGAGCTAAATGATAATTTCCCAGATCAACTTAAAAAGTCCATTCTCCAGTTGGCTGTTCAGGGAAAGCTCGTCCCGCAGGAGCCCTCTGATGAGCCAGCAAGCGTCCTTTTGAAGCGCATCCGTGCCGAAAAAGAACGTCTGATAAAAGAAGGCAAGATTAAGCGCGATAAAAATGAATCTGTCATTATCAGAAGGGATAATTCTCATTATGAAAAGCGCGGAAAAACGGAGACGTGCATTGACGAGGAGATTCCATTTGATGTACCTGAATCTTGGCAATGGGTTCGACTTTCTTCAATATGCTCTTTAATTACGGATGGAGAACACAAAACCCCACGGCGTGTTTCATCATTTCAAGGATATTATCTATTATCCGCACGTAACATACGTGATGGCAGTCTTGCTTTAGATGATGTTGATTATGTCGATGCCACAGAATACGAGAATATCTCAAGGCGCTGTAATCCGCAAAAAAATGATGTTTTAATATCGTGCTCAGGGAGCATCGGACGTGTATGTCGCGTTGAGGATGATAACAATTATGTAATGGTTCGTAGTGCCGCAATGGTTTCACCAATATTAGTAAACAGTGAATTCCTAATGTATTCCCTTCAATCTGGTATCGTTCAAGCACAGATTAAAGAGAAAACCAAGCAGACAGCTCAAGCTAATTTATTCCAAGCAGCTATCCGGGATTTATTTCTTCCAGTACCGCCTGCCGAAGAGCAAAAACGTATATGTGAAGCTATTGTGCCATTACTAAAGTTGTGCAAATTCTCATTATGAGAAGTTGGGTAAAAATGAGGTCTGCATTGATAGTGAAATTCCCTTTGAATTGCCGGATTCTTGGGCTTGGTCGCGCCTTGGTAATCTTATCAATCTTCTGTCAGGGCAGGACTTTGAACCATCCGGATATAATGCCTCTGCGAAAGGTATTCCGTATATTATCGGAGCCAGTAATATTGAAGATGGGAAAGTGATAATCAATCGATGGACTGAATTCCCGAAGAACATTGCTCATAAAGATGAACTGCTGTTAGTATGCAAAGGAGCCGGTGTTGGCAAAATGGCCGTCCTAAAGGAAGAATCTGCACATATAGCTCGCCAAATCATGTCAATATTACCGATAGCCACAAGCCTTCACTATCTGGAGGTGATTTTGGAATATAATCTTGAGCACTTAAGGAGAAGCATGCAAGGAGTTATTCCAGGAATAAGCCGTACGGACGTTTTAAATATACTTTGCCCGGTGCCTCCGCGTGCAGAGCAAGATCGTATAGTCAAACAAATCGAATTGATTATGCCGATGGTCAAGTCTCTGTAATACGTCTTTCCTATAATATCGCGGTGAAAGGAGGTCTTTCACCATGATAGAAGAATTCGAAAGACATTTGAGAGGCACAAATCTCTCAGAAAACACCAAGGCATCGTATCTGTTTGCTGTACGTCAGTACAATGATCAGTACGGTGAGGTAACCCCAAAAAGCCTGCGCGGATATAAGGTATGGCTGATAGAAAACTACAAGCCGAAAACGGTCAATTTGCGGCTTAGAGCTATCAACTGCTATCTTGAGTCTGTTGGCAAAGAAAAATGGAAGCTACCTTTTGTGCGGGTGCAACAGAAAGCATTTCTTGAGAACGTGATCAGCGAAGCGGATTATGAATATTTCAAGAATTGCCTGAAGCGGGATAACGAACTCTTTTGGTATTTCGTTATCCGATTTTTGGCCGCGACCGGCGCAAGGGTAAGTGAACTCATCCAAATTAAGGTGGAGCATATCAAGTTGGGCCACCTCGACCTTTATTCAAAAGGCGGGAAGCTTCGACGGATATACATTCCCAAAACTCTTCAGGATGAAGCCCTTTCTTGGTTGGCGGAAAAGCAACAAGAAAGCGGCTTCATTTTTTTGAACAAGTATGGAGAGAGAATTACTACCCGCGGAATCTCCGGACAGTTGAAAAAACTGGCTGTCCGCTATGAGATTGATCCGGTTGTTGTATACCCGCACTCTTTCCGGCATCGTTTTGCAAAAAGCTTTCTGGATCGGTGCAACGATATTGCTTTTCTTGCAGATCTCATGGGGCATGAGAGCATTGAAACCACACGGATTTATCTCCGGAAAACAGCTACGGAACAGCGTGAGATTGTTGACAAGATTATCAACTGGTAATAAGAAAGAATGCCGCCACTACCTCAACAGAGGCAATGGCGGCTGATTTTTTACAATAGCTCATCTAATGATTCAAAAATGATTTGTACTGAGTTAACGATTCTAATCTGCTCCTGTATTGGAGGAAGAGGTATTAGATAATTTGCAATATACCCTTTGCCTACACGTTGTTGACCGGCCGTCCCTGTAAAAGCTGAAATGCCGTCAGCAATAAATACATGCGTCTTACAAATCAGCAAAATATAGGGCATGTAAAGAGTATTCGTCACATCCCGTAGAACGTGCAATTCCGTTGTTCCGGCGCCATAGCCATTCGGTAAATCTCTTATGACAGCCGATTTTCTGTTTTGAAAACAGGGTGTAATTTTGGCTACAACAACATCATCGTTCTTAAAGTGAGTAAAGCCTGACTTTACAGTCTTCCACTTTCGTTCCTCAAATGCATGACGATTGTTAAATCCATCTTCCAATAACGGCATGGGCATGAAACCAACCGTTGTATCATCAGGTAATTGGTTCCGAGGGTTAATGTTTAGTATTGAAGACACCCTACACCATTCCCAGGTGTCCGGAATATCGAAAGGGATTTCATCATCAATACAGCGTTCCTGAGAGCCTAACTTCTCATAATGAGAATTATCCCGTCTGAAAATGACGGATTCGTTCTTGTCCCGCTTAATTTTGCCTTCGGCAATCAGGCGTTCTTTTTCAGCACGGATTCTTTCCAGAAGAATACTGGCTGGTTCGTCATCAGGGTTCTGTGGAACGAGCTTACCCTGTACAGCTAATTGAAGGATTGACTTTTTCAGTTGATCAGGGAAGCCATTGTTCAGAGTGTTCAACTTTGATTCGGCAATCTCGTACTTTTCTGTATACGGCTCAATTTCAGATATCCTCTCAACGATCCGTTGTTGTTCTTCGATGGGTGGAAGCGGAAATAGCAATGAATGAAGCGCATTTGCAGATAATCCTTGTATTCCTATACCCTTACCTCCAATCCAGCCAACATGCTTATAAAGATAAAAAATATAGTAGTAGTATTCCGTACAGACAGGAACATAAGCACGAAGTCGATGGATGTGGTTTTGAATCCGAATGTCATAGTCAAAAGGCCAAATTGCGGCTCGACCGATATCGCCTCCTTCGCAAACAAGCAGATCGCCTTTGGTCGCAGTACATTTATCTATTTCGACATCTGTGAAATACATCTGTCGTAAAGAATTAAGTTCAAATCGGTTCCAGTAAAGATTCGACGTCGTAATATACTCCAGCAGTTGGCCGGATTGATTAGAAGCGTTAAGAGCTTTACCAGTATTATGATAAAAGATATCGCCAAGCCGGCACCACTCCCAGCTATCAGGTATCTCAAACGGCACCTCATCCGCGATGCTGACCGACTCATTCTTGCCCACCTTCTCATAGGGCGTATTATCACAAGTTCTATATACAAAACCGCCAGGCTTTCACCTGACGGTCCTCATTCTATATCCCAATCCGGCAGTGTCCTGCCATCGAAATCGAGATGTGCTTTCTTTGCTTGTTCGTGCTGGTGTTCCCTGGGGATCTCGTAGACTTTATCCCCACGCCGGAGCCGTGCGCCGGTCTGATGATAGTGGAAGGCAACGCCGTATTCCACACATTGCAGATGGGTATCCAGCACCCATGAGAAGTCACAGATCCTTGCCTCTGGTCCGGATTCGCCGCCGCAGGAGACGGATCGGATCTGGCTGCCGTACTTCTTCAGATAAGGCCGGATGTTGATCCGTTCCAGCATGGGCTCGTGGATGATGGATTTGTTCGGGATCGGCAGCTCCAGGAAGATTGGCAGCCGCTTGTCTGTCATGCGCTGGTTCTCGCAGGTACAGCAGATCTCCACGTTTTCATATCCTGTTCCCCAGTCGGGAGGCAGCGCTTCCAGGATCCGTTCCGGCCGTTTCGTGACCATATAGAAGCTGCAGTCGGAGCGTTCGCGTATCATGCGCCAGGCTTCCGGCCGCCATGCATCCGCATCCGGATGGAAGAAATCCGACGTAAAGCAGGTGAAGAAGGTGGTTCCGGCCGGATACTTGTACTCGCCTTTCATCGGTCCGGACCGGTACTTGCGTACCGGCAGCGTAAAGTTCTGGGTTTTGTGGACCTTTGAGGTATCCTTGCCGTATTCCGCATCACGCCGGTACACATAGCAGTGAGCGCAGCCGGGCGAAACCTTTGTGCAGCCGTGCCACAGGTTCCACATGGCCGAAGAGGGCACAAAAGGAGCCGGCGTCTCCTTCGGAAACAGTTCCTGCTGCCCGTAAGTCCCCATAGCTCCTCCTTTCCTTCATCTGCCCTCAGCTGCAGTATTCGTCCCATTCCCGTTCAAAGATGTCTGTATCAGCCTCAATACTGCGGATATCTGCAAAGCGGATCCTCTGGTCATCAATCCAGATGGTCTGCGTTACCTCCGCATCCACATTCCGGCAGATGCCGGTCAGCTGCTGATACTGTCCGCGATATCCGTACGCTTCGTTTTCCTTGTCATTGCAGGGAATGTAATAGGTAACCGTGACCTTCACATGGTTTTCCCTTGCCATCCGGCTGTTATAGGTAAGCCCGTGAAGGATATCCAGCCTCCGGTTCAGTTCCGCCTGGTCTTCCTCATTCAGTTCCCGCTTATTCTCGTAAAGGACATCCTTGGAAGCCACCGCCTCATTAAAGCCTTTCAACGCATCGAACGGGGCAAAAATCTTTGCCCGTTTTCCGACATCCATGCTGGGATGGCGGATGCGGAATGCATCGGTTTTATCGTGTTTTGGCTTTCCCTTTAAGAGGATCTCCCGGTACCGGAAGCCTGCCGGCATGGGGATATCGCCGATCATTTTCTGCT
>Ga0256405_10009562_pt1 | contig 13215 bp, 12 predicted proteins | sample RumenRJG_02DNA_FD_189096 | JGI IMG/M metagenome (GOLD analysis project Ga0256405, IMG submission 189096) | Bovine rumen microbial communities from Lethbridge, Alberta, Canada - RJG_02 | ecosystem: Host-associated > Mammals > Digestive system > Stomach > Rumen | place: Canada: Alberta...
AGCGCATATTCATCGACAAGGGCGTTCCGATCGTCTGCGGCGAGGTAAACGCGGAGCGCAGGTACCACGGCGGCGACAAGTCGAAGCCCAACGACGCGGACCGCGAGAAGTGGGCGAAGCACTTCGGATATGTCGCGCGCCGCTTTGGATGTCCGTGCTTCATCTGGGAGCCGGGCGGCTACGAGGGAATGGGCCTCGTCGATCGCACGACGGTAGAGTGGTCCCATCCCGAGATAATCGACGCCTTCAACGTCGGCCGCAAGGCTGCGGACAAAAAGCGGTAGATTCGCGGGATGCGACAGAGGCGTGCCTTTCTGTTGACAAAATATACTATGTGTGCCGCCGGGGGAGCGCAGATTTGGTATAATATTACCTCACTTTTCTGTACAAGCGACAACACCAAGGAAAACAAGATGAACATTGCGATTGGTTCCGACCATGGCGGCGTAGAACTGAAGGCCGCTCTCGTCAACGCCCTTGCGGGCGCCGCGAAGGTCGTCGACATGGGCCCTGCCGACAAGGCAAGCTGCGACTATCCGGACTACGCGGCGAAAGTCGCCAAGGCCGTGGCCTCCGGCGAGGCCGACTTCGGCATACTTGTCTGCCGCTCCGGCATCGGAATGTCGATGGCCGCAAACCGCTTCCAGAACGTCCGTGCCGCCGTCTGCGCGACGACCGACGCGGCGACGATCACCCGCCAGCACAACGGCGCGAACGTGCTCTGCCTCGGCGCTGACGTCGTTTCTCCCTCCTACGCCGTCGAAATCGCGAAGGCGTTTATCGCGACTCCAGTCGACGAGAGCGAGCGCCACGCGCGCCGCCGCTGGAAGCTCGAGCGCGCGGAGCGTCTTTCCGACTGCTCGGGGCTTATGCGCGATGACCCCGAGGTGTTTGCCGCGATCGAGGCGCAGACCAAGCAGGAGGATGCCGAGATCAACTTGATCGCATCCGAGAACACGTCTTCCCGCGCTTGCCGCGAGGCGGCGGGTTCCGTCCTCATGAACAAGTACGCCGAGGGCTATCCGGGCAAGCGCTGGTACTCCGGCTGCCTTCCTGTAGACGCGGCGGAGGAGCTTGCGAGGAAGCGCGCGTGCGAGCTCTTCGGCGCGGAGCACGCGAACGTCCAGCCCCACTGTGGCTCGGCGGCGAACATGGCCGTGTACTTTGCGACGATAAAGCCGGGCGACACGATCATGTCGATGTCGCTCGACCAGGGCGGCCACCTCTCCCACGGCTCGTCCGTGAACTTCTCGGGCAAGATCTACAACATCGTTCCCTACATGGTCGACCCGAAGACCGAGATGCTCGACTACGACGCGATGGAGCGTCAGGCGATGGAGGTCAAGCCCAAGATCCTCCTCACGGGCGCGTCCGCCTATCCGCGCACGATCGACTTCAGGCGCATCCGCGAGATATGCGACAAGGTCGGCTGCATAATGATGGTCGACATGGCGCACATCGCCGGCCTCGTCGCTGGCGGCGCGCATCCCTCGCCTGTTCCCTACGCCGACTTCGTCACCACGACGACGCACAAGACGCTCGGCGGTCCGCGCGGCGGCATGGTGCTCTGCAAGGAGAAGTGGGCGAAGGCGCTTGACTCGGCCGTCTTCCCCGGCATGCAGGGTGGCCCGCTCGAGAACATCATCGCCGCGAAGGCGGTCGTCTTCCGCGAGTGGATGAGCGAGGCGAAGAAGGGCTACGCGCAGCAGGTCGTCAAGAACTGCCAGGTGATGTGCAAGACCGTCCAGGACCGCGGCTACAGGATTGTCTCCGGAGGAACGGACAACCACCTCTTCCTCGTCGACGTCAAGAAGTCGAAGGGCATCACCGGCAAGGATGCCGCGGCCGCTCTCGACGCAGCTGGAATCATCGTCAACAAGAACACGATCCCCTACGACACCGAGTCTCCCTTCAAGACCTCCGGCATCCGCGTCGGAACTGCGTCCGCGACGACGCGCGGCATGAAGGAGCCGGAGATGATCAAGATCGGCACGTGGATTGCCGACGTCCTCGACAACATCGCAGACACCACCGTCCAGGAAAGAGTGAAGCGCGAAGCCGCGGCGCTTGTCGCGAACTTCCCAGTTCCGTAATGGCGCTCGTAGCGACAGTCGCGGTTGTGGGGCGCACGAACGCGGGCAAGTCCACGCTCGTGAACGCGCTCGTGGGGGAGAAGGTCTCGATCGTATCCCCCGTCGAGCAGACTACGCGCAACACGATACGCGGCATAGTCGCCGACCCGCGCGGACAGCTTGTCCTCCTCGACACTCCCGGTCTCCACAAGGCCGTCGGCACGCTCGGCACGCTCCTCAACCGCATGGCGCGCAGGAGCGCCGCGGGAGCCGACATAACTTGCGTAGTCTTCGACGCGGCGCAGGAGCCGCAGCTCGAGGACATCGGCTGGATGCAGCGCATCGCCAAGGAGAAGCCCGAGAAGGTCGTCTTTGTCCTCAACAAGGCCGACAAGTCGCCGTTCTTCGAGAGGATGTTCCGCGACGCGTGGAAGGAGGCCGTCGCGTCGGCAGAGTCGGCTGAAGCCGACCGCTCCGATGCAGACAGCTCAGCTCCTCGATCCCCTCTTTGGGTAAAATCGATCTCCACGACCGAGGGCGGCGCGAAGGATGTCCTTGACGCGCTCTTTGGTTTCGCCGAGGAGGGGGAGCTCCTTTTCGACGAAGACATCGTGACTGACTATCCGCGCAAGCTCGCGATAGCCGACGCGATCAGGGAGAAATACCTTTCGCATCTTCACCAGGAGCTGCCGCACGAGCTCGGTATCGTCGTGAAGCGCGTCGTCGACGAAGGTTCTCGGTGGTCTGCCGTGGCCGAGGTTCTCGTCAACCGCCCGTCGCAGAAGCCGATAGTGATAGGCAGGTCCGCATCCACGATAAAGACCGTACGCAAGTCGGCGGAGCGCGAGCTGAAGGATGTCTTCGGCATTCCCGTCGCGCTGGAGCTCTGGGTGCGCGTTGAGCCGAACTGGATGAAGAACGACCGGCTTCTCGCCGAAATGGGCTACCTTGGAGGTCTGGTTTAAAGTTAAAAGTTAAAAGTTAAAAATGTAAAGTTGAAGATTGAATTTAGAGTTGTCGGAAGTTTGTTGATGGGCGTCATTGGTTTTATGGCGTCCTTCTCGGCGTCTGGCGACGAGCTTGCCGTCGCGCGCGAGGCGCTCAGGGACGGACTCTGGGACGTCTCTCGCGCGCACGCAGCGAAGTCCGGCGATCCGTCCGCCCGCGACGTCATCGCAGAAAGCTTTGCCCGCGAGGGGAAGTGGAAGGAGCTCCTCGAGGCGATGGAGGAGTGGAAGAACCCCGAGGATGAACGCTTGGTCTACTTCCGCGCCCTCGCCCTCGTCGAGACCGGCAAAAACGACCAGGCGGGCTATCTCCTCGCCGGCCGCAAGTTCGCCGACCCGGCCTGCTCGCGGCTTGCCACGCGCCTCAGGGCGCGGGTCGCCATGTCCGAGAAGGGCGCGGCGGATGCGCTCAAGATCGTGAAGGAATCCACGGACGCGCTCGCAGACGAAGACTCCGAGATGTTCGCCGCCGATCTTATGGCCGCTACAGGCGACAGGTCCGGCGCGGAGGAGGTGTGGCGCGCCGTCGCCGCGCGCGGAACAAACGCGAGCGAGCGCGCTTTTGCCGCGGCGAGCGTCAAGCTCGCCGACGAGAAGCTTCTGCGCGAGGCGTTCGCGCGCAGCGCGTCGAAGGACTCGAGGCGGCTTGCCGGCTACGCCCTCGGCCGTCTTCTGCTCGCCGACCCGACGACGCTCGACGAAGGCGCGTCGATAGTCCGTTCGCTCGTCCGCGACGCGCCTGATGCGCCCGGCGCGCGCGATGGCCTCGCCTCGATAGCCGACGCATACCTCTCCGCGGGGCGCTTCGCCGAGGCGGTCGCCGCGTATCGCGAGACATTCGAGACATGGCCCGATTCGAAGAGTCTCTCGCGTCTTCAGGACGGCCTCGGCTGGGCGCTCTCGAAGCTCGGCAGGCACGACGAGGCCCTTGAGGCGTTCGCGCGCGCCGAGGAGACGGCGACAAGCGACGCCGATCGCGCGATGGAGATCGTGAAGCAGGGCGACGTGCTCGCCGAGGCCGGCCGAACGGACGAGTCGCTCTCGAAGTACCGCGCGGTTCTTTCGAAGTATCCCGCGAGCGAATCGGCGTCCCGCATAAAGGATATCGTCCGCCTCAGGGACCTCGAGGACAGTGGCCGCAGCCTCTACCGGGAATACAGGTTCGCCGAGGCGCAGAAGGTGTTCAGGGACGTTGCCGTAAAGGATGCCTCGCGCAAGCCGAGAATGGACTACCTCGAGGCGATGTGCCTCTACGGGCAGGGGCTTGACGAAGAGGCGGAGAAGCTCGTCAAGCGCCTTGCGGCGGAGTCTTCCGACGCCGACGTGAGGGCGATGGCGGTGCTCTGGCTCGCGAAGCATTCCTACAACCGCGGCGCGTGGCAGGAGGCGCGCAGGCTCTTCGCCGAATACGCCGAGAAGTCGCCAGATTCGCCTGATGCGCCAGACGCGCTTGTCTGGTCTGCGCGCGCGGCCTTCGCCGAGAACGACTTCCAGGGGGCGATACAGACGGTGACGCGCCTTGCCGAGAAGTATCCCGGCACCCCTGCGTCACTGCGCGGGCTTCTGGTCCAGGGAGAGGCGCTGATCGAGCTCGCGCGCTTCGACGAGGCCGTGCTCGTGCTCGAGAGGGTTTCGCTTGCGGACGGTGTCGATGCGGCGGACAGGCTGCGCGCAAAGCTGCTCGGCGCCGACGCGCTCTTTGCGATGGGCGCGGACAATCCCGTGCGCTACCAGGAGGCCCTCGAGGCCTACCGCGGCGTCAGGATGGGCGAGGCGCTTTCGCCGAGCCAGAGGATTTCGCTCTCCTACAAGGTCGCGAAGACACTGGAGAAGCTCAAGCGCATGGACGAGGCGATAGACCGCTACTATGCCGACGTGGTGCTTGCCTACCGCATGTCGCGCGCGCAGGGCGTACGGCTTGACGACGAGGCGCGCGCAGCGTTCTCCCGCGCGGCGTTTCGGCTTGCCGATGAATTTGAGTCGCGCGGCCGCGACTATCAGGCGGTTCACGTGCTGGAGCTCGTGGTGGCGAGCGACGTGCCCGCGTCCGCGGAGGCCGCGAAGCGAATTGAGCGCATAAAGAGGAAAGGAAACTTCCTATGACGATATCCGGAGGCCCCGTGTTCTGGCTGCTTGTGGCGCTTGCGATCGCCGCGGTCGTGATATTCTTCGAACGCTTCTTCGAGCTGAGGCGCGTCCAGATCGACTGGCAGGACTTCGTGAAGGGCGTCGTCAACGTCCTTGCGGGCGGCAATGCCGAGGAGGCGCTCGCGATCTGCGAAGACACCGCGGTTCCGGTCGCGGCCGTCGTCGCGACGGCCATACGCCACCGCGACGCGGGTGCGCGCGTGCTGCGCGAGGCCGTCGATTCGCAGGGGCGCGCAGAGATAGGCCGCCTTGACCGCCGCCTCGCCTCTCTCGCCATCATCGGGCAGATCGCCCCGCTCCTCGGGCTTCTCGGCACGATCATAGGTTTCGTGAAGACCGTTCTTCTCGTCAACGCGCAGGAGCTCGTCGCGCGCACCGATCTCCTCAACTCGTCGATGGAGGCGCTTCTCTCCGCAGCCCTCGGCCTCGGCGTGACCATCCCCGTCCTTGTGATGTACGGCGTCCTGCGCGTGCGCATGGAACGCATCGTAGTCGAGCTTGAGGCGGCCGCGAGCCAGATCACGGGCTATTTCTCCGCTGCGAGGGAGGCGAAGAAGTGAGCCCCTGGAAGTGGACACCAGAGCGCTCGCAGGGAATATGGCGGCACGGGCCGGCATGGACCAGGCCGCTCGTCTCCGCGGCGCCGTGGGTGACCGTGCTTCTCCTGCTCCTGATGCTCTACATGGTGAGCGGCACCTTCGTCACCGAACGCGGGGTTCTCTTCGATCTCCCGGATTCAAGCGGTCTTGACGAGGGCGAGAGCGCGTCGCTCGTAGCGCTCGTAATGCCGATGCCCCACGAGACGCTTGTCTTCTTCGACGACGCGCGCTACACGATGGGCGACGACTCGTCGGCGGCGGCTTTCGGCGCCCACCTCGAAGACCGCGTGGCCAAGTCGAACCGCAAGACTCTGCTCGTTCTCGCCGACAGGCGTGTCGCGACAGGCGAGCTGATGAAGATAGCGGCTATGGCGCGTCGTAGCGGCGTCGGCAGCGTTCTCTTCGCCGAGAAGAGGGCGGGAAAGGCGGACGAATGATCGAATGGCGTCCGCGACCGCTGCGTGCGCTGAGGCACGAGGCCATCTCGCTTCTCGAGATAGCGGTGGTGCCTGTCGCGATAGCCTTTGCCTTTCCCTACGAGGCCGTTGGCTTCCACGCCGCCGTGAGGGCCGCCCCGCACGGGCCGTCATGCGCGCTGGTCGTCCTCTCCGAGGAGGAGGAGCGCGTCGCGCTCGCCGCGGCGAGGACTTCGTGGCAGGTCGGCGCGAATGGCATCAAGGGCCTCAGGACCGACATTTCGTCGGGCGAGCTGCCGCCCGAGCCCGTGCGCCCCGTGATGCCGTCGCGCCCAGTGCGCGGCAAATCCGCCGCGTGCGCCGCGTATGCGCCGAATTACCTGCCGCCGACGGTTGCGGCCGAAGCGCCCGGGGTGATCGCCCCTGCCGCCGAGGAGGGCGAAGCCGAGGCGAAGAAGGCGTTTTCAAGGAAAGATCTTCTAAAAATAGACTGAAATCTAAAAATAGACTGAAAGGGGAAAGCGACATGACTCAGAATCAGGTACTAAAGGCCTTCAAGGATACCGGGGCGCTGCTCGAAGGGCATTTCGAGCTCAGGTCAAAGCTCCACTCGAACCGCTACTTCCAGTGCGCGAACGTGCTCAGGTTCCCGCGCATCGCAGAGAAGCTCTGCCGCGCGGTGACGCGCGAAGCGGTCAAGTCCGGCAGGCTCGGCAAGAAGATCGACGGCGTGATCTCGCCCGCTGTGGGCGGAATCCTCGTCGGCCACGAGGTCGCGCGCGAGCTGAACGTCAAGTGCATCTTCGCCGAGAAGGTCCAGGGCAAGGGCGTTGACGCGACCGGCAAGCCCAACACCGTTCTCGCGCTCAGGCGCTTCTCGATCAGGAAGGGCGAACGCTATGTAGTCGCAGAGGACGTCGTGACGAAGGGCGGGCGCGTCCAGGAGACGATCGATCTCGTGAAGGCGGCGGGCGGAAAGGTCGCAGGAGTCGTCCTGCTCGTCGACCGCTCCGGCGGCAAGGTGAAGTTCGGCCGCATCCCGATGTTCTCGCTCATGCAGATGACACCGGAAACCTGGACTGCGGCGGAGTGCCCGATGTGCAAGGCGGGGACGAAGCCCGTGCACCCGGGGTCGTAAGAAGTTTGAAGTTTAAAGTTTGAAGTTTGAAGTTTAAAGTTTGAAGTTGAGATGTATGTTCGATTCGGTTGAGGACTGCCTTGAGGCGCTGAAGCGCGGTGAAATCGTTCTCGTGACGGACGATGCCGACCGCGAGAACGAGGGCGACTGCATCTGCGCGGCGGAGTTCGCGACGCGCGAGAACGTCAATTTCATGGCGATGTATGCGCGCGGCCTCATCTGCATGCCGATGAGCAGGGCGTGGTGCCGCAGGCTCGACCTCCCTCAGATGGTCGCGCAGAACACGGACAACCACCAGACCGCGTTCACCGTCTCGATAGACGCGGCCTCGACGACGACCGGCATATCCGCCGCGGAGCGCTCGACGACCGCGCTCGCGTGCGTAAAAGACGGCGTTAAGCCCTCCGACTTCAGGCGCCCCGGCCACATGTTCCCGCTCGAGGCGCGCGAGGGCGGCGTTCTTCGGCGCGCTGGCCATACCGAGGCGACCGTGGATCTCTGCCGGCTCGCGGGGCTCAAGGAGGTGGGGCTCTGCTGCGAGATAATGAAGGACGACGGCACGATGGCGCGTCTCGACGACGTCGCCGCGTTTGCGAAGCGCCACGGACTCAGGATGATGACGATTGCCGACCTGATCGCCTACCGCCGCAAGGTCGACAAGCTCGTCGAGAAGGTCGAGGAGGTGGATCTTCCGACCGACTACGGGCACTTCCGCCTCAGCATGTACAAGAGCCGCATCTCCGGGCTCGAGCATCTCGCGCTTGTGAAGGGGAAGGTCGACGACGGCGCTCCAGTTCTCGTCCGCGTCCATTCCGAATGCTTCACGGGCGATGTGCTCGGCTCGGAGAGGTGCGACTGCGGGCCGCAGCTGCACATGGCGATGGAGATGGTCGAGCGCGAGGGACGCGGTGCGGTCCTCTACATGCGCCAGGAGGGGCGCGGCATCGGGCTCGAGAACAAGCTCCACGCCTACCGCAAGCAGGAGGAGGGGCTTGACACCGTAGAGGCCAACGTCGCGCTCGGCTTTGCGCCGGACCTCAGGGACTACGGCGAGGGTGCGCAGATGCTCGAGGACCTCGGCATACGCAAGGTGCGCCTCATGACGAACAACCCCTGCAAGGTCAAGGGGCTCGACGGCTACGGCATCGAGATCGTGGAGCGCGTGCCGATCGTGATCCCGGCGAACGCCCACGACAAGCGCTACCTCGACACGAAGCGCGAGAAGATGGGACACATCATCTGACCTCGGCGCGATTGCCAGTCCGACGATTTTTTGGTAAAATATTCGAACTTAAAGGCAAACAAGGAACTGCTTAATGGCGAAAGAAGAAGACCAGGCGATCGAAGTCACCGGCACGGTGACCAAGGTCCTGCCTGCAACCATGTACAAGGTGAAGCTCGAGAACGGGCACGAAGTCCTCGCTCACATCTCCGGCAAAATGCGCAAGTTCTTCATCAAGATCGCGATCGGCGACAAGGTCACCGTCGAGATCTCGCCCTACGACCTCGGCAAGGGCCGCATCACCTACCGCCACAAGGCATGATCCACGGGCCGACAACGTCATTTCACACTAACACAAAATAAGGACAAACCATGTCAGGTCACAGCCACTGGGCGACAATCAAGCGCGCGAAAGGCGCGGCAGACGCGAAGAAGGGCAAAATCTTCTCGAAACTCGGCAAGGAAATCACGATCGTCGTGAAGGCAAAGGGCGGCAACCCCGACAACAACCCGACGCTCCGCACGCTCATCGCCAAGGCGAAGGCGGCGCAGATGCCGAACGACAACATCGAGCGCGCGATCAAGAAGGGCACCGGCGAGCTCGAGTCGGCCGAAATGGTCGACTGCCAGTACGAGGGCATCAAGAACGGCACCGCGATCGTCGTCCACGTTCTCACCGACAACAAGAACCGCGCGGCGGCGGAAGTCGGCAGCGTGTTCAAGAAGAACGGCATCGAGCTCGCGAAGCCCGGCAGCGCGTCTCGCCTCTTCGACAAGCTCGGCCAGGTGATGATTCCAGCGGCCGACGGCCTCACCGAGGACAAGGTGATGGAAGTCGCGCTCGAGGCCGGAGCGGAGGACGTTCTCGTCGAGGACGGCGGGTTCACCGTCAAGACCCAGCCCAACGACTTCGTCGCCGTGAGCGACGCGATCAAGGCTGCCGGCATCGCGATCGACGAGGAGAACTCTAACGTCGGTCTCGTCCCGAACATGACGAACCCCGTCTCCGACGTTGCGGTCGCAAAGGCGATCAACAAGTTCGTCGAGATGCTCGAGGACCTCGAGGACACGCAGGACGTCTACACGAACATGGAGACGACTGACGAGGTCGACGCCGCCCTTGAGGCGGAGGGCTGAGAAGCCCCCTTGACTTCATGGCGCGTAGAATGATATACTATGCGCCGTTTTTCCGATTGTGGGATACTCAAGCGGTCAACGAGGGCAGACTGTAAATCTGCTGGCTAACGCCTTCAGTGGTTCGAATCCACTTCCCACAACCACCCGTTCCGGTTTTTCGCAGGGGTGATTTCCCATGAACTGCAGACCTTCTCTTCTTTTTGCGCTTGCGGCGGGTGCGGCGTTTTTTGCGCCTGTTGCGTTCTGTGATTCCATTGCCAACATCGGCGAGACGAGGCTCAAGGGCCCGCTCGGCGAGAAGCTTGACCGCATAGTCGCCGGCCATGTCATGGGAACCGACGTGGACTACGTCACGGCTCCGTTTCTGGAGAAGACCGAGACGAAGGGCTGGTGGCAGACCGAGTTCTGGGGAAAGTGGATGCACTCGTCCGTGCCGTATCTGGGATACGTGACGGCCGGCAAGTGCACGGTTGAAAGCGCGAAGTGCAAAGTCGCGGAAGAGCTCTGCTCCAAGATAGACCACGGCGTCGACAGGATACTCTCATCGCAGGAGAAGGGCGGCTACATCGGCAACTACCCCGACGAGCTCCGCTGCGGCGAGGGCTGGGACGTGTGGGGCATGAAGTACACCCTGATGGGCCTTCTCCACTACTACGACCTCGAGATGCGCATCGGCACGGACGCCGCCCTGCGCAGGGCCGACGCCGCCATCGGCGCGGCGAAGAGCCTCTGCGACTACGTCATCGCGGAGATCGGGCCTAAGGGTCGCCGCGGGCGCGAGCTCTGGCAGACCGGCAACTGGTCGGGCTACGCCAGCTCGTCGATCCTCGAGCCCGTCGTGTGGCTGTATCGCCGGACGAACGACAAGGCTTACCTTGAATTCGCGGACTACATCGTAAAGGGCATGACCGAGCCGGAGAAGGGGCCCCGCCTGCTCGACCTCGCGCTCAAGGGCGTTTCGGTCGCAGACCGCAACGAGAAGGACTACAAGCAGGACGCCGACTGGGCGTATGTCTGCAAGAACGGCCGCTCCAAGGCATACGAGATGATGAGCTGCTACCAGGGCATTCTCGACTATGTAGAGGAGAAGGAGAGGCTTGGCGGCGGCACGGAGGCGCTGAAGAACCTCCGCAAGGCGGCGCTGATGACCGCCGACGACATCGTCAAGGAGGAGATCAACCTCGCCGGCGGCTGCGCATGCTCCGAGGCGTGGTACCATGGCGCGAGAAAGCAGCACCTTCCATACCTCAGGCTCCACGAGACATGCGTCACTACGACCTGGATGCGCTTCTGCGAGAAGCTTCTCGAGGTTACTGACGACCCGAAGTGGGCCGACCAGATCGAGCGCACCTTCTACAACGCATACCTCGCGGCGATGAAGCCCGACGGCTCCGAGTTCGCCGGCTACACGCCGCTTTCCGGAAACCGCTGGCACGGGCAGCACCACTGCTTCATGCACACCGACTGCTGCACCGCCAACGGCCCGCGCGGATTCCTCTGCTTCCTCAGGGGCCTTTGCCGCAACGACGGCAAGACGGCGACGTTCAACTACTACGCGTCCGCGCTTGTGAAGGGCTTCGACATGTACTCCCTCTATCCGCGCGCAGACTATGCGCGCATTGTGAGCCACACCGAAGGCCCGCTGACGATGCGGCTGAGGATCCCCGCGTGGAGCGCCAAGACCGTCGTGAAGCTGAACGGCGCGGCGCAGGAGGGCGTGAAGCCGGGTTCCTACTTCTCCCTTTCGCGCGACTGGAAGCTCGGCGACATAGTCGAGATCGTCTTCGACATGCCGGTGGTCGCCCATGTCATCGACCACTCCATCGCGTTTACGCGCGGTCCGGTGCTTCTCGCCCGCGACAGCCGCTTTGCCGACGGCGACATGATGGAGCCGTTCCGCATGGGGCTCCGCGACGGCCAGGAGATGACGTCCTTCGCGCCGGTGCGCACGCCGTCGGACGACATCTGGATGGCGTTTTCGGCTACGCTTCCAATAGGGCCCCACCATGCGAATCCAGAGGCCGCGCTCCCGACGACGGTTTTCTTCTGCGACTACGCGTCCGCCGGCAACGAGTGGCGGCGCGACAACTTCTACCGCACCTGGTTCCCAGTCGAGTACGGCCCGGGCGAGTGATTGCCGCTCTTGACTTTTCGAGTTGTTTTTGGGACAATCTACACAACCCAGAAAGGAAACGAAAATGGTAACCCGCATTATCCTGAATGAAACATCATACCACGGCGCGGGCGCCGTGAAGTCAATCGTCGCCGAGCTCGCGGCCCGCGGCCTCAAGAACCCGATCGTCTTCTCCGACCCCGACCTCGTGAAGTTCGGGGTCACGAAGAAGGTGACCGACATCCTCGCCAAGGCGAAGGTCAAGTACACCCTCTACTCCGACATCAAGCCGAATCCTACTATCGAGAACGTCAAGAACGGCGTCAAGGCCGCGAAGAAGGCGAAGGCCGACTGCATCGTCGCGATCGGCGGCGGCAGCTCCATGGACACCGCCAAGGCCGTCGGCATCATCATCACCAACCCGAAGTTCGCCGACGTCCGCTCGCTCGAGGGCGTCGCCCCGACCAAGAAGCCGTGCCTCCCGATTCTCGCCGTTCCGACGACCGCAGGCACCGCGGCAGAGGTGACTATCAACTACGTCATAACCGACGTAGAGAAGAAGCGCAAGTTCGTCTGCGTCGACCCTCACGACATTCCCGTCGTCGCGTTCGTCGACCCCGAGATGATGGCGACGATGCCCAAGGGCCTCACGGCGTTCACCGGCATGGACGCGCTCACTCACGCGATCGAGGGCTACATCACGAAGGGCGCCTGCCCGATGACGGACATGATGCACCTCGAGGCGATCCGCCTTATCTCCGCGAACCTCCGCGACGCCGTCGCCAACAAGCCGTCGGGCCGCGCCGGCATGGCGCTCGGCCAGTACATCGCGGGCATGGGCTTCTCGAACGTCGGCCTTGGCGTCGACCACTCGATGGCCCACGGCCTCTCCGCGCTCTACAACACTCCGCACGGCATGGCCTGCGCGATTCTCCTCCCGACGGCGATGAAGTTCAATGCGCCGAAGACCGGCCGCCGCTATATCGAAATCGCGAAGGCGATGGGCGTGAAGGGCGTCGACAAGCTTACGCTCCAGGCGGCGCGCAAGGCGGCGATCGCGGCCGTCGAGAAGCTCTCGAAGGACGTCGGCATCCCGGCGAACCTGAAGGGCATCCTCAAGAAGGAGGACATTCCGTTCCTCGCGAAGAGCGCCTACGCCGACGCGTGCCGTCCGGGCAACCCGCGCGACTGCACGGTGAAGGACATCGAGCGCCTGTACAAGTCGCTCGTCTGACATGGACAACCGAAACCCGGGAGGCAAGCTACGATGAAGGCGAGAAGAGGCATATCGTTTCTGGAGTACGCGCTTTTGGCGGCGCTTGTCGGAATCGTCGGCGCTGTCGGCGTGATGAAATACGGCAAG
>Ga0256405_10009563_pt1 | contig 13215 bp, 14 predicted proteins | sample RumenRJG_02DNA_FD_189096 | JGI IMG/M metagenome (GOLD analysis project Ga0256405, IMG submission 189096) | Bovine rumen microbial communities from Lethbridge, Alberta, Canada - RJG_02 | ecosystem: Host-associated > Mammals > Digestive system > Stomach > Rumen | place: Canada: Alberta...
TTACATATCCACAATTAGTAGTTTGGGGATTACAAATCCCCGAAAACAAAAGTTACAAATCCCCGAGGACAAAAGGATAAAAAGATGACAGATGCATGAGGACAAAACGACATACAAATCTATGGCGATGTACAATCTTGCGGGGACTCTTAATTCGTAACCCCACACTTTCACCTCTACACCCCTCAACTCTCAACCAATCCGAGACTCAGTATCCGATTCCGGCAGGCTTCCATCAGCCATTTGGGGGTGGATGTGGCTCCACAAACCCCAACCGATTGGATACCTTTTAAGAGCGTTCCTTCAATATCTTCGGGGCGTGATACGAAATGGGTGTTAGGATTCACCTTCTGACATTCGTGGTAAAGGATTCGTCCATTCGAACTTTTCTGTCCGCTGACAAAGAAAATCAGTTCATGTGCCTTGGCAAACTCCTGCAAGTGAGGCATACGGTTCGCAACCTGTCGGCAGATCGTGTCGTAGTATTCAAAATTTGCATTGGGTGAGATATGCTCTTGGATATAGTTTACGATTTTCCAAAACTCCTCCAGCGACTTGGTGGTTTGGGAGTAGAGGTAGATGTCTTTGGTGAAATCCAGGCGAGTTACATCTTCAGGATGTTCCAATACAATGGCCTCGCCCTTAGTCTGCCCTACCAGGCCAAGTACCTCGGCATGTCCGTTCTTACCATATATGACAATTTGCCTCTCCTTGTCTGAGGCCGTATTGTCGTATTGTGACTTGATGCGTCGCTGTAGTTGTAATACCACGGGGCAGGTCGCATCAATCAGTTGGATGTCGTTTTTACGGGCAATCTCGTAGGTCTCTGGAGGTTCACCGTGAGCACGGAAAAGGACTTTAGCGTGATGAAGGTCGGCCAACTGCTGGTGGTTAATGGTAATCAATCCTAACTTCTCCAGGCGTTGGCACTCTTGTCCGTTATGTACAATATCTCCCAGGCAATAAAGCGTATGGCCTTTAGCCAGTTCTTCTTCCGCCTTATTGATAGCCCGGGTCACACCGAAGCAGAATCCGGATCCTTCGTCAATCTCAACTTTAATCATGAACAACTTTATTGAACTGTTCCAACAACCATGCGTTTTGCTCCTCAATGGTCATGTTGCTGTTGTCGAGGACGATGGCGTCATCGGCTTTCTTCAGCGGACTCACTTCACGGTGCTCATCCATGTAGTCGCGGTCCTTCACATTCTTCAGGATATCTTCGTACGAAGCCTCCTGTCCTTTTGCCTTCAGTTCCTCGTAGCGCCGTTGTGCACGTACCTCAGCCGAGGCCACCACGAAGATTTTCAGTTCAGCATCCGGAAAGACCACCGTCTGTATGTCGCGCCCGTCCATCACGATACCTTTCTCTCGACCCATGGCCTGCTGTTGCCGTACCAATTCCTCGCGAACGAAAGGTAAGGCAGCCACCTGGCTGACATGATTGGATACCTCCAACGAACGGATGCGAGACTCCACCTCCTTTCCGTTCAGGAAGGTGACCGGTTTCTTTGTCTCTGGATCCAACTTGAAGCTGATCCGGAGTGAGGGCAAGGCCTCTTTAAGAGCTTCTGTCCGAATCTCCTGGCCATCAAACAGCCCATTGTCCAGGCAATAAAGAGTGACCGAACGGTACATGGCACCGCTGTCAATATAGATGTAGCCAATCTGGCGTGCTAAATCTTTAGCCATCGTACTTTTCCCGCAGGAAGAGTATCCGTCAATGGCAATGGTAATCTTTTTCATATCAAAACATTTTACTCGGAAAGCAAAGATACGTAAAAGTTGAGTATTACGAGATAAAAAGCAATAAAATAAGTGGGGCAATCAAATTTTTGCAGGATTTTATTTTTAGTTTTAAAAGGATGTGTTATATTTGTGGCGTGCAATAGTGCACATTGAATTTTAAACACATTTATATGGAAGTTAAAAAATCTCCAAAAGCAGATCTCGAAGGTAAAAGAAGTACCTGGCTGCTCATCGGTTATGTGTTTATTCTTGCAGTAACATTTATTGCGTTCGAATGGAGTGAGCGTGACAAGAAGGTTGCAACGGATACAGGCATAGCTCAAGTGGACTTTGAAGAGGAAATTATTCCAATCACTGAACAAGAAGAACCAAAGCAAGCTCCCCCTCCTCCAGAAGCACCGAAGGTTGAGGAAGTCTTGAAGATCGTTGAAAACGACGCGAACGTACAAGAGTCAACAATCCAGGCAACGGATGATACCAAGCAGGCTATCGAAGTGAAGTATACTCCGGTTGAGGTTGTTGAAGAAGAACCAGAAGAAGAGCAAATCTTCCAGGTTGTAGAAGAGCAGCCGGAATTCCCGGGTGGTCAGATTGAGTTGATGAAGTTCTTACAGAAGAATATCAAGTACCCGACTATCTCTCAGGAGAATGGTGTACAAGGACGTGTTATCGTACAGTTCGTCGTTAACCGTGACGGTTCAATCGTTGATACTCAGGTTATGCGTGGTGTTGACCCGTATCTGGATAAGGAAGCTTTGCGCGTGGTTTCAGCCATGCCGAAGTGGAAACCTGGAAAGCAACGTGGTAAACCAGTTCGTACAAGATTTACGTTACCTGTTCAATTCAGATTACAGTAATTTAGTTTAAATGATAGAGGAGGCTGCTCTGTAAGCAGCCTTCTTTTTTATCTCCTGTCTTATGAAATATACATTGCCCCAATTGCAAAAACTGTTCAAGGATTATCTTGCCAGCCTGCGTTACGAGCAGGAACCGAAGGGTTTGTATGACCCTATTAACTATGAGTTGGATCTGGGTGGAAAGCGCTTGCGTCCGCTTCTGCTGATGCTCGCATATCACCTCTACAAAGATGATGTGATGCGAGTGCTGCCTCAAGCAGCAGGGATTGAAACCTACCATAACTTTACCCTCTTGCATGATGATGTGATGGATAAGGCCGACCGCCGGCGCGGGAAGTTGACGGTGCACCGATTCTGGAATGAAAACACGGCCATCCTCTCGGGAGATGCCATGACCATTCTGGCATACAAGCTGATGACCGATTGCGATGAAGCTCATCTGAAATCCGTACTGAATACGTTCAATGAGTTGGCATTGGGCATTTGTGAGGGGCAGCAATGGGATATGGATTTTGAAACACGTTCGGATGTCACGGCTCAGGAATACCTGCATATGATTCGGCTGAAAACATCCGTCTTATTGGCAGGTGCCCTGAAAATCGGAGCAATCCTGGGTGATGCGCCCGAAGAGGGAGCACAGAAACTCTACGATTTCGGTATCAAGATGGGGCTGGCTTTCCAGTTACAGGATGATTATCTGGATGTGTATGGTGATCCTTCCGTCTTTGGTAAGAACATAGGCGGTGATATCCTTTGCAATAAGAAAACCTATATGCTGATTATGGCACTTCAGATGGCTGATGATGGACAGCGGAGGACAATCCGGAAATGGTTGGATGCGAAAGACTATCAACCTGCTGAGAAGATCAGTGAGATGACTGCTGTTTATAATAATATAGGTGTGGGGGAAATCTGCCTGAAGAAGATAGATGAACTCTATGGTGAAGGACTGCAAATCTTAGATGAGGTGAAGGCAACTGAGGGACGGAAGGAACTCCTAAAGGACTTTTCCCGCCAGTTGATGAAACGGAAATTGTGATGATAGATACCCATTCACACTTATACGATCAAACGTTCGATACTGACCGGCCAGAGGTGATATCCCGTGCCAAGGCAGCGGGTGTTGAGAAGATCTTCCTTCCCAACGAAGATGAGACTACGCTGGATGCTGTACTGAAAATGTGTTCCGATTATCCGGGGTATTGCTATCCGATGTTGGGTTTCCACCCTGAATGTGTGGATGCACAGTTCAAAGAGCGGCTCCTCCCCATGAAGAAATACTTGTCGACTCATCCCTTCGTCGCGATAGGTGAGATCGGTATGGACCTGTATTGGGACAAGACCTACAAAAAAGAACAACAGGAAGCCCTGGACATACAGGTACAGTGGGCCCTGGAGCATGATCTGCCCGTGATGATCCATTGCCGCAATGCCTATCCCGAATTGTTCGAGGTGCTGTCGCCCTATCGGAAAGAGTTGACTGGTGTTTTCCATTGTTTTGAAGGAACGGTAGAAGATGCAGAAGCCTTGTTGGAATATGAAGGGTTCATGCTGGGTGTGAACGGAATTGTCACGTTCAAGAAAAGTACTTTGCCACAAGTACTTCCGGCAGCGGTGCCGTTGAGTCGGATTGTCTTGGAAACGGATGCCCCGTACCTGGCTCCGGTACCATTCCGGGGTAAGCGTAATGAAAGTTCGTTTGTACGTTCGGTGGCTGAAAAACTATCGGAAATCTATCAGTGCAAATTGTCGGAAATAGAGTTGCAGACGACGAAAAATGCGATAAAAGTTTTCAAAAGCTTACCATAATTTTATAAAGTTTATTAAATTTGTAGTCAAAATCCACTTTCTTTGGTCTGTATTGAGGAAAGAATAAAAAAAAAGAATACATTTGTGGCTAAAATCGCTTGCAATAACAAAATTTCTTTGTAATTTGCAGCCGATTTACTTTAGGAGGCCAAAAAAGAGGTAGATAAGTTCACAAGGAGAGATGCTCGAGTGGCTTAAGAGGCACGCCTGGAAAGCGTGTATACCCCTAAAGGGTATCCCGGGTTCGAATCCCGGTTTCTCCGCCAGAAGTAGAAATAATATGTTAAACAAATAATTAATTAATTAATCTTAAAAAATTAGACACACAATGAAAAAGTTATTTGCAATTCTTGCATTAATGGGAGTTCTTACTCTTGGTTCAGTTCCTGTAATGGCTCAGGAAGAAGCTCAAACAGAACCGGCTGCAACAGAAGTTGCTGTTGAAGAAGGTGGTATTCATAAGGAAATAAAGACGAAGTTTATCGAAGGTAGTGCAGGCTTCATGTCATTGGTTGCTATCGCATTGGTAATCGGTCTTGCTTTCTGTATTGAGCGTATCATTTACCTTAGCTTGGCTCAGGTTAACACAAAGAAATTGATGAAGAGTATTGAAGAGAACCTTGAAAAGGGTGACTTGGAAGGTGCAAAGGCTGTATGTCGTAACACTCGTGGTCCGGTAGCTTCTATCTGCTATCAGGGCTTGATGAGAGCTGATCAGGGTCTTGACGTTGTTGAGCGTTCAGTAACAGCTTACGGTGGCGTTCAGGCTGGTTACCTTGAGAAGGGTTGTTCTTGGATCACCTTGTTCATCGCAATGTCTCCGTCATTAGGATTCTTGGGAACTGTGATTGGTATGGTTCAGGCATTCGATAACATCCAACAGGCTGGTGATATTTCTCCGACAGTCGTTGCAGGTGGTATGAAGGTCGCTTTGATCACTACTATCTTCGGTTTGATCGCTGCTTTGATTCTTCAGGTATTCTACAACTATATCCTTTCTAAGATTGAAGAGCTCACAAGTGATATGGAAGATTCTTCTATCACATTGCTCGACATGATAACAAAGTACAATTTGAAATTCAATAAATAATTAGAATAAAATGGCAAAGTTATCTCACAAATTTTCATCTTGGATCCTTTATATCCTCTTTGCTATCATTCTAATTGTGTTGGCATTGTTCTATTTCGTAGGATATAACAATCCGGTAGGTGAATATAACGCTCCTAAGAATACGGAGTTGTTGATCTTCTTGATCTATGCAATGGTAATCATCGCAGCTGTCCTCTTTGTTGTAGGTAAGTGCGTTCACTTGATTTCATTGTTAAAGCATGAACCAAAAACAGGTTTACGTTTCTTGGCATTCGACGTGCTTTTGGTTGTATTGTTCATTGTCACCTGGATGATTGCATCTGACAAGCCTCTGGCTCTTGCTGATGGTTCAATCTTCTCTGACGCTACTATGCTGAAGGTGTCTGACATGATGATCTATGCAATCTATGCATTGTTTGGAATCGCTGCACTTGGTACTTTACTCAACTTAAGCGGTATCTTTAAGAAAATTAAATAATAATATCATTATTGATAATTAAAAAGAAATAAAATGGCAAGAAAGAAAAAAAGTGTACCACAGGTAAACTCTAGCTCTACAGCCGACATTGCCTTTATTTTGCTTATCTTCTTCCTTATCACTACTTCTATGGATACGGACCGAGGCTTGGCAAGACGTCTTCCAAACCCACCTGATCCAAATCAGAAGAAGAACGATGATATTATTGTTAAGGAACGTAACGTTCTCCAGGTTCGTCTGAATAAGGACAACCAGTTGATGGTTGGCTCAGACTGGCTGGATGTAAGGCAACTTAAAGAGAAAGCTAAAGAGTTTATAGCTAATCCTAATGATGACGCTAACCTCCCTGAAAAGCACTCAAAGAATATTCCTTTGCTGGGTGGTGAGTGTATGATTACTGAAAATCACGTTATTTCTCTTCAGAATGACGTTGGTACAAGTTACCAAGCTTATATCGACGTGCAGAATGAATTGGTAGCTGCTTATAACGAGTTGCGTGACGAACTTGCTCAATCAAAGTTTGGCAAGTCATATAAGGATTGCAACGACGATCAGAAAGAGGCTATCCGTACATACTACCCACAGAAGATTTCTGAAGCAGAACCTAAAAAGTATGGAGGAAAATAAGTATGGGAAGATTTAATAAATCCGGTAAACGGGGTATGCCCGAGCTGAACACGTCTTCATTACCTGACTTGATCTTTACCATGTTGTTCTTCTTCATGATGATTACAAGTATGCGTGAAGTAACGTTGAAAGTACAGTTTAAGGCTCCGCAGGCAACTGAGTTGGAAAAGCTTGAGAAGAAATCATTGGTTTCCTTTATCTATATCGGTAAGCCATTGCCTGAATTCCAAAAGAAGATGGGTTCTGAAAGCCGTATCCAGTTGAACGATAAGTTTGCTGAAGCTGACGAGGTTCAAGACTATATCTATCAGGAACGTGAAAACATGAGTGAGGCTGACCAGCCGTTCATGACTGTTTCACTGAAGATCGATAAAGATACGAAGATGGGTATCGTCACCGAAGTTAAGCAGGCTCTGCGTAAAGCTTATGCTTTGAACATTAACTATTCTGCTACACAGCGTATGTAATAGTTAACGATATGAATAGGAAAGGATGTTCCAAACGGAACATCCTTTCTTTTTTTATATCCTTTCAACTATCATTCTTATTTATTATCTTTGGGAATAAATAGATGAGTATGAAGAGGATTTCATTTCTGTTGTGCATCCTATTGTCGCAACTCTGTCTTGCACAAGAGTGGCCGGCGTCCTCTATCCAGACAAGACCCGGTTCTCGGTGGTGGTGGCTCGGTTCGGCTGTCACCGAGGAGGAATTGAGTCGGAATATGGACGAGATAGCCAGTCACGGCATACATACCCTCGAGATAACGCCGATCTATGGCGTTAAGGGTAAGGAAAAGGATCATATCGTCTTCCTATCCCCTCAGTGGATGAACATGCTCCGTCATGTACAACAAGTAGGAGTTCGGGATTCTATCCAGATTGATATGAACTGTGGTACAGGATGGCCATTTGGCGGCCCGCAAGTTCCGCTGGATGAAGCGGCCTGTTTCGTTGCCTTTCGGGTCGATACGTTTTCGGTCAACAGATTTCGTTCCATGGATATCCCTGTTACGTTAGACCGTTCATCCCTACGTACGGCAACAAAGCGTTCTTCGGTGAGTAAGGAAATCCTTCAGACTGCCAAGCTCCAGCGTGTACTAGCTTATTCCATCGATAAAAAAGGAATATACTATGACTTGACCTCTTCTGTTGACGATGGAAAAGTTCATTGGGAAATGCCTAAAGGCAGGTGGCAGGTCCTTTCAATCTATGTATTACGGACCATGCAGATGGTGAAAAGGTCATCGCCTGGTGGTGAAGGATTGGTGATCGATCATTTTAACAAGGATGCAGTCGCTCATTATCTACAACGTTTTGACAAGGCTTTCGAAGCGAGTGGAGTGCCGTTTCCCGATACCTTCTTTAATGATAGTTATGAGGTGTATGGTGCTGACTGGACACCTACCTTATTGGACGAATTCAAAGTCCGCAGAGGATATGCATTGGAACCCTATCTGCCCGATCTGTTGATGGGAGGGGATCACGAGATTCAGTCTTTGATCGATTATAGGCAGACGCTGAGCGAGATGCTTTTAGAGAACTTCACCGAGCAATGGACCAGTTGGGCCCATAGTCACGATGTGCGTACGAGAAACCAGGCACATGGTTCTCCAGCCAACCTGATTGATGTCTATGCTGCTGTTGATATTCCGGAGGTCGAGGGGTTTGGGTTATCCGATTTTGGTATCAAAGGATTAAGGACAGACTCGAATCTGACAAGGCCTAATTATTCGGATTTATCCATGTTGAAATATGCGTCTTCTGCTGCACATATAACGGGAAAACCATTGACCAGCTGTGAGACTTTCACATGGCTGACCGAACATTTCCGTACGTCCTTGTCTCAACTGAAACCGGATATGGATTTGGTTTTCTGTGCCGGCGTGAACCGGATGTTTTTCCATGGTACGTGCTACTCCCCATCCGATGATCCGTGGCCTGGTTGGCGGTTCTATGCTTCGATCGATATGTCGCCCACCAATTCGATATGGAGGGATGCTCCTTATTTTATGGATTATGTAGACCGATGTCAGCGTTTCCTGCAGTGGGGCAAGCCTGATAATGATTTCCTCGTTTACTTGCCGGTGCGGGATATGTGGTCGAAGCGTAAGGAGAACCTCTTAATGATGTTCGAGATCTCCAGTATGGATAAGAATGCTCCCGAGTTTATCGATATCGTCATGAAGGTCGATTCGTTGGGGTACGACTGTGATTATATCAGTGACCGTTATCTGCTGACCACGTCTTTTGAAAACGGGAAGTTGATGACCTCTTCAGGTGCTACGTATAAGGCATTGATCCTGCCAGAATCCTCGTTTATGCTTGAAGCAGTCAAACAACATGTCGATGAGTTAAGGCGTAAAGGAGCCCCCATCGTCTATGGAAGTGACTTGATGGATATGCAGCACTATGCCAAGCCAGAGATGATAAAGTCCGTTCATCGGTTGAAAGCCATTCGACGCTCAAACGAGAAAGGATATCATTACTTTATTGCGAACTTGACGCCCCATGATGTCGACCAATACATTAGTCTGTCGGTTGACTTTAAGTCTGTGGCCTTGTTTAATCCAATGGATGGGGAAATCTACCAAGGTGATGTGAAAGATGGTAAGCTGAGGTTGCAACTGAAATCGGGTGAGTCGGTCATCGTCCAGACTTTTGATGAAGAACAGCCGGTTGTCGGAAAAAAGAAATTGAATAGGATCGTCGATTACAAAGACTTGACCAATCAGCACTGGACACTTCGCTTTATCGAGAGTGAACCGTCTGTGATGCCTACTTATCAGTTGGATCGTCTTCAGTCGTGGGAGGGATTGGACCGTTCGGCAGGCATCCTGATGGGAACGGGTGTCTATACCTCTTCTTTTGTCTTGTCTGAGGAAGAAGCCAATCAGTCTTGGCAGATCGCTTTAGGTGATGTTCGTGAAAGCGCCCGTGTCTATATCAATGATCACTTGATAGGATGTGCATGGGCCGTACCCTTTGTCTTGGATTGCAAGGATGTGTTAAAGGCTGGGGAGAACGAACTTCGGATTGAGGTTACCAATTTGCCGGCCAACCGGATTGCAGAGATGGACCGTCAACAAATTCCTTGGCGAAAGTTCCATGATATCAATGTCGTCGACATCCATTATCAACCTACAACGTACGGTCATTGGCCGCTTGTTCCCAGTGGGCTGAACTCAAAGGTGATCCTCTATCGGTTGGAGTGACACATGGCCTATCGTTGACCATAGATCTCCTTGTGAATTGTCGTTGCAATGTACTCGTAGGAGAGAGCTTCCTCGTTCCTCCCATAGGTCATAATCCGCATGGGGAAAGGTTCGTCGCCTTCGCGATAAGGTGGTTGGATATAGTCATGCCCATCCAACGTAAACCCTGACCGCTCATAGAATTGGATCCTTCGTATTGCCGTGGGGTCGGTTGGGCGCTCAACTTCGAGTACGATGGGTTTCTTCACTAGATTGGATTGTCTCTTTAGCAAATCCAAAGCCTGCTGCCCATATCCCTTGTTCCTCTCCGACGGCGAGATGGCAAAATGCTCGATGTAGAGAAAACATCCCAGGTCCCATAGCGTTAGGATTCCGACCGCTTTATCCTCTTGGATGAGGAGGTTGCAACTGAAACGCGGTTCGTGATCTACGTTAAAACGTTGTTGAGGCAGATCCCGCCTCTCATTTGCGGGAAATGCCTCAATGAATAATTGTTCAGCAAACGGATAAGTTTCCTTGTCGGCTGTTGTGATTGTCTTAAAGGTCATTTTTCAGTATAGAAAAGGATGAGACGCTCCAGTGCGCGCTGACATACCGGACAAAATACGGGAGCTTCATTGATCTTCATGCGGCACTCGGATGTAGGACGGTACACGCCACCTTTCTGTGTGTAGCCTCCGCCTTCGTATACACCCACCTTCGTATACATCTCGGATGGATTCTTGGTATAAGGTGTCGGTATGGGCGTTCCTTTCGGAACCATATCCTGCCATTTGCTGGCAAAGTCGACCAAGGTGGTCAAGTTCGGTTCCCACGGTTCCACATCTTTTGGATACAAAGCGCTCTCTGCTTCGCCATACGCATATTCGTCGGCCAGTCCACCAAAGCTATGGCCGAACTCATGAACGACTACAGGCTCGAACATCGAGTGATGAGCCGTAGTCAGCGTAAACGAGTTGTAGATACCGCCTCCACCGTAGGTGTCGGAATTGGCCAGGATGATGATATGCTCGTACGGAATGCCGGCCAGCCAATCGTGAACTTTCTTCACTTGATTGGTGGTCAGATAGCGGTCGGAGTAGAATGTATCGTAGTGTGAGCTGACGGCCGTCCGTTTCCATTGGTTGAAACGAGGGATGCTGACACCGCTGTCCTCAGAAGGGGTGTCCACCATGACGATGTTGAACTTCTTCTTCAGCTTCTTGAAGGGTTCATGCTCGAACAATGCTTTCACGGCAATCCGGGCATCCTTATGATAGGTTTCCATCTCCTCCTGAGTATATCCTTCGGCCATGATGGCCACATCGATGCAGTCCTCCGGAGATCCACTTTGTACAAGGTATTCATACTTGGATATACGGTCTTCGCCTAACTTATGTATGAGGATATCGTTCGGACGTACCGTATGCCGAAGGATTGCCGTCGGTTGATGGCGGGCATCTTTCAGACAAATCTCTACTTCTACTTCCTGCTTGGGGAAGGGGAGTAGTACGGTGTGCTGGAACGACTTTTGCAACTGCTTTGCTTCTGCCTCGCCCAACCATTCTTGGAACAGGCTGGAGAACGAGGTGCGATAGAGTACAGCACCGTTGCTTTTGTCCTTGACGCATACCTCTCCGTTACCAGCCAGAGGAATGTCGCTCAGGTGATGTTTCCTGCCGGCCCATCCCGGTAAGGAAGACAGCTCATCCATACTGATGGACTGTTGGTTGAAATCTCCTGAAAAGATGTAGTCGACGCGCAGGGTGCGGTCCTCAAAGTATTGATTGAAATCTTGTGCATGGATGGCTCCCATCAGCATGCATGCTACTACTAAGGAATAAAATCGTTTCATGGTTTTTGATATTGATGATATACAAAGTTATTTTTTTCTTTTGATTTTCTTCGATTTTATACATTATTTGTTCGAAAAAGTATTATTAATGAATGAAAAGCCTTATATTTGCATATACATTAATTTTTTATATTATGGCACATCATCAATTGGACAGTTTGGACGAGCAGATATTAGGAATGATATCGGACAATGCTCGCATTCCTTTCTTGGAAGTAGCCCGTACATGCAAGGTTTCTGGAGCAGCCGTTCATCAGCGTATTCAGAAGCTGACCTCTTTGGGGATCATCAAGGGATCTGAGTTTATTTTGGATCCTGAAAGTATCGGATACGAAACATGTGCTTATATAGGTCTTTATCTGAAGGATCCTTCCGAGTTTGATCAGGTTACTGATGCGTTGAGGAAGATTCCGGAGATCGTGGAGTGTCATTATACGACGGGGCAGTATGATATGTTCATCAAGATATATGCCAAGAACAATCATCATCTCTTGAGTATCATCCATGATCGGTTACAGAAATTACCTGTTGCACGTTCTGAAACCCTAATCTCGTTTCACGAGGCCATTCACAGACAAATGCCAATCCCTAGTTTCTCAAACGAATAAGAAGAAGGGCGGAATCATCATTCCGCCCTTTCTCTTTTCTCTTTCCTGATATAATCTACGAATGTATAGGCTACTGCGTGCCGGTCATCCACAGGGTGACACTCCCGGAACTGCTCTTCCCATTCATCGGGGTCAATCTCGGGGAAGAATACGTCGGCATCCTGCGGAGTAGCCTCTATCAGCGTGAGGCAGAGCTTGTCGGCCATGGGCAAAGCCTGGCGGTAGATGCTGCCTCCTCCGATAATATAAACCTGTTCATCATCGGCACAATGGGCCAGTGCTTCGTCCAGTGAACTGTATCGTTCGGCTCCCGGGAAGGATAAGCCCTTGTTGCGCGACAAGACGATGTTCCGTCGATGAGGAAGTGCTCCCTTGGGAAGGGACTCGAACGTTTTTCTCCCCATGATGATGGTATGCCCGGTGGTCAGCTGTTTGAACCGTTTCAGATCGTTGGGCAGGTAATACAGCAACTGGTTATCTCTGCCGATGGCATTGTTTTGCGCTATCGCGACGATGATGGATAGGTATGGCATTTCTCCTTTGTTTATCGTTAAACTGAAACTTTCCCTGCGATGTGTGGCCATGGATCGTAATTCTCGAGTTGGAAATCTTCGTACTTGAAGTCGAAGATATTCTTCACGTCAGGATTGATCTTCATGGTAGGCAGTGGTCGCGGGGTGCGTGTCAACTGCAACTGTACTTGCTCGAGGTGATTGATGTAGATATGCGTATCTCCCGTCGTATGGATAAACTCGCCGGGTTTCAAACCGGTCACCTGGGCCATCATCATCGTGAGCAAGGCATAGGATGCAATGTTGAAGGGGACTCCAAGGAACGTGTCGGCACTACGTTGGTACAACTGAAGGCTGAGCTTCCCGTTGGCCACATAGAACTGGAACAGCAGGTGGCAAGGAGGCAGGTTCATGTTCTTCAGGTCGGCCACATTCCA
>Ga0256405_10009564_pt1 | contig 13214 bp, 15 predicted proteins | sample RumenRJG_02DNA_FD_189096 | JGI IMG/M metagenome (GOLD analysis project Ga0256405, IMG submission 189096) | Bovine rumen microbial communities from Lethbridge, Alberta, Canada - RJG_02 | ecosystem: Host-associated > Mammals > Digestive system > Stomach > Rumen | place: Canada: Alberta...
AAAATATGCAGCCCCGTCATCACCCGTCTGGCCCATCATGCACTGCGTATCCGTGCAGAGCTGTACTTTGACACCGGGAATCGGGGTGGCGTCGTCTGCATCCTGCACCTGGATGACATACTTGGGGTCAGTGCTTGTGGATGCCCCTTCTGCCTTTGGCTGCGCCTGGGCAGAGTTGCCGGTATTGTTGGAATTACCGGACTTGCCGGAGCCTCCACATCCCAAAAGGAGTGTAATGGCTAGGCACATGACAATTAGAACAGTGAATTTGTTTTTCATATTAACTCCTTTCTTGTGTTAGATGGAGTCCGGGGACAGTCCGGGGACTCGTCGCTTTGATTCTATTGTGCATCAAAATATGGATTCTGTCCATTGCCTGCGATGCAGAAGAATAAGTAGTCAGAGGTACAGTTCGCTGACTCATATTGTGAACAATATTTTGCATGAGTATAATAATATTATCTCAGATAATTAACAACAGTCACGAGGGACAGTCCGCTGACTCACAACAGGGACAGGTCCACTGACTCACACTGACTTAAAAGGCCCTAACCTCTGAAATAGAAGAGTCCTCACGACTCGGAAAAGGAACCACATGCTTGAGAAGATCAAAAAACTGCGTTCCAATATGGCGTTTGATACGACAGCGGCGATAGTAATTCTTCTGGCCATATTTGGCGCAATAGTCTGCGCGTCAGGTATTCTGGAGTTTACAAGAGCTTTTGACCATGAAAATTCCAACATTTCTTATCATATTGCGAATACAGCGGCTTCCCTGGTCAACGGCGACCACATTGAAGCTTATTTGGCAGGTGAAGAGCCGGAAGAGTACGCCCGGACCAAGAGGATTCTGGACGGCTATTGCAAGAGGATGAGCGTCTCTTTGGTTTACGTCATCGTGGTGGATCAGAGTGATTATGGTCGATTTGTCTCTGTTTTCAACGCCGTCGATAATTCGGTCGATAATTCCAACTATGTGGAATGGGAGCTCGGGGATGCGCGCGACACCACTAATCAGGAATATGCGTCAAAATACAGGCAGCTCTATGAAAATGGATCGCCGTATGAGACAATTTACCGGCTCAATCCGGGTCAAAACCTACATCCCCATATAACAACCATCGTCCCGATAAAGAACAGCGGTGATAAAGTGACAGCCCTTCTGTGCATCCAGCGTCCGATTCACGAGCTCGAACGCGCCATCATGAGATTTGTGGCCCGCACAGTGATCTCGATGCTGATCCTGGCGGTAATTGCTTCCCGCCTTGCTGCCTATTTTGTCCATAAATCATTTGTGAAGCCCATCAGAAAAGTGTCTGCTGAGGCAACGCGCTTTGCGATTGAGAACACAAAGGGAGAAGAGCTGGGAGATGTCAGCAGGTACGAGGAAATCTACAACCTTTCGCGTTCCATCGACAAGATGGAGACAGACATGGTCAATTACATCCATAACCTGACCACGGTTACTGCGGAACGAGAGAGAATTGGGGCCGAACTGTCTTTTGCCAAAAACATCCAGTCCAGCTCACTTCCTTCCCAATATCCGGCATTTCCGGAGAGGATGGATTTTGACATCTATGGATGTGCAGTCCCTGCCAGAGAGGTGGGGGGAGACTTTTATAGTTACATGCTGATCGACGACGACCATCTGTGCATGTGGATCGGCGACGTCTCGGACAAGGGCGTACCGGCGGCGCTGTTCATGATGTCGGCCAACATCGTGATCAATATACGGGCCGGCATGGGCGGCACGCCGGCGGAGATCATGGAGTATGTAAACAACAACATCTGTGAGCACAACAAAGCGAACCTGTTTGTCACAATTTGGCTCGGCATTATGGAGCTTTCGACAGGCAGACTCACGTTTGTGAACGCAGGGCATGAGGATCCGGCAGTTTATCATAAGGGAGGAAAGTTTGAGCTTTTTAAGACCAAACATAACCTTGCCGTTGGCATAACGCCGAATGTGGAATATAAGGATTTTGAAATCCACATGGACCAGGGAGATAAGCTTTTCCTGTACACGGATGGTTTGCCGGAGGCCACAAATAACGGCAATAAATTCTTTACGTCCCAAAGAATGCTTGAATCCCTGAATCAATACAAGGATGCGACACCCAAGGAGATGCTTGAGGGAGTGCACAAAAGTGTGCTCAATTTCGTGGGCGATAGAGCGCAGTTCGATGACCTGACCATGCTGGCAGTGAGTCACGGGGACAGGTCCGCTGACTGACACCATGTGCCAAAATACTGATCACTTAAACCAGCATTAAGAGTACTAAACAATGAAAACCATAAAAGTAGTAGCAGCAATCATTCGTAAAGAGAATTCTGTATTTGCCACACAGAGAGGATATGGAGACTATAAAGATTGGTGGGAATTCCCCGGCGGAAAAGTAGAAGAGGGAGAAACACCGGAGAGGGCTCTGATCAGGGAAATCCGAGAAGAACTGGACTCGGACATAATAGTGGAGAAGTTCCTCACCACAGTAGAACATGATTATCCGGTATTCCATCTTTCTATGGACTGCTTTTGGTGCAGGGTGCAAAGTGGAAAGCTAACGCTTCTTGAGCATGAGGCGGCCAGATGGCTCCCGATCAATGATCTGAGGCAGGTCAATTGGCTGCCGGCCGATGTAAAAGTGGTGGATGCTATTGAAAATGAGGAACAGGTCCACTGACTCACTCATACATTAACACGGGAGGTAAAATAATAGATATGAATAATAACAGAGCAGAATATGCAGCTGAACTTAGGAGAGCACACGGATGCAACTGCTGCCAGGCCGTTGCGGTGGCACTGGCAGATGAGACCAAACTGCCGGAAGAGCTGATCAAGCAGATTGCTTCAGGTTTTGGCGGCGGAATGGGAACTACAGAGGCAACATGCGGCGCACTGGTTGGCGCAGGAATCATTGCCGGACTGAAAGACGAAGGCGTGGCGACGCTGAAGGACACCAGGCAGATCCTGAAAGAGTTCCAAAAATTGTCCGGCGCTGTCATCTGCAAGGAACTCAAAGGCATTGAGACCGGCAAAGTGCTATGTGCCTGCGAAGATTGCGTCAAAAACGCCGTTCACGCCTATGAAACCGTGATGGCGCAGAAGCAATGACGACGCAGAAATAATAGATAAGAAAGCAGAAACGACAAAATAACAGGACAGAAGAGGTTTACACATAGATTGGCCAGAACAAGAGACATGACGCAGGGCTCCATCCTGCGGGAGATTATCATATTTGCATTACCGCTCATGCTCGGAAATGCATTCCAAATGCTGTACAACACGGTCGACGTGATCGTAGTCGGCAACTACGTGGGCAAAGAAGCCCTCGCCGCCGTCGGCTCCACAACGATGATCACGAACATGTTCGTGTTCTTCTTCAACGGATTTGCGACGGGAGCGGGCGTAGTGATCTCGCGGAACTTTGGCGCCCGCAAGCTGAAAGAGCTTCACGACACCATTGAGACGACAATGGCCATGACTTTTCTGCTATGTGCGATCTTCACGATCACAGGCGTTCTGGGCGTGAAGTGGATGCTGCGCTTTATGTCGACGCCGGACGATGTGTTCTTCGATGCGACCATCTATCTGACCATCTATCTGGCAGGCATTTCCGGCCTCCTCATCTACAACATCGGCAGCGGCATTCTCCGCGCGGTGGGCGACACCACACGCCCCCTGATGTTCCTTGTGCTGACCAGCCTCTTGAATATCGTCCTCGACCTGCTCTTTGTGATCGTGGGCCACATGGGGATCGCGGGCGTGGCTTACGCGACGATCCTTTCCCAGATGGTTTCCGCGGTTCTTACAATGCGGCTCCTGATCCGGACGGATGAAATTTACAAATTTGTCTGGAGGGATCTGTATTTTGACTGGGAGATATTGATCGACGTGTTCAGCATCGCAATCCCGGCCGGTGTCCAGTCCACACTCACCGCATTCTCCAACGTATTCGTGCAGTCCTACGTCAACTTCTTTGGCTCAAGCTGCATGGCCGGCTGGAGCTGCTACAACAAACTGGACCAATTCATCCTCCTCCCGATGCAAAGTGTAGCCATGGCGGCTACCACCTTCGTCAGCCAAAACATTGGCGCCCGCAAACACTCCCGCGCCAACCAAGGTACCGGAACGGCAGTCTTCTTCACAGTGGGCGTGACTGCGGTCATAGCGGCGGCGCTATTCGTATTCGCTGAGCCGTCGATGCGCCTGTTCAGCAAAGATGCATCCGTTATCGAGTTCGGAGTACTCTTCCTGCGGACAAACGTATTCTTCCTCCTCTTCAATTGCGTCAATCATGTGCTAGCAGGCGCACTGCGAGGGCGTGGAGATGCGCGCGGCCCGATGCTGATCATGATGGCGTGCTTTATCGGAGTGCGCCAAATCTACCTGTTCGTTGTGACACACTTCGTGGCCAACACGCCCGAACTCGTGGGATTCGGATACCCAGTCGGGTGGATGTCATGCTGCGTTGTTGAAGTGATCTATTGGTTTGTAAGATGGAAAGGAAAACAAACATGGAATTCAAATTCAACGAATCAAAAACCTGGCTCGAAGACGACAACGGAAACCAAATCGCCCTGCTCGACCACCCCGACAAAGAACAACAAAAAGCGCAAATGCTGGCCGGCCCCGCCTGTGGACTGAAAAGATGAGATCACCTATGTCAAATCACAAAAAGAACCTAAGCAAATTCATATCCCTCATTCTCCGCCATAAGCCCGAGGCCATCGGGATTGCCCTCGATGAGCACGGCTGGGCAGATGTCAGCGCGCTGCTTGCCGGGATCAACCGCACGCCCGGCAACCAGATCGACATGGAAACGCTGGAAGAGATCGTCCGGACCGACGAGAAGCAGCGGTATTCCTTCAATGCTGATCATTCTCTGATCCGGGCCAATCAGGGCCATTCCATCCCAGTGGACGTCGAACTGGAAGAGAAAATCCCACCTGATCATCTGTGGCACGGGACGGGAGAGAAGTATGTGCCATCGATCGATTCACAGGGCCTTCTCCCCAAGAGCCGTCTTTACGTCCACCTGTCCAAAGACAGAGCGACCGCCACAAACGTCGGCAGCCGCCACGGCCGCCCCGTAATCTACAGAATTGACTGCCGGAAAATGAGTGAAGACGGTTACAAATTCTTCCTCTCTGCCAATGGCGTATGGTTGACCAAAAGTGTACCACTTGCATATCTGCACAAAGAGAGCCGTTAACCTGTTCCGCAATGCGGATGACGCTATGAAAATGCTAAGTGCATTGGAGTCTTAAGAAATCACAAATATCAAAACTGCAGGAGTTACTGTAGTTGGCTCTTACTGGTGACAGTCTGCACCAATGAGAAACTAGTAAGATATGGCATCCATGTAGCTGAGGGATTGTTGCTTGTCGCTAGATACTTCTTAAATGGTAACCGGCACCAAGAATCAAAGTGTGAGTAATATGGAAAAAAAGACATTGGATATACTTGCTGATGCAATTTCAGATGTTGGCTCCTTGCAGTGGTGGTATGCGGATGACAACATGGTTCAGGTTGAGTTTCGCGATATACAGCTGTACGACGAGTCAAAGCCGGAGAAGGACACACACACTATCGAAGCGATAGCGATCCGTTTCATTGGCAATGTGTTTGCAGTATTTCTGGATAACCTGAGTGAAGAAGAGGGGAAACCTTGGTATGAACGATTGTACGATGATGAGATCCCACCGTTTGAGTGCAATGGTTATGAGCTGAAATTTGATCATCCGGAGTACGCGCAAGAAGTGTATGACGAATACAGAAATCAGACGCCGATCACACCGTATGATGGCATGAATACCCTGACAGGCGCAAACCACCTGATCGCAGCAAAATGCGGAGATGTGGGTGTTATCGCCGGTGGTGACCGGATGGAAGTCGTGACCCATAACGGTTTGCTATCAGAAGAGGAAATAGTAACGCTGTCAAAAAAATGGTGGGAATACTGGAAAGACTATTGGCGGCTAAGAAAGACGCAAAACGCCTATCAGAAAGACTGGGCCTGCGAGGTGACGATCCCTGTGAGCCAAAATAATCCGTAAGGGAGCAGCGTCAAGCAGGATCTGAAACATCAGGCAAAGCGAGGATATAGATATGCACTACACAGGAACGATTTACAGACCACCCTTTGAAGCACGATCACTCCTTCTGCAGGTGACGACCGGCTGTTCCCATAACAGATGCTCTTTCTGCACGATGTACCGTGATGAACCGTTTAGAGTGGAACCGCTGGAACAGATCGAAGAGGATCTGGCGGAAGCCAGGCAATACGTACCCAATGTCACCAGAGTATTCCTGGAAAACGGAGATCCATTTGCTCTGTCAGCTGACAGGCTGGAGCAGATCGCAGTTATGATACATGCATACCTGCCCAGGGTCGAGACCATTGCCATGTATGCCTCCATCAAGAATGTGATCGGCAAGTCAGACGAGGAACTGCGACGACTTCGGAATCTTGGGATCAATGAACTCAACATCGGAGTTGAAAGCGGACTGGACGAAGCACTCGTTTACATGAACAAGGGCTATACGTCTGATCAGGCAAAACATGAACTGAACAGACTGAAAGAAGCAGGAATCGATTACGGCGCCAATATCATTCTTGGCTGTGCCGGGCCAGAGCGCCGCCACGAGAATGCCGCAGCAACAGCAGCACTTCTGAACGAAACCAAGCCATATCTGATCTTCACAGGGACGATCCATTCGGATCCCGGATGTCCACTTTACGAGGATATACAAAACGGAAGATTTGTGGAGAGCACGTTTGGCGAATACCTCGATGAGGAAGAGGAACTCTTGAAACTTCTGGAACTCACGGATTGCTACCTCTTTGGTTTACATCCTTCCAACATCGTGACGATGCATGGAAATCTTCCTGAGGACAAGGCGGCAATGCTAGAGCTGGTCAGAAAAAGAAGAGAGGAGCTGGCGAACAGACTGGATGAAAGACCGGTCAGGTACGGAGAAGGAGCGGTGATCTGATATTTGCAATAAGCAATCGACAGAAAGGAGAAAGCTGACATGAAATGCCCATATTGCAGCAACGAAATGGAAAAAGGTTATTTACAGTCACGAGATGGAATGGGTTGGAATGAAAAAGAGAGACTGATTCCCGCTCTATCAGAAGTATTGGCATCGCAGCAGCTTGGAAGGACTGTTGTCGCATATAGATGCAAGAACTGTAAGAAAATAGTGATTGATTATTCCGACATTATGACCACATGGGGACGACTTCCTGATGAGAAAGAAGGGAAGTAGTTAAGAATTCAAGCATATAGAAGTTAATACGGGTCAACGATAACAAGGAAAGGCGGTCTGCGAGTTGCGCAGGCCGCCGTTTTTGTGCCAGTGATATAGATGGATAAAGGGATCGGTTTGGTGACTGTCACCATAGATAGTCTATAGATGCGTTTTATGGGTCTTAACGATGGCGGGCACAAGGTCTTAGATATATCCTGGTATATCTAATTACAGAGAGTAGCGCTTGTTTTTTGTGAGATGATGGAGACCGTATGTGACTGCATATGCCGCATCGGGGACATAGAGAATTCAGCCGAAAGAAGCCTTTTGCGCTGAAGAATATGAACAGTTATGGAATATATTGCAGTTGCTTAGGAAAAATGAAGCGGTTGTGGGAAAGAATATAACCTAATTGCCTTAATGGGAATTTACTGCAAATATATAGTTGACAGTGGTTTTGCTTCACATGTACTATATAAAGTGTAGTTTATGTGAAGTTAAAGTGCAAACATATGAAGGAGCTACTGAAATGAGATTTGGTGAAAAGCTCAGAAAGCTTAGAACAGCAAAAGGATTGCATCAGGATGAGGTCGCGAAAGAGATCGGTGTGTCACGCCGTGCGTATATCTCTTACGAGAAGAGCAACGTGAGACCTAGGAAAAGGAGCACTTTTGAGAAACTGGCCAATGTCCTGGGATGCGATACGGAGTATTTACTTGCTGAAGATAGCCCCGGAACTTTGTCAGGGCTTATGACGAGCGCAAGCCTTATAACTCTGGGGGCATCTATGATCAATCCTGTTGTGGGGGCATTTGTAGGAGTCGCACTTGCGACGGAAAGTGGCATCAGGAGTCTAGAACAAAAAAAGCCGAAGGAAGTGCTCACCTACAATAATGACATGATGTTGGAATTTGAGAAAAAGCAGAAACAGTTCAGAGCGGCGGCACTGGGCATAATTATTACGGCATTGGCAGACAGAGGAGTTAGATGCCAGATGGGAGACAAGGCCTGCCTTAAGGGAGAAAGGGCGTACCCGGACGACTTTCTAGTCATTACAGATCAGGAGATATCCAGTTGGTGGTTTATCTTCTGGGCAATGGATCCAGATGTGGATGAACATGCCCAGATTTTCCTTCCCGACAGAGCAGACATTATGTTCAGCAGGTTTTCTACAGCAAAGGCAGACCCTGGTAGGAAGGCTTCGATTGTCGTCGACGATGTGAGTCTGTTCGATGAGCTTTGTGAGATCAAAGGACGTAATTCCTATAGAGGGAATATGTCGGTCATTCTAATCGATACAGAGAATGCCCAGCTCGAAAAAGAGGAACTTCTGAGCTCTTATTATATAGATGCTGACGATGACAAACTTAGTATTATCTGACAAATGGAGGACAAGAATATGGGTAAAAAATGGGATTATGCAGAGCTCTCTAAACTGGCAAAGAAGTTTGACGGCCCCAAGAACATGGTAGAAGCACTTCAGAAGAACAGTTACCTAAAAGGATTCAAGGCAGGTAAAGCAATGGAGAGCCCTAAGAAAATAATTTATGGAGCTCTCGGGGTCTTAGTCGGGGCAACAGGTTTGAAGATTTATGAGCACCTTAGAAGAACCGAAGATGCGAATAAAGCGGGAGAACTATCTGAAGAAGAAAGTGCAGCTATCAAGCAGGAACTTATTGCTGGAATAAAACAGTATGACTCTGAAATGGATGATAAAGGATCTGCTTCCGAAAAGGATGAGCAGATAGATTAGGAGGATAGCATATGACAAAACAGGAACGCGAAGAGTTTGTTGAGAGAATGGAAGAGTTCGGTGATATTTGGGAAGATAAAGATGTCAAGCGAGTGTATGGCAACTGGAGCCTTGAAGATGCACTCAAAGACAGGATGATAGCTATGCAGTACTTTGCAAATATCATGAATGCAATAATCAACAGATAGCTTTCTTTTATTTAGGAATCTTTAAACGTTGAGAACGGTTAGATGAAAGGAGTGATAAAATGAGTAGATATCGAGTCGAGTTTAAAGCATTTTCAACGGGGCAATGGTATACAAAAACGGAAACAGATAATATTGGAGCAGCCTATTCTGTAGCTAAGAGAGGAAACTATCTTAGAGCATGTCGATTGACAGATACAGAAACAGGAAGAATTCTTTATGAATCTGAGGAAGATCCTGAAATGAAGAAAACGCTTGGTTATCCTAAGAAGTAGTGCGCTGTACTTTAAAGAAAGGGCAAGTGATATGAACTGTATTTATTGTGGAAAACGATTAAAGAAGGATCAGCCAGATGGTTATTACAATTGTAACCACTGTGGATCAAGGTTTTATCTTGAAAAAGGTAAACTGGTCGATGTTTGGAAAAGACGCTCTACAAGTACTCGGATATGTGTCAATTGTCAGCAATCGTTATCTGGTGGAGTATATACGGCACCTTGGGAGAATGGAAATAATCCAGATGGGTATACAAAGTGCCCTCATTGTGGTTGCATAAATTTTGATTGATTTCGGATAGTAATCATGATTTGGCCTAATTTATGATTACCATGGAGCTTGACAATATGAGTGCTCGTGGTGGATTTTGGATAACAAGGGTTTGTCAGATACAATTTAAATTAGAAAAAAGATGGTTTGAGCGGGAGCAGAAATGCTCCCGCTTTCTTTCTGTCACAGAGAACCTGTTTGGTTGTACTACAAAAGAATTCAACGATAATACTGTATAACTGACAGCAGCCAATGTACGGCTGCCAGTTTGTTTCTTCTTCGTCTAAAAGCCAACCAGTTCTTCATGAATCGTAAATAGAATAGTGAATTGCGTTTATACCGCTAGTATAATAGAAATGATACCGCTTGAACTTTACAAATCAAATATAAATAGAGGGTAAGAGAATCAGAATAATAGAAAGCTTTAGTTTTTTACAATAATCAGAGAGGACAACCAATGCGCGAGGAAACAATTAACCGAATCAGAAGATTCACAGAAGACAGAGACTGGGATCAGTTCCACAGCCCTGCAAATCTGGCTAAATCACTAGTCATCGAAGCCGCCGAACTGCTCGAATGCTTCCAGTGGAGCGATACAGATTATGATATCAAGCATGTGCAGGAAGAACTCGCGGACGTTCTTGTGTATTCCCAGAACTTGCTGGACAAACTCGGGCTGGATGCAGACGAGATTGTGAATGCGAAGATGTCGCAGAACGAGGCAAAGTACCCGGTTGAAAAGGCAAAGGGGAATGCAGCGAAGTATACGGATTTATAGGCGTTGTCCACAATTAACTGTCAGTTTGAATTATTATATAACAATAGAATTAGTTGCGAAAAAGCATTTAACATAAGGAAGACATCTTTAGGAGAACACGAAATGAAGAAACGAATCACATCTATAGTATTATCATCTTTGTTATCTGTGTCATTAGCATTGACACCGTTTGAAGATCTGTCAGTATTAGCTTCTGAAACTGAAATTGGAATTACAGAGAATAGTATTGAAAAAGATAATTCAGTAGAAGATGAAACTTCAGACACAGACAATAAAGAAGCAGATCAAATAGAAGTAAGTAATACTTCAAATTCCGATAACGGAAATATAGGTAATACTGTAGATAGTATTACTGTTGAGACAGAAGAAATTGGTGATGTACCAAATGAACAAGAGATTTCTACAGATGGAACAGGTATTCCTGAAGATTCGATTCTTGACGAAAATGCGAGCAATAATACAACTAATGAAGAATTGGCTGCAGAAGAAATTGGAGATGTGAATTCTGACGAAGAAATTGAATCAGAAAACGAACAGAAAGAGGCACTGACAGAAAATGGATCTGTTGTTGCTTCAGGTACTTGTGGTTCAGATATTGAATGGATGATTACGCAAGAATCTGATTCTTATACCCTTATTATTGAGGGCAATGGAACAATGACCAATTATTCGTCAACAGACGTCGTTCCGTGGAAAACATATATTTATTCTATAAAAGAATTAATTATTGATGGTGATATTCATTATCTAGGAAGTAATATGCTGGCAGGGGCATTTAGTCTGGAAAATGCTTCAATTCCTTCATCTGTTACAACAATTGGATATCGTGCATTTTATAATTGCCAGAAACTGAGTAATATAGTTATTCCGGACTCAGTCGTGACTATAGGCGATGAAGCGTTTGCAGGCTGCAATCAATTATCGAGTGTAGTGTTCAGCTCTAATTTAGAAGAAGTTGGAGAAGGTGCATTTAGATACAGTGGGATCGTTGATGCAAATTTCGGAATGAAAAGCATAACGTTTGGTAAGTTTGCATTCGACAGCTGTTCTAGTCTTGAAACTGTGTCGTTTGCGGGAGATAGCGCCACAATATTTAATGATAACTGTTTCAGTAATTGCAGGAAACTTAGGGAAATTAAAATAACCAAGAATACAACTGTTTTGCCAGAAAAATGCTTCTACCAGTGTAAAAACCTTAAATCAATCAGAATTCCATTAATTACTAGAATCTATAAATCATTCGGGTACAGCGGACTGACAGATGTTTATTATGATGGAACGCGTCAGCAATGGGCTGATAAAGATATCGTATATGATAATAGTGATGATCCTTTGCGCTCTGCAAAAATACACTATGGTACAGGTGGTGAAGAGATAAGTGGACTCTCATTTGACCCGGCAACAGTTGCGATAGATGAGGGGGAGCTAATCGATATTAGTGAAAACATTGAACCTTGGACCGCAAAAGAAATAGGTTTAGCTTACGAAAGTAGTGATGACACTATCGCATCTGTTGATAAGTACGGAGTTGTAAAGGGAAAAAGAGGAGGCAAAGTAACTGTCTCGGCACATCTTGTTGACACGGATTACTCAGCGTCTTGTGAAATTGAAGTACGGGGAAAAGTTAAGGAAATCAAGTTTGACAAAAATGAGATTCATATTGCAAAGGGACGTTATGATTCAATTGTTGCAACAGTTCTTCCGGAAGACGCATATGATAAAACTTTGACTTGGAAAAGTAGTGATACTTCCGTTGTTACTGTTGATTCAAGAGGTGTTGTTAAAGCAATTGGTTTAGGAAGTGCTACTATTACAGCTACTGATCGATACAATAATGCCAGTCAATCATGCGAAGTAAAAGTATATCGGCCGATAGAAAGTATTAAGCTTAGCCAGTCACTACTTACAATGAAGAAAGGGCAGACAGCTTCTCTAATTGCTACGAATACACCCAGTACAAATACATATGATTGTTATGATTGGAAGAGCAGTGATGAAACTGTAGCAAAAGTTGATTCGGCCGGAAACATAGAAGCTCTAGATGCTGGATCCTCAGTCATTACATGCATGGCTATGGATGGCACAGAAGAGTATGCTACATGCGAGGTTATTGTTACTGTACCAGTTGATTCTGTGACATTTAACGAAGATACACTCGATTTACAAGTGGGCACTACAACAAAGATTAGCTTTACAGTAAGTCCTGAAAATGCAAGCGATAAAAGTGTGATTTGGGAATGTAGTGATGAGTCAATAGCCAAAGTTGACCAACAGGGAAATGTAGAAGCCTTGAAAGGCGGTGCTTCAGTTATTACATGTACATCTGTAGATAACCCAAATGCAAAAGCAGAGTGTACGGTGAATGTTGTTGTGCCGATTACAGGAATTTCACTCGATGAGAACAACGTCAATATAGAGAAAGGGCATTCTAAAAAACTGATACCTATCCCTGAACCATCTGATACTACTGAAGATGACTATATATGGGAGAGTAGTGATGAACAAATAGCAACAGTTGACGAAAGGGGATACATAACAGCTGAAAGTCCAGGAACAGCGATTGTCACTTGTTGTTGAGCGACGAATTCTGAGCGGCGTCGGCGACACGGTATTTGAGGATATTGCAGCCTGATCGGCGACAGTTTCTAAGCGGAGCGACACATCTGAATCGGCGAAAACGACGAGCTGTTTTGGCAC
>Ga0256405_10009566_pt1 | contig 13211 bp, 10 predicted proteins | sample RumenRJG_02DNA_FD_189096 | JGI IMG/M metagenome (GOLD analysis project Ga0256405, IMG submission 189096) | Bovine rumen microbial communities from Lethbridge, Alberta, Canada - RJG_02 | ecosystem: Host-associated > Mammals > Digestive system > Stomach > Rumen | place: Canada: Alberta...
AACTACCACATTCTCAGACATGTACTTCTATATGGAGGATGTTGCACGTGCAGTTGAAGATGCAGGCATAAGGGCAGTCCTGTCATATGGAATGATTGACTTTGGCGATGCTGAAAGAAGAGAAAATGAACTTAATGAGAATCTCGAATTATTCAAGAACTGCAATGGAATGGCTGATGGCAGAATCAAAGTATTTTTAGGTCCGCACTCCCCATACACTGCATCAGAAGAACTGTTGATTAGGACACGTGAACTGGCAGATGAGTATAATATGGGAATTCATATACATGTTTCAGAAACACAAAAGGAAATCGATGATGTTTCAGCTGAAAAGGGCTTAAGACCATTTGAATACCTTGAAAAAATCGGACTCTTAGGTCCTGATGTAGTGGCAGCCCATTGCGTATGGTTAAGTGAAGAGGAAATTGATATCATCAAAAAGCATGATGTTAAAGTATCACACAACCCATGCAGTAACATGAAACTGGCATCAGGTATTTCACCTGTTTCCAAATTGATTGAAAACGACATCTGTGTTTCAATCGGAACAGACGGTGCTTCTTCAAACAATAATCTTGATTTAATTGAAGAGTTAAAAACAGCCAGCCTGCTTCAAAAGGTAGCTACTCTTGATCCTAAAGTATTGTCATCTGATGAGGCTGTAGAAATGGCAACAATTAAAGGTGCAGAGGCTTTAGGCTTGGATTCAGAGATTGGTTCAATTGAAGTTGGTAAAAAAGCAGATATTATTTTAATCGACACTAATGCGGCCAATATGGTTCCGGACAGTTCAAATTTAACTTCAAATATCATTTACTCAGCAAACGGTTCAAATGTTGACACTACCATTTGTAACGGTAAAATATTAATGGAGAATAAAAAATTAACTGTTTTAGATGAAGATGAAATTTATGCTAAAGCAAAACAGGCAATAAAAGAATTAAAAGAATTAAAAGAAGCTACCTAGCTTCAAATTCTATTTTTTCCTTATTTATAACAATACTTTTTTTCCATTCATCATTTGTTTTTGGAAAATCGCTTCTGTAGTGTGCTCCACGACTTTCTCTACGCAATATTGCTGATTTGACTGTCAGTATGCAGATTTCAACCATGTTGATTACTTCAAGTGCGGTTACAAGGTCAGCATTGTATTGTGTATTGTTGCCAACATCAAGGTTTTCAAGTTCTTTTTTCATGTCAAGAAGTTCTTTCAATGCTTCGTTTAAGGTTTTTTCTTCACGCACGATTGACACTTTGTCCCACATTAGCTTTTTAATGTTTTCCTTGAATTTGCGAGGCTTTATGGAACCTTCTTTTATTAATGATTCGATTCTTGATGCTTCTTCTTTTACCTGTTCATCATTAGTTTTTAATTCAATGTCTTTTGCGGCTTTTGATGCGCTTTCTCCAGCGATTTTACCGAAAACTTGTGTATCTGCCAGTGCATTACCGCCTAAACGGTTTGCTCCGTGCACTCCTCCGCATACTTCTCCTGCTCCAAAGAGATTTTTAAGGTTTGTGGATGCGTCGGTATTGATTTTCAGTCCGCCCATGAAATGGTGTGCGGTTGGCGCTACCTCTATCGGTTCATTTTTAATGTCTATTCCAACATTTTCGAACTGCAGGACCATGGTTTCCAGTTTTTCAATAATGTAATCATCATGTAAATGTGAAATGTCAAGGTATACTCCGCCGTTAGGTGATCCTCTTCCTTCCTGGATTTCCCTGTATATTGAACGGGCCACTACGTCACGTGTTGCCAGTTCCATTTTTTCAGGAGCATATTTTTTCATAAACCTTTCTCCTTCGCTGTTTATGAGTCTTCCTCCTTCTGCCCTTACGGCTTCTGTTACAAGCACTCCTTTTTTGGATTCGGGTGCTACCATTCCTGTTGGGTGGAATTGTATTTGTTCCATGTCCACAAGGTTTGCTCCGGCACGGTATGCCATTGCAAATCCGTCTCCGTTTTTCTGGAAGGTGTTGGATGTTACAGGGTATAATTGTCCGGCCCCTCCGCTTGCAAGTATCACTGATTTTGCCTGGAAATATATTAGGCTTGAATCTTTTAGGTCAAGGCCTGTTGCACCAATCACCTGGTCATTGTCTGTGACCAGTGAGGTGACCATCACTTCCTCGATGCATTCTATGTCTCTTTTGATGATTTCCTCTTTAAGTGCATTCAACAGTTCTGCACCGGTACGGTCTCCCTGGTAGCATGTTCTTCTGTATGTCTGGCCTCCAAATGGTCTTTGGTCAATTTCACCGGATTCCTGTCTGTCGAATAGTGCACCGTAGTTTTCAAGGTCAATCAGTCTTTTTGGAGATTCATTTACCAGTATTTCGACCAGTTTTTCGTCATTGAGATAGCTTCCGCCTTTTAATGTATCGTGGATATGTGCGTCTATTGAATCCTCTTTATCCACGGTTTTGAATACTGCATTGTATCCTCCTTCGGCCATTCCGGTACAGCCTGACCTGAATGATAGTCCTTTGGATACTATTGTTGCTTTTAGGCCTGCATCATCAACTTCAATGGCTGCTCTTGAACCTGCACCGCCGGATCCTATGATTAATACATCTGTTGAGATAGTTTTTATTTCCATTTCTATTACCCTGCAAAATTTTATTATAGTAATACTTTATTTTTTGATTGTTAAATAAATTACTTCAAAAATATTTATTAATAAAAATAGATTAACTTATAGTATTGAATCTTATTCCATAAATTAGATTTCTGTATAAAATTTAATTGAATCGTTAAATTAAAAGGAAGGTTTAAATTCTAACGTTTAATTTAATTACATTTAATTTAATTAGAGGTTATTTAATGAAAATTGATGGTGAAGTTACAACCGGTTTGGGAAAAGCTGCATATTTCCTATCACAAGAATTCTACACTAGCGAATTCAAGAAAAATTTAGGTTTCATACCTTTCCCCGGAACATTGAACCTTGTTGTAAGCGAAGAATACTTGGATGAAATAAACGATATTAAGGATAATTGTGATAATTTAATAAAGCCCGATGAAGGTTTCGGTGCTGTAAAATACATCAGGGCCAAATTAAATGATGAAATTGATGGCGCAATAGTATTTCCGGCCAAGACTACTCATGAAGAACATTACCTTGAATTCATCGCCGAGGACAAATTGAGAGAAAAATATAATTTACATGACGGAGATAGTGTACATATACAATTTTAGTGAGGTGTGTACAATGGAATATGACTACAAGGATATTGCAGTCAAATCAATTGCAGCTGCTGTTGTAGCCTTGATAATTGGTTTAGTGCTTGCTTACTTCAATGTGGGAGAATACAGTTTTGTTATTTCCGTGCTTGTTGTAGGTATCATAATCGGGCTTGTTTCAGATAGCATAGACTCAGCATTACTCATTGGTGGTGTTGCAGGTCTTATCGTTTCAATACTTCAGGGAATAGTTCCCCATTTTGTATTACCACCGCAAGTTGCATCATTATTCGGCTTTTCAATTTTAGGCCAAGTTGTAGGCTGTGCCCTACCAGCAGGCATCGTTGCACTGATTAAAGATATCAAAGGCTGATATCTTTTTTTCTTTTTTTTACCACAAACTATTTTATACATGATGAATATATGTTTTAATACGTTCTCAGGGCGGGGTGCAATTCCCCACCGGTGGTGATTTTTAAAATAAAATAAGTCCACGAGCACAATTAGTGTTGATTTGGTGAGATTCCAAAACCGACGGTAAAAGTCCGGATGGAAGAGAAGAAATAGTTTATATAGTTATTTTTAGCCCTGGTTCTAGTAAATAAGGAGACATTACTATGAATCAAGAAACAAATTTAGACAAAGCATTAGAAGCCATTAGAAATGGTGAATTCGTTCTGGTTTTCGATGATGATGACAGGGAAGGGGAAGTTGACATGATTATCGCTTCCGAGTTTGTAACTCCTAAATCTATTGCTACAATGAGAAACGATGCAGGAGGATTAATCTGCAATTGCCTACATCCTGATTATTGTGAAGCAATCCATTTGCCGTTCATGGTTGACATTATGCAGGCGGCAACTGAAAAATACCCTAAACTTGCTGAACTTGCACCTAATGACATTCCATACGATGAAAGATCATCATTTTCAATATGGGTAAACCACAGAAAATCATTCACTGGCGTAACAGACCATGACAGGGCAATGACCATATCAGAATCTGCAATCATGATGAAAGAGGAAAGATTCGATGAGTTCGGTGCAACATTCAGGTCACCTGGTCACGTATGTCTTTTAAGAGGTGCAGACGGACTTGTCAAAAACAGGCAGGGACACACTGAAATAGGTCTTGCATTATGTGAAATGGCCGGAGTGACTCCGGTGTGTGTGGTTTGTGAGATGATGGATGGTGAAACCGGTCAGGCTACTTCACTTGATAAGGTTCGCAAATACGCTGAAGAAAACGATTTGATCCTTCTAAAAGGCGAAGACATTATTAATGCATATTTAAAAGAATAGCTAACGACCGTGATTAGCTATATAATTGGCGATAAATTCCATTATCTGCTGATATTTGTAGGAATTATAAATGCTGAATGAGACGTATCTTCCGTCTCTCATTTTAATTTCTAAACCGTTTTTCACTTCACCTGACTTGTTTATGGCCTGAACTTTTTTATATGGAATTCTGAGTGTTTTGCTTTTCAGGGCCTTTTCAATGTGTATTCCATCGTTTAGAATTTTAACTATTTTCACTACACGGCGATTTTTTTCAGATGCAATTTGAATGTCGCCGTTTTCATCAAAAACATAATCGGGAATAAGACAGCTTGCCTTCCAGCCCTGTTTCATCTTTTTTAAAACATGCGCCCTGTCTTTTTTTGTTAGTTTAACCCCTTTTTCAGGGCTTAGGTTAAGTGCCATTTATATCACCTTCTCTTTAATTTCTTCAAACGAGTAGATTTTATTGAATTCAACTTCACGTGCCATGCTGATTATCAAATCGATATCAAGGTTTTCCTCAATCAGGTCCATTGCATGTGAGGTGAACAGTTCATAGCGGATTTCAACTTCAGGAATGAATCCTCTCATATCTGCTGATTTTAATTTAGGCAATTTTAAAACGTTTTTGACATTGGTGTTGTTCTTGATGTACGGCACGACATTGTCGAATATATTGTCGTTGTACACTTTATTTAGAAGTATTGCTTCTACTGATACTCCGAATTTTTCAAGCATGTTGGCATGGGATACCAGGTCAATTGCTGCAGATTCGATTCCACCCTTATTGACGCCTGAAGCCAGTATCATGGGGATATCTGATGACATTGCAATTTCAGCAGCGGAAAATGGTACCTTTTCATTTAAAAGACCGGTAAATACGCTCATTACACCTTCAATTATTACTATATCATAGTCTGATGCGTTGAGTTTCGCGACAGTAGATTCGATATCCTCCCATCCGAGATGTCCGATTTTTATTGATGCGAAATCTTCCATCTTGCCTTTTGTCAGGTAAAGTCCGGGTATGATGTCGCGCACATCAGGTCCTACCTTTAGAAGTGCCACTTTATATCCTCTTTTTGTAAGTGCTCCGGCAAGGCCTGTTACTATAAATGTCTTACCGCTGTCAGACCCATTGCTTCCAACCATGATAAATTTTGGTTTCTTGAATGATTTAACGCTAGGTATCCTGATTCCTGTGTTGATTCCTACCTCGGTTTTCAAATATTTTTTAACTTCTTTGTTTCTATTGTATATTTCATCTGTCTCAGTAACATCTATTTGTTCCAGCAGATTGTTTTTGATGATTGGATTTTCATCCAGTATGCCGTGAATCATTGTGCCTATGACATTTCCGTCATCATTGCATGCACCGGAAAAGATATTATATTCACCGCTTTTGTTTGTATCGCCGTAATTCATTCTCTGAACCTGTGAATAGAACAAGGGCTTGGCATCACCTTCAACCTTACCATATGTATGTGTATGAAAACCGTTAACGTCTTCAGTTTGGTTTTTAGTTAAAAATGAATTGTCATACACCTTAGCCTTAACACGGTCACTTGTAATCAGCGGTGAAAAATCAACATCAATCAATCCCAGCCCAGGATTAACAATAGGCACAGGGGATTTGCGGCCTATATCAATCTGATTTGACAATAATTGAAATCCTGCACATATTCCAATGACAGGTTTTCCGTCACGGGCCATCTTTTTGATTTCTGCATTCAAGCCCATGTTAATGTCGTTTGACTCAATCAATGTTCCGCCCGGAATGATTAAAGCATCAAGTTCCTCACTAGCTTTATTACCGTTTACAAGTCCGTTTTCCTTAACAATATCGGTGGGTAGATTCCCGAAATCTTCAAATCCCGGAACTGCACCGTTAATGTAAGCCAGTCCTATTCTTGTCATAATATTTTCCTCTTGTATAATCTATTTTGAACTACCATGACTTATAGAAGTCATGGATTCCTAACTTCGTGTTGAAAGGCAATCCCCGTTGTCCCAACGGTTAAGAATGTTAATGCTTGCGTTAATATCCCTATCAAGAATATTCCCGCAAACTGGACAAAACCATTCCCTGTCATCACATGTTAGTTCAGTATTAATAGAACCACAAGCATGACATTTTTTACTTGTCCATTTAGGATCCACGGTAACAACACCTGTACAATCTGATTTATACCAATCAAACTTATAATCTAACATTTTCCTTAATCGCATTAAAGGAAAAACCAGATTCTGTTCTCCACCAATTAAAATTTTAATATTATTCCAATTATTTTCAATTACAATAGTGTCACATTCTTTCACTAATTTAGTGGATAACTTTTGTATGAAATCATTTAATTTATTAGTTCGTTTATCGTACACTTTTTGTAGTCTTTTTTGAATCCTTTTGAAGCTGCGACTTCCTTTCTGCTTTGTACTGAGTACTTGATTCAAGTGTTTAATTCTTTGATTCTCAGAATCAATATTAAATGAATACTTTTCCCCAGTATTACTCACAAGAAAACAATTCTTATTACTATTCAAATCATAACCTTTAACTTGATTTGTATGTTCCCATACATTCACAGGAGACTCAATACTGAGAATAGCAAAATATTTACTATTATCACAAACAATTGTAATATTATTAATCTTAATATTATCTGAATTAAGTAAATTAGTATATTCTTTGCTTGTGCGATATCTTATTTTACCATATTTGCGAAGATGTAAGTATTTGCCCTGAACAAGATTAGATGTTACTGTTTGCCTAAAACTTAATCTTGTATTCTTTTTTGTATGAAATTTTGGGAAATTAGTTTTAGGATTTTTAAAGAAATTAATATAACTTTTCAACAAGTCTCTACTGGATTGCTGTAAACTAGTGGATTCAATTTCTTTTAAAAAAGGATATTCTTGTTTTAATTGTTTTAAAAACTCATTAATAAGTTTTAGATTTAATATATATTCTCCGGGATATTTTTTATATAAATTATTTAATCTTTCAAGAATATTATTATATACAAATTGCACGCTTCCAAAATTTTTATGAAATTGTATTTCTTGTTTTTTATTAGGATAAATCCTTACTTTAATTCCTTTATTTACTATTTTCAATATTTCACCCCCTCTTTTTTTGTTTTTCAATTATAATTGTTTAATTGTTTCAATATCCTGCTCCTCCGGTGGTGGTTATGAAGTAATCCTATTTTTCCAAAATATGATGATTTCCATTAGATTATTTTTTTTATTTCAGGATTATTCCTTTTTAATATAATCTGCTGCTTGCACTTTTTTATAATCGTTAATAAAATTTTTGCAGATTAACATTTTAGGAGAGCTTTTAAACAATATATAATGAATATAATCTGGATTCAAAATTGGATTCCAACACGTTAATATCATATTTTCAAACCAATATCTGAGAATATTTTCCATTACCCATATTAAAAATAGTTGATTATTTTTTCTACGATATTTAATAACCAACACCAAAATGATAAATTAACTTATTATACTGAATGTTGATTCTTATCCAATTCATGACTAATATTTATTATTTTATTCTTCTTTTAAATATTTAAATATTCTTATTTTACAAGTTATGCTGAAAATTCATCTACGACCTATAGTCGTAGTATTCTTTTCAGACATTTGATAAAATTTAAGAGGTGCATTTCAAGTGTAAAAAAGTTTGTAAAAAAAAGAGTTTTATTGAGTGTTTTCAAAAACACTCATAGCTTTAATAATTTTTTCATCATCCAATGGTTTTGCCTGAATCTGCAATCCGACAGGAATGCCTTCAACTTCACCGGCCTTAATGCTTGCTGCCGGAATACCTGCAAGGTTAGCTATTACTGTTAGGATATCGTAGGCATACATTTCCATAGGCTCCAATTTTTCACCGATTTCGTGAGGAAGCTTAGGAACTGTAGGACCGACAATCAAGTCAACGTTTTCAAGCATTGAGGTTATTTCGCCTCTGATGACGGATCTTGCCTTTAAAGCCTGCTTGTAGTACTTACCGCTGAATTCCGCTTCAGCAATATGGGAACCGATTTTGATTCTTCTAAGCACTTCGTCTCCACAAACCTCTTCGATTCTGGAACCGTAATCTCTTCCGTCATATTTTCTGGTTGCTGAGAAGAATTCAACATAGTTGATCAGGTAATAGGTCGGTAAACATAAGTCAATGTAGTCGAAGCTAACTTCCACAAGTTCAGCGCCGGCATCAACCAGTTTTTGAATAGCCTTGTTGACGGTTTTGTTGATTTCATCATCTGTAACGTCAATGAACTCTTTGCACACTGCAATTTTCATTCCTTCAAGGGATGTTTCGCCTAACACTTCTGTAAAGTCCGGTTTTTCCCAGTTTAATGTGGTACATTCGGTTTCATCATACTTTGCAATAGTGTTTAATGCAAGTGCAATACCGCTCACGTCATTTGCCAGCGGTCCGATTTGGTCAAGACTCATTGACAGGTCAAGCAAACCCTGTCTTGAAACTGCACCGTAGGTTGGTTTGAATCCTACTACTCCACAATGGGATGCAGGGTTCCTGATTGACCCGCCGGTATCTGAACCGATTGAAATGTCACACATTTCAGCTGCAATGGCCGCTGCACAGCCTCCTGAAGATCCTCCAGGGATTCTTCCCATGGCAGCAGGGTTTTGTGTTGGTCCGTAGTAGGAGGTTTCGGTTGAACTTCCTGCTGCGAATTCATCCATATTCAAAATACCTATGATTATACCGTCTTCAGCAAGGATTTCATCAACAACTGTTGCATTGTAGCTTCCAATGTAGTCTTCCAGGGTTTTGGAAGCTGCGGAAATGATTAAATCTTCAACATTAATGTTTGCTTTTATACCAAATACCAATCCAGCCAAAGCGCCGACTTCTTCGCCGTTTGCGATTTTTTCATCAATAGCTTCTGCTTGTTTTAATGCATTTTCATAGTTTAATTCAATGAATGCATTAATTTCATCGTTATTTTCATCGATAACTTTAATGAAGCTTTCTACATTTTCTTTAGCTGTCATTTCTCCACTTTTAATGGAGTTTAACTTTTCAATAACGTTCATTAAAACACCTGAATAATCGTAAATTATAATATTATTAGTTTATTTTTCAACATTTATATAGTTGCTTTTTTTTAAAGGTGATATTCAATTGAAAAACAGGATTTTAAAAAACTTGATGATTTAAAAAAAAGAAAAAGGTTAGTGAGAAAATCAATTCTCACTATTTAATTGTTATTTTTACTTTTTTGCTAACTGCCTTATAGTATTTGTCGCCTTTAAAATTGATTTTAGCATTATATTTGCCTTTTTTGATTAATTTTTTGATTTTAAAGGTTGCTTTACCTTTAGCATTGGTTTTTGCTTTGTAGGTTTTTTTACCAATTTTAATTGTAACTTTTACATTTTTAATTGGGTTTTTACCTGATTTTAAAGTTATTTTGTATTTTTTAACTTTTTTAGATCTTTTAAAGGTTTTCTTTTTAGCAGTTATTTTGGACGCTGCTTTATTGACAATTACTTTGGAAGTTGTGTTTGATTTAGCATAGGTTCCGTCACCATCAAATGCAATGCTTGCACTGTAGGTATTTGGAGCTAAACCGTTTGTGGAGAATTTGGCAACACCGTTGGCATCTGTTTTGATAACTTTTGTTTTACCGTTTATTGTAACGGCTACATTTCTTGATGCAACGAATTTATCATTCTCATCCTTAATTGTTATAATCAAGTATCCATTACCGTTGTATGTTGTTGTTACTTGTGGTGCAAAAATGATTGTTTTTAATAAATCAGGAGCACCTTCAACATAGACGCTTTTTGCATTGGATACTGGTCCGTAATTATTATCACCTGAGTAGGATGTTTCAATTAAGTGAGCACCAGCGGTCAAGTTATCTAGAGCAATGCTTGCAGTACCGTTTACAAGAGGTACGATAGCTATTATTTCACCATCAACTTTAACAGTTACATTTCCGGTAGCATTTTCAGGCAATTTAACATCAATTGTTGAGTTTTCACCAGCTTTAATATCCGGAATAGTGATGTTTACTTGAGGAGCGTCTGGTGTGAAAATTCCATTGAATGTGAAAGTTTTATTGGAAGCTAAAGTAGCACCGTCTCCTTCATATTTAATTAATACTTCACCGTTAGCAACACATGGAATGTTAAATTTACCGTTTTCATCAGTAGTGATATTCTCTTTAATGTCACCGATTTCATATGAAACAGTTGTGTTGCTTATTGGATTGCCTTCACTGTCAATTAATGTGGCATTAATACTTAAATCCTCATTAATGGAATCAATACTTATTTGGGTGTTTTTCATTACAACAGTTAATTTGACTGTTTGATTGTCAACAGTAGCTTCAGTTACATAAATGGAATCTTCAGGACTAACAGGAACTGATATTTTATTTGCAATAGTACCATTAGCAATTCCTAAAACAGCACCGGTTGAGTTAATTGTAAATTCTCTAGCAAAAGTTAATGATCCATCATAATCAGTTAAATTTTCACCATCGAATGATTTGAATGCTAAAACAATATCATTACCGGTTTGGTCTAATGTTAAAACCAGGTAATTTTCAGGGTTAACTACTTTTGAACTCATTTCTCTGAGTTTTAAAACGTAATTACTGATGAAATTTGAAGTTGAAATGGTAGCATTCTTATATGTAGCGTTGTTGCTTCCCCACCAGTTGTCGGAAATATCCATATCTATAGTTTTACCGGAAGCGATTCCTATTTTGGAAACATCATCTGATAAAATAACAGAATTGTGAATTGCTACTGAGAAATTACCTGAGTTGAGAACTGTAACTAAATATTCTACATTTTCAAATAAACAACCGTCAAATACTCTGTGGGAGCTGTATGAACTACCGTCAGTTCTTGTGTAGAATAAGCTTACTGATTGTAAGTTTCTGAATGTGGAGTTATAAACTTCAACATCTCCAGTTACTAAAGTATAACCTCCTCCAGCAAGGTTCCAGGAGTTGATTCCACCAAATGCATTAGGAGTGTATCTTCCGCCTTTATCTTCAAAAGTAGAGTTGAAAATTGTTACATGTTCACATGATCCGATTGCAAGACATGTCAATGAGTTTTGTGGCATGTATATGCGATTTGACAATTCATCGATTGTTCTGTTGGTTACAGTGAAAATAGAGTTTTCTATTGTAATGTTACCTTTTTGACCTCCGAATGCACCGATAGCCACTAAATCCATATTCATTGCATAAGCATCAATACTGTCAATTACTTTTGAATTTTTCATGTATAATGTACCTTGGGTTGCAATAGTGGATAATCTGCCTGCATGGTTTGCTTCAAATATTGAATTATCAATTATTAAAATACCATCATTGTAAATAGCTCCACCATAATATGCGTTTTTTTCTTTAGATACATCTCCATAACCATTGTCAAAGAAATATGAATTGGTTATAGTTAAAATACCTGCAGTGTTAATAGCTCCACCGTAGTTACCTTGTCCGCCAATGAAGTTGACATTGTTAATTTCCATATTAGCGCCTTCTTCAACATAAATTGCAGATTGGGTGTCACGAGCAGCTCTGTTTACTGTAACGTTAGCTAATATTAATTTAGCATTACCTACTAGAGCGGTTATGAAGTAATCAGCAGTACTGTCTGAGATAATGACTTTGTCAGCATCTTCACCGACAATCAATACTTCAACAGTTGTTGGAATTCTTAAATTTGTATTAAAATCACCAGTATAATTACCTTCTAAAACATGAACTGTGATTTTTGTAGATTTAGTATAACCTTCACTTAATGCTTTAGAAATGGATTTGAATGGGTTGCTTTCGCTACCATTACCTTTTTCGTCATCACCTGTGCTGTCGGATACATATAAGTATATGCTTTCTAAAGCTTCAGCAATATTTGTTGATATAACACCATTCACGTAAGTATCATTTTCAGTTGCGTATTCATAAACGCTTGTGAATTCATATTTTGTAGCGTTTTTAAATCCAACATATTCTAAAGTTGCATTTTGATTGATTAAATCAGACTTACCGACTACTCCGCCGTTGAAGTAGAAGGTTACTTGACCTCCACCAATGATTGCACCTGATGGATGGGATACGGTTACGGTAAGGATGTCTGATAATTCGGTTACATTTTTGCTGTTTGCAGTGATTGTTAAATCAGTTAAGTTTGCAAATACATTGTTTTCTGTACTAGGAGCTATGAATATATCATTTCCGCAAGCTGCAGTATTATCTTCAAATGTAACATCTTCAATGCTCATTTCACATACTTGAGAGGTTTTACCATGGTTCAATAAGTATATTGCACCACCATTGCCTGTAGCGTTATTTTTGATGAATTTACTGCCTTTGATTTTAGCGCCGGTAGTTGCTAATCCTGCACAATCTTTAGATGCTCTATTGTTGATGAATGTGATGTTTTCAACTATAATTTCAGTAGGGTTATTGCCGCTGCTTCTATATTGAGCAACATAACTGGTTACATTGTTGTTGATAAACTTATCGTTTATAGAAGTGATGTTATTACCACTTGCATAAGCAATATTTGATGCAGAACCTGTTACGGTATTTGAATCGAAAGTGTTGTTGATACTTACTAGGTTACCTTGAACATAATATGCTGCTCCACCTGAATAACCATCGATTGTGTTGCCTTTAAAGGTATTGTTTTCTAAATAGATTACATTATTGCCACTAGTAGTTAACCAG
>Ga0256405_10009567_pt1 | contig 13211 bp, 22 predicted proteins | sample RumenRJG_02DNA_FD_189096 | JGI IMG/M metagenome (GOLD analysis project Ga0256405, IMG submission 189096) | Bovine rumen microbial communities from Lethbridge, Alberta, Canada - RJG_02 | ecosystem: Host-associated > Mammals > Digestive system > Stomach > Rumen | place: Canada: Alberta...
AATATTGAATTTCTGTCTCTCCTTCTTTTCTTTCTAAAATCATATCAAAACTCCTTTTATTCAAAATTTGTTTTTCTTATTCATATATATAATACTTTTTTCGAACATACGTTTTCCTTTATTTTACAGGGCTTGTAAGGGATTGGGTTTTTCCTAAATTGGAACTTTCCTTATAATATTTGATGTTTTGTTTATTTTTTACTTCTTTAGCACAATTATCACAATACTTTTTTGGAGAACGTGTTTTCTTTATAACAGCACCACATTCAGAGCATCTCTTATAATGTTCTGGGTCATTATAATAATATAATTCTCCCAAAATATTATCATAATTATTTATACAAATAGCAACTTCTCCGCTTCCATAAGCATCTGAAGCAAAAGGTAAATAAAAATAATTATTAGATTTGAAATTATCTTCTACGTATAGTCCTTTTAATATTAATTGATTGCATAATCTATATCTATCTGCAACACGCAATTTCATTATACCGGCATATTTCCAGACATCCATATCATTTGTTATTACCATTTTTGCATTATTATGTTTACTAAAAAAGAATAATTGTTGTTGAGTAGTTGCCCATTTATAATAAACAAGTAATATAAATAATAAATTTCTTGCATTTTCATCTTCTACAGAATTAATTACTTCCATTTCATTTTTAAAAATCATTGTATTAATTCCCGTAACTAGAGGATAACTTAAAGCTCTATCAATAATTTTTTCATAAATTATATCTACATCTTTCTTATCCAAATATTCACAACCAATTAGAGGGAACTTATCAAGTTCTTTTCTTATTTCTTCAGTAGACATACCTTCATTAGCTAAATATCTGATGAGAATGTATCTTTCAATATCCTTTTGTCTATAAGTTTGAAATTCTTTTTTCTTTAAAAGATTTTTAGCATATTTTTTCTCATCAAATATTAGCATCTTTTCTTACCTCCTGAAGACTATATTTTTGCCCTAAATATTCCATCCCATTTTCATCTTCAATTAAAACTGTTGGATTTTGTATAGGTATAACATCTATTATGTCGTCTCCCATTATATCCCATACAATATCGTGATTCATTCCTTTTCTTTGGCACATCATCATAAGATGATTAAATAATTCTTTTGTATTACTAAATATATTTCTTATTTCTTCTCTATATTTATCTTTGTGTCCATATAAAACCTGATTCATTATCTCATTTATATCGTCATCTGCAATACCTTCATTTTCCACCATAGCAGCAAAACCTCTATATTGCTTTTCTGATTTATATGTTTTACAAACATCCATCAGTTTATTTAATTTATCTTCATCTATTTCATCATAATTAACAAAATTAGATAATAGACTAACTTTGCTTGGATGATATTTAATGTCAGAATCTGAACTTTCAACTTCCTTACATAAATTATTCATTACGCAATCAGTTTCAAGCACAGGAGAATATTTTCTATATTTTCTAATAAGTTTATTTTCTCCTTCGCTACGATTTTCTTTCTTTAATAAATCTTTCATAGCCATACCAAAATGTTTATAACTAATACTATTAAAGTTTTTCTCATATTGTTTATATTCTTTCATTAATGTTTGATACAAATAAATAAAGAAATAAGGTTTCTTTTTAACAACCATAGAATTATATTTATATTTTTCTGCCTTAGTAATGTCATCATCGTCTTTATCTATTTTTAACCAATAACGCCATTCCTTAGGAAATTGTGGAGGTGTCGTTCCTTTAATTTTATCAATTTCAGCTCCTTGAATTTCTCTAAGCAATTTAATTCTTTTTTGCATTTCTTGTAATTGTTCTTGTTGACCTTCTCCTCTAAATAATGGCAACATTGCTATCATACTTGTTGAGTAATTAGTAATTTGACCAACTTTAGTATCTAATCCTTTAACATCACATCTAATAAAATTAGGTAAAGTTACTTTTTGAGTTGGAACCATTTCCTTTTCATAAGTAATAGGAATTTCATCTCTCATAGCTCCTTTTAAAAAGTAAGGATTATTTGTTGAGCATACAATATCTCCATCAAAATCAGAATCTGCGTGTTTAACTGTTGCTATATCATAAATACTATATATAACACCACTATAAATATATCTATACCACTTTTTCATTTCATCTGTATTGGCAGTTCTTTCAACATTAATTTCAGAATAATGTGTAAGTGGACTTCTCATTAAACAAATTTCTCCATCATAATCTCTTTCATTCCAGAAGTTAGAATAGATTTCATTTGCTTGAAGAGCACCTTTAACTTCTAAGCCTAAAGCACTTCTTACTTGTGCAATAGGGTCACTTATCATAAATTGATAATTACCTTTTACCCAGATACGTCCAAGTTTTGCTTGTCGTATAGATTCTTTAATTGAATTATAAATTTTTCTTTGAACATATCCATCTTGCAACATATTAGAATTTTTAACTATTGCTTTTGTAAAAGCACTTCCACAAGAATTAACTATGTCGTCTAAATTATCTTCTGGATTTTTTATTCCAATATTATAAGCTAACGAATATAATTTATTACCACTACAAATATTTTTAAACCAATCTGTTGTATATGATACTAAACCTTTAATATCATCTCTATCTAAATTAAGAACTTGTATATATTGATAATTTGTTAAAACATATTCATCGTCATATTGTTTATTATATCTAGCTACTCCCCATTTTAAATGATATGAATGGTGATAACTTAAATATCCCTCCCAAGAAGAATAATATTTCGCCATTTTAAATTGACTTTCTGATAATAAAACATCTATATCATTAATATTATATTCTGTTCCATATCTATCTTTAATAGTCGTAACTCCGTGTTCTCTCGCATATTCTTTAAAATCAAACGTTACTAAATTACCTTTTACAAATGCCGTTCTTACAACAAATGAGCAAGGTACATAATCTAAGTGCATATCTTCAGCCCAATTAAATGCCATATCTGGACTAATTAAACCTTGACCATCACAACTATTTAATTTTAAATCTTTATATATTTCTTTAACTTGATTATTTCCATCTTCATCTTTATAAATAAAATTTAATTTTTGATTAGGAATTATAGTATCAAAATCTTTAATTACACATACTCTTGGTTCTCTAACCCATAATACAGAAGAAAAAGATAATGCAAAATAAGCACTTAATTTAGCAAGATTTATATTTCTTATTTTTTTATCTAATCCACACATAAGATGTTCTTGCATATAGTCATATAATTCTTCATTAATAAAACTTACAGTATTTCTTCTCATTTGACCAGAACCAACCATAAATCTTACATAATGTTTTCCATTTAAATCAAAACCTGTTCTAGCTATTTCTCTATATTCTTTTTTTGTCATTACTTTTATATTAACTATATCATCAATAAATAACATATCGTCAAGTTGATGTTGTAGACTTTTAATTTTATCTATATTTTCTTGACTGGTAGGAAGTTTCTTAATATCTTTCATTTCACGTCTGATATTTTGAACTTTATTATATAATGAAATATGGTCGCCAGTCTCACCATAATATTCTCTAATTTTTGCAAATACTAAATTATCACCTATTGATACTACACAGCCATCCCTCGAAGCATCTTTGAAGGTATAATTTTTTAATTTTCTAATTTTATTAGATGGTATTTTATACACATAATATAAATTTTGAAGAACCTTCAAAAATAATCTCCTCCTATCTTATTTTCTCTAATGTTTTACAATTATACTTTCCGTAGAAATCTAAAATAGAATCAATCTCTTCCCAAGTATTGACGGCTATATATTCATCATCAGTATCTGGTTGTTGCCAAGGAAATTGATTAAAACTTTTGTATAAAATTTTAAGTGCTGCATTAGTCTTCAAACAACTAAAATTATCATCTATTTGAATTCCATCAGACATATCAATCTCATCTTTTTTAAATGTTTGCCCGGATAATCCTATAAATTTTAAATTATAAGGTAAATGCGAAATAATCCAGTTTTGTTTTTTAACTAAATTATTAGGAGTTCCTTTACTTACAATAATAAAATTGTAGGAATCTTTATATTTATTTAAAACTTCTAAAACCTGCGGTTTAAATTCAAGACCATTATAGAATTCATCGCTCTCAAACATATCAAGCTTTTCTTTCTCTGATATTGGATATATACTATTAAATTGATAATCCTTTATATCTGCTTCGGTTTTGGAAGTATGATATTTACTATTTAATATTTCAATAATTCTTTTATTGCTTTCAACCATAGTATTGTCAAAATCTAAATAAATAGTTTTCAATGTACTTCCTCCCTTCTCTATCTTAAGTTAAGACTATTATATCAAAAATTTACCATTTTGTCAATAATTTATTTGACAATTAATGATAAATATGATAAAATAACAATGGGTGATGATATGTCCTATAAATTAGAAGAATATTATATATTAAATATTAAGTCTTATAGACTACTAGAAATAGAAACAGGAGAATATTGGTATCCTTTATCTCTATTCTTAAGAAAATTTTTATTTCGTAATAATAATTTAAATACTTATAGAGATAATGACAAATATAATCAGTATATGAGGGTTATAGAATATGATAACCCAGACTCCGCAACTGATACAAAAACAAAAGCTTGGTTTATGAACACTGAAGGTTTATATATATTACTTCAAAATACTAGAATTAATAATACAGGTAGTGCTAGAGAAAAATTAGCCAAAGAAAAATATCTTGCTGCTGCACAGAATTTTTTTGGAGTAATTCCTAATAATCCTCAAGATTATATTGGCTATCAACCAGACTTGTCAGATTACGATGTTTGGAGTATAATGTGTTTAACTAGAGATACAAGTATAGATAATAACACTATATGGAAGAGATGTACCAATTGTGGATTTTATTATCCATATAATAAAAAATATTTTGTTGAAGCTAGTGGTTATTTATCTAATAAATGTAAACAGTGTTCTGGTTTAGATTTTGTATGTGAAAATAAACGCTTACAATATTTACATAACAATAATGGATTAGACCTTATCTACCAATTTTATCTTAATGATAAAGATAAGATAGTAGAAGAATTTAAAAAGTGGTTGAGCGAAGGAGGAATTTAAAATGATTCTGAAAGTAGTGGATGCTGGATGCGGTGTTGGTAAAACAACAGCAATGATTAATCATATTAATCAAGATAAAGATAATAATAAATTTTTATATATAACACCTTTTCTTACAGAGGTAGAAAGAGTAAAAACTGCTTGCAAAGATAAAAATTTTCAAGAACCAGCAGAACTCCCAACAAAGACAGAAGATTTATTAAGATTGGTTGAAAAAGAATATAATATTGTTTCTACTCACGCTTTATTTAAAAAATTAACCGATAGAGTGTTAGACTTAACTCAATTTAATAATTATACTTTAATTATAGATGAAGCAGCTGACGTTCTTGAAGAAATAGATATAACTAAAAATGACCTCAAAACAATTATTACAGAATATACAACAATAGATGATAACAACACTGTTCATTGGAACGAGTGGAATAATGATTATGAAGGTAGATTTGAAGATTATAAAAATATGATACAAATGGGTGGAGTTAAAGCTCATCGCTCAGATACTGGAGAAGTTGTATCTTTAGTTTGGGCTTTCCCTATTAGCATATTCGAATCTTTTAAAGAAGTTTACATTTTAACTTATATGTTTAATGGTCAAAAGGCTTATTATGAATATAATAATGTTAACATAATTAATATGTATGTTAAAGATTTTCAATTAACAACTGAACCTCAAGTTTATAATTATGAAGAACAGAAGAAATTAATTACTGTAATAGAAGATGAGAAACTTAATGCTATAGGTAACAACAGAGGTTCTTTATCAATGTCTTGGTTTTCAAGAAATGCTAAAACTGCACTAATGAAACAACTTCAAAATAACATTAATAATTTCTTTAAAAATATAGTCAAAGGGACTCCAATTAATCAAAAACTTTGGACGACATTTAAAGAATATTCAGAAATTGTTAAAGGTAAAGGTTATACAAATGCTTTTGTTCCAATTAATATTAGAGCAACAAATGATTATAAAGATTCAACTGCAGTAGCATACATAGCAAACAGATATATGAAACCAACACTTAAGCATTTCTTTGAAGTAGAAGGAATTAAGGTTGATGAAGATGCTTATGCCCTTTCAGAACTAATTCAATTTATATATAGAAGTGCAATTCGAGATGGTAAACCAATAACAGTTTATATTCCTTCAAAAAGAATGCGTGAATTATTTATAAACTGGATAAATAAAAAAGACGAGTAATTTCTACTCGTTTTTATTTTTATAAAAATATATAAATAGCAGTATATAAGCAATCAACCAAACAATCCCAACAGATATAATATATATCATATCAACATATATTTCAGCAAAATGCAATATAAGAACCATCATATAAAAAGGTGTCATAAAAAATGTTATACAAAACAACATTAAAGTAAATATTAAAAAATCTTTAACCATTTCTTTTTTACTCATCTTCGTCTTCACTCTCCATTAAAAAATCTCTACAATAAACTTCTTCTCCAATATCATCCATAACTTGTTTATATTGTCTAACAAATTCACCATAGTTAAATACTTTAGAAACAGGAGTACCATCATCGACCCACCAGTTAAGTAAAAAATCGTCTTCGTAAATATGTTTTGTTATACTTAATTTTAACTCAGTACCTTCTCCGTCAAGAGTGATACTTCGTGCTTCAATATTCCAATGATATGTATATTCATTATCCTTACCAATTCCCAAAAGATAATCCATACACATTTTAAAGTCATCTAAATAGCTAACACAAAATCTAAATCCGTTTATTTCTAATGTTAGCCATCCAACTTCAACATCAAAAACTTTTATCATCATATTTCTACATAACCTTTTCCACCACAACTTCTGCATTGTTCTGGTGCAGTTGTAGATGTAACCCAAGTATTACCGGTATGATTATAAAATCCATTACTAACAATTCCATTACCTCCACATACAGGACAACATCTTACTTCTCTATTTGTATTATAAATTGTTGGCATAAAATTATAATCAATTGGAGCCATTTTAATTTTAGCGGCATATTGAGTTATTTCAATTTCAACATTTTCGTCAGTTAAAGAACAACTATCTATCCATTCAAATAAATCCTCATATTCAGCTTCATAATCTCCACGTTGTATTTTTCTTGTAGTATGAATATCAATATCATCAGCAACAAATTCTTCTCCATCTAATTTAAATTTAAATCCATCACCAATTTCATCATTTAACCACTTTTTCATAAATTCTCTTAAAGTCATTTTTGTTGGTGTATAATAAGATGAATAAGTTTCGCCAACATTAATTGGAGTACAAGTTATAGTAGCTGAACTACTTATAGTTTTTGTATCATCTAAATCTTGCATCATATTTATTCCTCCTTTACCAATTAACATAAATAGGATTATTTCCTTTATAACCTCTATCTATTGCATTTTCACCAGAATTAACAAATAAATCTAGTCTTTCTTCATATGTTACTTTCATACAAGCACCACAACTATCAAGAATTATACCTTTATAGTCTATACCATCAATAGTAACATTAACTTCATCATAATATTTAAAATACTTTTTACCTTCAACATAATCAAAACTTTTTTGTAAATAAGTTGTTGCTGCAGCTAATACAATTTTACCGTCCCAAGTATACCAACCTTTGTCATTCACTTGAAAATCCCAGCTACATTTGCCAGAACCAGTACAATCGCTTGATTCTGCGGGATAAAAAGACGTTAATCTAAAAGCCTTATTATTTTGCTCTATTTTTGGCTCAAAGTCAACAGTTTTTACCACATTTTCTTCAACTTTTTCGTCATTTTCACTAGAAATTTCAACGTTTTCAGGCTCTTTTTGAGCCATATTTTCGACCATTTTTTCTTGATATACAATGGTTTCTTCTTTTATTAATTCAGTTTTTTCTTTTTCTTTACCATTAATTTTATCAAAACAAAGACCAAAACCCCCGATTAACATAACACAAAGTGTAACCTTAACCCACTTTTTTAGTCTTCTTTTCTTTTTCATACTTCTCTTCTAGGATTATAATAAGTTTCCTTTTCTTTATAATCTCTTATCATATCAATCAGCTCTTCACGAGTATATTGCTGATATTCTTCCTCCTCTTCATAATTTTTAGACCAGTCCATCTTTTCCCAGTCGCCTTTATCATCCAGCCAAGCTTCTGCAAGCTCATAATTTTTACATACATAGATAGATATTTCATCCATATGTTCACCATCATTAGAAAATCCAAAAGCAAAGACCATAGTATCTCCTGTTCCTTGGAATGTAGCCCAGTCTTCATTAGACTCTAATCTGCTAACACACTCATCTATCATACGTTGTATATCTTTATCAAATAATTTAACTCCATCATTTTTATTAAAATCTTCTTTACTACCATAATTAAATTTAATCATTAAACTCATCCTCCAATTTCTTATTTATATTTCTATAAATATCAGCAACAGCCTCATCACTGCAATACTTATCATATTCGGATTCAGTAATAATTCCTTTATTTAATAATAATTGAGTTAAACCAAACATTTTCACATTTAGAAATTCTATCTGTCTACTTAAACTAGAATAAGCAGATAACATTTCTTTTATTAATATTTTTTCCATTAACTTACCTCCCAATAAACCGGGTCATTAATAGAACAAGTAGCTCTTAAATCTAAAGAATTATTATGTTTATCTGTTAACACATCACACATATCTAAAATACTATCAGTAACAGAAATTCCTCTCATAAACCAATAATCATAATGTTTAGTCTTAAGATGTATAAAAACTTCTTGTGAGTTTTCTTTCTTCAATTCCTTTAATAATTCATATAAACTCGTTACCTGGTCTAGAACTTCTTCTCCATCAATAATCCAGTTCTTAGATTTCTTTAACATAAGTTCAGCAAGTTGAGCAGTATACATTTCATTAGATTGGTGGCTCCCACAACTAGATAATATTAAAGTGCTACATTGGTTAGAGCCACCGATAACCATCTTGCTATATCTAATTGTTTTCATATTACCACTCCTCTTCTTCTTCGTCGTCGTCTTCTAAATATTCTCTATATGAATCTTCATCGTCTGCGTCAAGTTCTCGGCTATCAATAACTCTTACATCTTCAACTTCTTCATAATCGTTATCTTCCATACTTTCTGCAATTTCTTCTGCTGATTCCTCGTCAACAGCCTTAATCCATCTTCTAGCAACCTTAGTCACTTCTACTAAATATTCTTTCATTTTATTTGTTCCTTTCTTTTTTAACTATTTGTTTAAAAAATTCCTTCTTTTCTATCTCTTCATTAATAATCATTTCATAAACCCCCGTGCTATGTCGTTTAGCACATTCCTCAGCAAGTTCATAATCATCAAAGATGCCAATCGGAACATCATCAACGCCCCAACTCATTACTACATATACTTTCATTCTTTTATCCATTTAGGTACATAGTAATCGCAAGGATAAGCATCAACTATTTTAATTCTGTCATTCATAGAATGAACTAATTTTTTATCATATGCTTTTAGATAATATTCTAGTTTGTTATCTAATGCCTCATAACTATTTATTATAAGTTCATTAGTTTCTTGACCAGGCATTTCTATCTCTACACATATAGCACATTTATTTTTCTTTGCTTCTTCAAAAGCCTTCTTAAATTTTGCTTGAGTCATACCCTTCCTCCTTCCTTATATATGACAATCTATAATCCATAAATATTCTTCTTGATGTTCTGGTGATTTTATATATTCATTTAACTTTTCTATAAAATCTAATCTACTATCTTTGGTAGCATTGTGCATAGCCCAGAATCCCATCTCTCCTTGTTCTGCCCATCCTTCTTCATTGACAAACGACCAAGTAGTAAACATAGATTCTTGTCTAGCATATTCTTCTTTAGTTCCATATTGTTCTACATAATAAGATGGCTTATATAAATTCCACTTAACAATTTCTTGCTCCTCTTCATTTTGAGGTTCTTGTTCTTCTACAATAAGTTCCCACTCTCTAAGTGCCTTATCATAATTACCACCTATCATATCAAACTTAATGTCTTTAATTCTAGCAGCATTAACTCTCTTTAGTTCTGGATGTCCTTCTACTGTTCCATCACTAACTCCTCCAAATAATCCAATTTGTCCATCGTCAAATGTATCTGTATTATCTTTATCTGTAATTAACCAATGGTTGTATCTTCCTCCAATACTGTACCAGTCCCATTTGCTATTAGGATTATATGTTGTTTCATCTCCATCTTCATCTTTGTAAGGTTCTACCTCTAGTTCCTCCCAATATGGTTTTAATAATCTGTCTACTTCTTCAATATCTTTCTTCTTCGTAGCTACTGCTACACAAAAATGACTCATTCAATTTCCTCCTTCTTTATCTATGTATATGAAATTCCTCTTCAAAGTAGTATTCTTTATATTTATAACCTATTATACTCTCATATAAGTCTACAACTGGCACAAATTTAAATGTCGTGTCTTTTATTTTCAATATGCCACTGCTTAAACTTACCTCACATTCACCAAGGTTGTCTTTAGCTATAAATTTCATTGCTTCCTTGCAATCTTTCTTTAACCTACATATAACTAAAATATTATTAGATGTAGGGTCTATATGTTGCTGAAGATTTAGATGCAAACTTATTCTGTCTGGCTTCATCCTCTTTAGCATCATCAAGCTGCTATACATTTCCAATGTGTCGTTCATTGGTCTATCGCCCTCCTCTATCTTAAATTTATACTACCACAATAAATTTTATTTGTCAAGAATATTTTTAAAAAAACTTGACATAATAATAAATATATGATATTATATATCCAACAACAAGAGGTTGGCATAGGAGATGAAAAGAGGAGGGACAAATATGCACATTATAATAGCGTTTATATTATATGCTGTATTCACGACAAAACAATCTAATAAGAGCCAAGACTCTAAATCAAAACAAGGTTATGATAGAGCAGTCTGGTTATCACAAAGTTTTAGTCGCAAACAATAAGACACTAACAAATGTGTCTTTTATTTTGCTTTTAAGTCCTTTATTAAGACTTTCAGAAAAATGAAAAAGGTGTGGTTGTTCCGCTAGGCGGTGCCTGCTGAAAGGCGAGTGTTTTTCAACACTGCACATACAATTTTAAAAGTGTTCCTTACTATTCTTAAGGACGACCTTCGCAAACCCGCATAAAATAAGGCTTTTTTAAAAATTTTAGAACCTTAGTGGTGCTAAAATAGGTCATTTAGGAAAAACCCAACTCATAAAAACAGGTCTTTTTCAAATCCCAAAATAGGTCTTTTTAGACTCTTAACACAGGTCATTAGAATGGTGCCAGCGAGCCCTCCAAAGGCGAAGCTGAAGCACCATTTTTTTATGTTCAAAATTCTTTATATATAAACAGATACTTATGTGTAGAAACTTGCTTATGTAAAACAAGCCCCACTCTTACGTAAAAAGAAGGAGGAAGGTCATTGCATAACCGAAATAGGTCTTTATTTAAAATAAAGTGTGGAGAAAAGAGGTGTTTGAAACGATAAGTAGGCACGGGAAGTGACGTGCTACATTATTAAAAAGATTTTTTATGGTCTTTTATTTGTAAAATACGCCCCTTTTTAGTCCTTTATTATACAATAAAAGACACGCCCCCACGCTTTCGCCTTTTCGCTCTTTTAGGTATAAAAGAGACGCCACGAAGAAGACAAAAAAAAGAGCGTTTTATATAACGCCCTCGGTCAACTCGCTTTCGCTGATGCGGTCAACATATATTCGCCACGTATCACGTACCGCAACGCCTTTTGATATAAAATCAATCAAACGCCTTTTAGTTAGTCCGCTCTTGATAAAGTCCTCCACTTGCTCCAATGTGTCTAGTGTTGCGATTGCTCGTTCGTCTCTTTCTCTTGTTTCTTGTGTTCCGTCTTCTTTTGTGATTGTTTCTCTTTCTATTTTATAGATTGTGTAATATTTCAAAATCTTTTCTTTTTTCATTTTCTTTTGTTCCTCTCTTTTCTTTCTTTTAACCTATTTTAAAATCAATTATTGATTGTTTAACCGCTTTTATATGTTCCGTTATAACGTCAATAGTGTTATAAATAACCGCTTTTTCTATTCCGTCATAGTATTTTGTTAGTGTGAAAAATTGCTCGTTTTGTGCGTCTTTTTCTAGTTTAAAATCATATTTTTTTGTGTCGTCCTCTTGTATTTCTCTTATAATATTTATTTGTTTTCTTGCTTTTTCCTCGTATTGTTTAACGTCTAAAATCTTTTTATATTCTTTCATTTTTTCCGCTCCTTTATTCGTTTATTAGTTTGTAGATTGTTTCCTCGTTTGTCTCTTCTATTTCGTCGGCGTAGTATCTAATTAGATTTTGATTTCTTGATGTAGTTTGTGAGTATTTATCACTATTTAAAAATACTTTATTATAATTTTTGTTAGCGTCGATTAGTGCTATTATTGTGCTATAATTTTTTAATACTCTTTTGTTTGTTCCCTCTATGTAGTATGCTGTTAGATTGCTCCCTTTTAGTCCGTGTCTTGCGTCTAGTCCTATATTATTTATAAAATTATAAATTAAATCTTTTTTATTCATTTTCTTTTTACCTCCTCGCCGTGTTCGGCGTCTTTCTCTTTCTTTCTTATTCTTTCCACTTTTTCGGCGTTTATTCGCCAATTTTAACTAGGTATAAATCTTTTTTAATTTGTTTGTATTGTGCGTTTGTTTGTGCGTCTAATGATTGCCAATTATCGCTACACGCTGAGCGTATAATATAACCTTGTTTTGTGTCTTGCTCTTTTATACAAGTAATATAATTTTGTTTGATTGTTTCTCTTTCTTGTTCGTATGCTTTCAACTCGCTTTTGATTTCTCCTATTAGTATTATAGCACCAATCAAAATTATTATACTTGTTAGAGTGTAAAATATAAAGTTTTTAACGCTCTTTTTTAATCTTCTTTTTTTAGTCTTTTTCACTCTTTCCACCTCCTAACGTTTTTTATAATATGATTGAGATTTCTCCCTCTTTCATATTACTAAACTAATTATACACCCAAACAAAAAATAAGTCAACAAAAAAAGCGTTTTTTTACGTGTCAAATGTAATTTTTTTTACTTTTCGCCG
>Ga0256405_10009568_pt1 | contig 13210 bp, 9 predicted proteins | sample RumenRJG_02DNA_FD_189096 | JGI IMG/M metagenome (GOLD analysis project Ga0256405, IMG submission 189096) | Bovine rumen microbial communities from Lethbridge, Alberta, Canada - RJG_02 | ecosystem: Host-associated > Mammals > Digestive system > Stomach > Rumen | place: Canada: Alberta | collected...
GCTCCCGGCGCTGAAGGAATCACTCTTCCCGTACCGGAATTCAGGACGGAAGTGGAACCACACCTTGCCGTTCTCCTTCTTCATCTCACCGTTTGCAGTGACGGAAGTCGAATACTGGCTGCCGGAATTGTCCTGGGTGGAGACCAGGTCGCCGGTTTCCTGGTAGGTGGTCCTGCGCGACCTGCTCCCTGATTCGGTGTCCGAGTACTTGTAATTGGCTCCGACGGTGGTTTCCACATCCTTAATCCTAGTCGTGTTGGCATTGGCCCCGAGCTGTACCGCGTTAGACAAGCCAGGGTTTAAGGCTGCACCCTCCTCACCGATGATGACCACGACTCCGCCTGAATCATCGACGATGTTCTGGGCGTTCGCGATCACGGTCAGCTGGTCTTTCTCCGAATATGCGGACACAAGCGCGTTGCCGTTGTACAGGAGCCCGCGGTTGTCCCTGAGGGTCGCGTCGCCATCTTTCTTCCCGAGGGTCGTTCCCCCCTGGATGCCGGCGTTGCCGAACCATCCTTTTTCATATTCCTTCTTCAAGGTGACGTCAAGGACTTTTTCGCGGCTCCCGTCCTGGATCCCGGACGCCCGGGTCGCCTCGGACTCGCGGTCAATGACCCTCACCTTGTCGACGATGGAGGCCGGCAGGTTGTTCAGCGCCGTGCTCTGGTCCTTGAAAAAGAAAGTCTTGCCGCCAAGGGTCAGGTGGTCTATCTCCTCCCCGTTGAACTTCACCTTCCCGTCCTCGGTTATCTCCATCCCGGGCATCCGCTTGATGAGGTCCTTCAGCATGGCGTTGGCACCCACCCTGAAAGCGGAGGCGTTGAACTCCACCGTGTCCTGCTTCACGACTATCGGGTTGCCGACATCACTGACCACGGCGGCCTGGAGGTAGTGTTCGTCGATCTGGAGCTTGATTGTCCCGATGTCGACGCGGCGGTCCCTGAAATACCTCTCCTTGACGTAAGGCTTGTAGCCCATCATCTCCACATGGAGGACATAGCTGCCGAACGGGACCTCCTCCAGCTTGGCCTTCCCTTCCGCATCGGTAAGGGTGAAATTGGTGATGGTGGTGTCCTTGGATGGGATCACATAGACCGAAGCGAAGGAGATGGGTTCTCCGCTGAGAGAGTCCTGGACGGCAACCTGGATCTCAGACATGCGGGCGCCGGTCAGGTTGTCATTCATGATGATTACCTGCGCCCTTGCGCCAAACGCAAGGCACAGGGCGAAAAGAAAAACAGCTAGCGACTTCTTCATGCTTATTGACATTTGAACCTTTCGCGATGCCGGCCAGGCAATTCAAGCCGGCACCTCGGCAGACGGATTCCGTGCAACAACTATCAAGCCAGAAACGGCTCCCGAGGCCCCCTGGAAGCGACTTTCAGTTACTTTCCAGCAGGAATGGCCTCGATCAGCAGGCCCTGGCAGGAAGAGACTGTGCACTTGAAGGAATCCTCCCCTGTCCTTTCGAGCGGGACGTAACCGTCGGGACCGAGTACCGACACCTCGCTGCCGGAAGCCCTGAAACGGAGTGTATATTCCTTGTGGGCCTTGTCGAACGGGTCGTCCGCGACACAGACGAAAAGGGCCTTGCCGCCTTTCCCGTCCCTTGCGACCATCTCCCCTACCAGCAGCGGGCAGCCTGCAGACAGGCCGCTGAAGACGTCGTCCGAATAATCCCGGAGGCTCTTTTCACCGGTGCCTTCTATCATCTTGGCAGCCTTGCCGTCAAAGCCTACGAAGGAAGTGCTGCGGCGGGTGTACAGCATGTACCTGGGGCCGAAGCGGTGTATCTCTGAGTTGACCTTCTTCAGCTTGTCGTACTGCTGGGTCTTGTTGCCCTGCTTGTCCACCACCTGGTTGTCCCACCATCCGGCCGTGTAGCACGCCCAGGTAAGGCTCTCGGCGCCGAAGGCCATCGCCGAATAGGCCTGGAAACGGAGTTCGTCCGTGGTGATCCAGACCTTCGGGTCGTAGCTGTTGACCTGGGTCGTGACCCACATGGCGCGGCCTGTCTTCAGGCAGGCGTCGGAGACTATGCGAAGGTTCTCGTAGTCCTTCGCCACCCCCACGTTCTTGTAGTAGAAATCATAGGAGATGTAGTCCGAGGGCACGTTCTTGCAGTATTCGGCGATATGCTCGGCGTAGGTCGCCGTGCCCAGCTGGCTCTTGGTCTGGTCGGCGGTGTTCTGCGACACGGAGGCGTAGTTCGGATAAAGGTTCAGGAAGGCGAACTGGTTGGGGAAGAGTTCCTCGACCCTGGTCATAACTTCTCCGTAATAGGGGAAGTCGAGGGCGGAGGGCTCGTCGCCAATGTCGATGCCCCATATTGCCGGATGGTCCTTGAAGCCCGCCGCGGCAGCCTCGTACTTGGAGATCGGGTTGGTCTCCGAGAGTTTCCCGGCATTGTCGCCGTCTCCGCCCCACCAGCCGGGCACTATGCCGCTGACGATGGCTCCCACTCCGTACTTGCTGAACAGGTCCAGAGCAGGCCTGTCGTAGTCCATGCAGATGACGAAGTCGACTCCGCAGTCGGCCAGGTCCTTGATGTGGGCCTCCGTGCGTGCATAGGGCCGCAGGTGGTACACTCCGATGTTGAGCCGGCTGCGGTCCATCCTTCCGGCCTTGGTGACGTAGCCCTGCCCCTTATCCTGGGCGAGGAGGGTTCCTGCCGCGGCCGCTCCCGCCGCCAGCAGTACCAAAGTGATAAGAATATGCTTTTTCATGTTACTTGGAATTTCTTCTGGTGCTTGTTGCCATGTTCCTGCTGCATGGTGCCTACTATCAGGCGCCTGCTGCCTGGTGCTCGCTGCCTGGCGCCTGCTGCCTGGTGCTCGCTGCCTGGTGCCCGCTGCCTGGTGCCTGCTGCCTGGTGCTCGCTGCCTGGTGCCCGCTGCCTGGTGCGTCCGGCCAGGCTACAGGGCTTCGATCAGGACTCCCTGGCAGGAGGACACGGTGCACTTGATCCATCCCTCGCCGTCGCGTTCCAGCGGCAGGTAGCCGTCGCCGCCGAGCACGGAGACTTCGCGTCCCGGAGCCTTGAACTTCAGGGTACGCGTCTTGGGAGCCTTGTCCGTCGGATCGTCCGCGATGCAAACGAACAGGGCGTCGCCGCCCTTGCCGGCCTTGCACGGTTCCATCTTTCCGACCACTATGGGGCAGCCGGCCGACAGGTCGCTGAAGACGCCGTCCCCATAGACCTTGACGCCCTTCTCGAGGCTGCCTTCAAGCATGGCGTCGCTGAAACCGACGCAGGTGGTCTCCACGCGCCTGTAGTCCATGTAACGTCTGGAGATACGGTGTATCTCGGCATTGACCTTCTTGAGTTTCTCATATTGCTGGGTCTTGTTGCCCTCCTTGTCCACCACCTGGTTGTCCCACCATCCGGCAGTGTAGCAGGCCCAGGTTATGCTCCTGGCGCCGTAGGCCATCGCTGAATATGCCTGCCAGCGCAGCTGGTTCTCGCTCACCCACGCCTTGGGGTCGAGGCTGTTCACCTGGAGGGTGATCCACATGTCGCGCCCTGTCCTGAGGCAGGCGTCGGAGATAATGCGGAGGTTGGCATAGGCCTTCTGCGGGCCGGCCGCCTCCTGAAGGTAGTAGAAGTCATAGGAGATGTAGTCCGCGGGAATATTCCTGCAGTAGCGGTCCACGTAGTCCTGGTAAGACGCCGTGCCGAGGGGACCCTTCACCGGATATTCGCCCTCGCGGGGACCCGGTGCATAGTAAGGATGCAGGTTGATGAAGGCGAACTGCTTCGGGAAAAGTTTCTCCACCTGGGCAAGGACCTCGCCGTAGTAAGGGAAATCCCAGCATGAGGGTTCGTCCCCGATGTCAATTCCCCAGACGGCCGGATGGTCCTCGAACTTCGCAGCCCGCTCCTCGTAGACAGACGGCGGGTTCACGCTGCGTAGGGTGCCGGCATTGTCGCCCATGCCTCCCCACCAGCCGGGGACGACACCGCTCAGGATTGCACCGACCCCATATTTCTGGAAGAGGTCGAGCGCAGGACGGTCGTTGTCCATGCAGATTACGAAATCGATGCCGCAGTCGGCGAGGTCCTTGATGTGAGCCTCCGTGCGGGCATATTTCCGCAGATGGTACACTCCGATGTTCATCTTGCTGCGGTCCATCCTCCCGGCCTTGGTCACGTACCCCTTCTCGCCGAGGTTTCCGTTCTCGTCGAACTGCGCCGATGCGGGCGTAGGCAGCAGCACTCCCAGCACCGAGAGAATGATTGCAATGGTTGATAGTCTTTTCATCTTGTCTATGATTTTATGTGATTCGAATTTCTGTCTCCAGGCAATGTTTCCGGTCTTGTCTTCTGGTCATGTTTCCGGTCACTTCTCAGCTAACATTTCCGGTCACTTCTCCCGACAACATGCTTTACAAATTTAAGAAAGAGTTTGCAACGACACAACACCATCCGCGGAATCACCGGCACAACACCAACACCGCGACCGCCGGCGTAAAACCACCTACGCAACACCCAGCGGCACAACACCAACGCCGCGGAAAGGCGCACCCACCTCTGCGACCCAAACAGTAAACCTGCGCCGCAGGGGCAGTCCACAACACGGAATGCTCCCCCGACGCGATGGACGCCACTGGGGCAAAACAGCATCATCCGCAGCACGGAAGGAACAGTGCTGCAGATGGTTGCGTCAAGGGCTGATATTGGGAAATGATCCTACTTGCCGGTGGCGGAGTGGATGGCGTCGATCTGGTCGTTGATACGGTTGCGGAACACGACAGGGTCTGCGATCTTCGTAAAGCGGTTCGTTGCGCCGCCGGTAGTCGCGGCAAGGGTGCCGTAGCCGAGGATCCGGCCGAGGATGCCCTGGTCCACGGATATTCCTTCACACTTGATCAGCATGAGCTCAACCGTCCGGCGCGAGATGATCCCGTGCTTCATGATGAGCCGCTTGTTGGTCAGGGTATATTCAGAACTGACCTTGCGTACGATTGCATGAAGCAGGGACCCAAGGAATATAACGCCGAAAATGGCAATAGCATAGATGATATCCTCATCATAGAAATTGTCACTTGCACCGATGCCAAACACGATAAGGAATATGAGTCCCCAGAAAATAGGAGCTAGGAATATTGCCCAATGGAGTTGCGCACGATAGACGATGGACTCGCCGCGAAGGAGGTTGTTTTCAGCGTAATTCATTTCAAGGTCTCGAATTATTAGGTATATACAGCAATTACATCCACAAAAATACTATTTTTCCCGACAATGGCAATAGTTTGGCCCGACAGAAAGTAACGACTGTCCACTTCCAATTGCCCGGTTACGAAGGCAGCGTCATCGAATACAAGTTCTCGTTCGCTTCCCCCCACCAGGTCGCCCATCTCTGCCTACCCTGCGCTGCCTCCCCTGCCTCAACTTCCCCCCTGTCATTGCTTCGCTCAGAATTCTCTGAGCGAAGCGAAGAATCAAGATCGAAGTGCAGCACAACAGACTGATCCTGCCACCCGCCCCCCTATCATCTTGAGCGAAGCGAAGGCTCTGAAGCAAAGGACAGATCCTGCCCCCCCCCGTCATCCTGAGCGAAGCGAAGAATCTGAAACGAAGCGAAGAATCTCCGCCCTGTCGGCAACAACCGGCCGGGGAGGAGGGCCCTTGCCCGGAGCCCCCCGCAGCCGGCCATGTTGTAGCCGCCGCTCATGCTGCCGAGCGGCGGCGGTGCCGCAATATACATTCCAATAAAATGTTGCATCTCCACACCATCAACGCCCACCGAATACAGGACGACCTCACTCGATCCTTAACCCGGGACCATCCACAAAAACATGCCCTTATCATTCATTGTTCAGCGCTGGTTAACCTATATCAGGACGTTCTAGTCCATATCCTCGAACTCAAAAACCGGCAAGCCTATTTCAGGACGCGACGATGCCCTTAAGTTTTCAAATAGCTCACACGCTCTGATTTCGCAATAGACTATAAATCAACACATTAATTTTTGCAAGCGTGATAAGTGGGCTTGATTTCAGGCTTCCTTCACACGCTATCATTTTGTAATATATTAATAATGAAGCGCTTATCTTTTTAAGGCGTGTGAGCTATTTGAAAAAACATTCCAGTCGACGGTCAATGGACCATTCCGTGCAGTAGCCGATAGCCCAATACCCAACAGTAGTTAACGGGTCCATTCCGGCCGACGGTCAATGGACCCATTCCGTGTAGTAGCCAATAGCCCCATACCCTGCAGCAGTCAATGGACCCCCCCCAAGCGATAATCAATGGACTTATCCCGTGCGGTAGTCATTGATCGGCAACAACCGGTCAAGGCTGGTCACCCGCGGCCATCAGCGGGTCACTCCCCTATATGTCCTGCAGACGGATTTGTAACTTTCCAAGTCACCGATATCGTAGCGGCTGCCAGGCATCAGCATCGCGTGGACCGGTGAACGTGAACAGAGCCAGGCGATGAAGCTTCCGGGAGCATCGGCCCCGCAACCCTCGGCAAGGGCGAGGGACACCTTGGCAGCATCGGCTTTGGAATATGCATAGAAAGGAGGGCAGCACCAGTTTGACCTGGGCACGGCAGGTTTTTCTTCCATCCCGATGACCAAGTCACCTTCGCCTATCTCGAGGATCCCGCTCTTGCGAAGACGCGCCGGATCAGGTTCCGGGTAACGCATGATGCAAGTCGTCCCCTTGTTCAGTGAATATTCAATGAACGACGAGAGGCTGAAATCCAGGACATTGTCACCAGCCACTACCAGGATGTCATCGTCCCATCCAAGGGTATCGATGGCCAGGGCGATGTCCCTGACAGCCCCTAGCCGCGTCTCATTGGTGGAAGTCCCGTCATCGATGACGGCAATGCCCGAAGAAAGTGCGGCCAATCCTTTGGCGGGATCAGGCAAGACAATATGAGACTGCAGCCCCCGGACAGTATCCTCGGCGGCGGTGTCACTGGTAGTAGCACGGGCTACGGCACGGTCGGCGGCAGGTTCTACGGCGGTGGCACTGGTAGCGGCAGGTTCGGCGGCAGGTTCTACGCCGTCCGAGCCGGCGGCCAGGGCATCGAGCCGTTCGAGGCTGTCCATGAGCCGGCGGGAAGCCCATTCATGGAAAAACGGGGCAAACCGCGAGTTGGTGACGACGGCAAAACCGTCAACCGCTCCGGTGGAAGCTATGTCGTCCACCAGCCAGTCGGTAATGGTCTTTCCGGCCACTTCAAGGAGAGGCTTTGGAAAATTTTCGGTAAGCGGATACAGCCGCGTCGCATATCCGGCTGCAAGGATCAAGCACTTCATCTCGTTCAGATTTTCACTCCGTCGGCACCGTGCGCCAATGCCTGCGCCGACGGCAGCATATTCATTTTTTCACTCCGCCGGCACAATGCTTCAGCGGGGACCGGAGCCAGGCATAAGGGGCACAACGGCCAACGCCTGCACCGACGGCAGCATATTCAGATTTTCACTCCGTCGGCGCTGTGGCACACATAAGCGCCGTAATGCCCGCGGAGGGCGGGGAAAGCGGAAAGGTACTCCTCCTCGACATTCCTGAATACCGCCTCTTCCATGGAAGGGTCCACAAGGGCCATGCAGCATCCCTTGAAACCGGCGCCGCTGAAACGGCCTCCATAGATGCCGTCCGTATGCCGCATGATGGAGTAAAGGGTCTTCAATTCCTCGGAACCGGTCTCCCAGTTCTCGATGGAGGACAGCCCGGACTCGAAGCACAGGCGGCCGTACTCCTCGAGGTCTCCCCTCCTCCATGCCTCGGCCCCCCGGCAGACACGGTCATATTCACCGTACCAGTGCTCGGCACGCCGGCGCCAGCTATCCGGCAGCCTGTCCCTGAAGCGCTCGAACACCTCGAAGGGGACCTCGCGCAGGTTGGTGTCGCCGAACTTCCCGTAGTCCATCCCGGCATAGGCCTTGAGGGCATATGCGGCACTGCGGAGTTCATCCACCCGCATGTTGAACCGGCTGCCCGCAAGGGTCCTTTCCACACCGCTGAAGAATATCGCGATGAAGTACGGCTTCATCGACGGGGCGGTCGGTATCAGCTCATAGGTGTCGTCCCTGGTGTCGAGGTAGAGAAGGTGGTCCTTCCTGGAGAAGACCTCGCAGCTCTGGTCCAGCTTGCCGCAGGAGACGCCGACATAGTTGTTCTCGGCAGCCTTGGCCGTCTCGATCAGTTCCGCATCCCCCAGGTGGATTCCGTTCACGGTGCACATGGCCTTGAGGAAGGCTATGATGACGGCGGCGGAAGAGGACAGTCCGCCAATAGGAAGGCTGCCCTCGATGACTCCGCTGAGGCCAACGCTGAGCGTATGGCGGCGGCCAAGTTCGCGGGTAGCCCCCCGGAGGTAGTCCGCCCAGTCATCCTGACGGGTCTCCGGAACGGCCCTGACGTGCCACTGCGCCCTCTTCTCGAACTGGAGGGAGGACAGTTCCACCACTCCGTTCTGCTTGGGGGAATATGCGATGTGGATGCCCTTGTCGATGGCCAGGCCCGTTATCTTCCCGAGGTTGTGGTCGGAGTGGGCCCCGATCGGGCAGACCCTGTAGGGGCAGAAGGAAAGGCCCTCCGGCTCCCTCCTGTAGGTCTGACGGAATTTCTGCTCGCAATCCATCTGGGAGAGTATCTGTCCTTGCTCCATCAGCTAAAGCCTTGCCTTGATGGCCTTGGTCTGCTCTTCGTAGCCGGGCTTCTCCAGGAGGGCGAACATGTTCTTCTTGTAGGCTTCCACTCCGGGCTGGTTGAAAGGATTGACTCCAAGGACATAGGCGGAGATGCCGCAAGCGAACTCGAAGAAATAGAAGAGGGCGCCGAGGGTGGATTCGTCGATCTTCTCCACGGAGACCTCGAGCTGGGGCACGCCGCCGTCTATGTGGGCGAGCTTGGTACCGAGCATGGCCATCGCGTTGCAATGCTCGACGTGCTTCCCGGCAAGGTAGTTGAGCTGGTCGAGGTTCTGGGGGTCGCTTCCGATCACAACCGAGCGGTTGCTCTTCCGTATATTGATCACGGTCTCGAACACGTCCCTGTCGCCTTCCTGGATGAACTGTCCCATGGAATGGAGGTCGGTCGTGAAATTGACGGAAGCCGGGAATATTCCCTTGAGGTCCTTGCCCTCGGACTCGCCGTAGAGCTGCTTCCACCACTCTCCGAAGAACTGGAACTTGGGGTTGAAGGAGACCAGGATCTCGATCTTCTTGCCCTGCTCCTTGTAGAGAAGGTTCCTCATTGCAGCATACTTGACGGCAGGGTTGTCCTCGCCCTTGACCTTGAGCTCCTTCTCCATGCCGGCCGCTCCTGCGAGCATGGCACGGATGTCGAACCCGGCGACTGCAATAGGCAGCAGGCCGACGGGAGTGAGGACCGAATAGCGGCCGCCCACGTTGTCGGGAACCACGAAGGTCCTGTAGCCTTCCTGGGTGGCAAGTGTCTTGAGGGCACCCCTCCTGGCGTCGGTGATGGCGACTATCCTCTCGGAGGCATCAGCATAGTTCTTCTCGATGAATTCCTTGACGATCCTGAAGGCGACTGCAGGCTCGGTGGTCGTGCCTGACTTGGAGATGACGATCGCAGCCACGTTCCTTTCGCCGGCAAGGTCCATCAGCTCGGCAAGATACTCCTCGGAAAGGTTGTTCCCGGCGAATACGACTTCCGGAGCGTCCCCTTTGCGGGCAAGCTGCTTCGCGAAATTATGGGAAAGGGCCTCGATGGCACAGCGGGCTCCCAGGTAGGATCCTCCGATACCGATCACTATCACGAGGTTCACCCCTTTGCCCTTCCAGTCGTCGCGGACTGCTTCGCAAGCCTCCACAAGCGACTCAGGGGTCTCGCTGGGAAGGTTCTTCCATCCGAGGAAGTCATTGCCTTCACCAGTCTCATCGGCCAGTACGTCGAAAGCGGCGAGCGCCTTCTCGAGATAGACCTTGTACTCTGCATCTTTTACAAAGGAGCTGCAGCCTCCCAGATTAACTTCTACCATATCTTCTTTTCAGTTTTTAAATTATCCAATCCTTTTCCCCCCGGACGGAGTCCTGGGCAGTGGTTCCCGGTTCCGGCCGACACATGGGAGCCGTCCATGCCGGTTGGGAGCCGCCTGGGCCGGGAGCATATCCCTGAACTTGCCCGGAGTCTGCAAAAATAGCCATTTTCCGGCAAACTAATGCCGAAAAACACTATATTTGTAGATGCGGAGCGGTTATCCGCCCCGGACAAGACTGAAACCAATAATCATCAAGGATATGAAAAGAATCACCAAATTTCTTGTCATCGCAGCGGTAGCTGCATCGGCAGCCGCATGCGCACCGGCCCAGAAGACTGCGATAACCGCCCACAGAGGTTTCTGGAACTGCGAAGAGGCCGGCTACGCGCAGAACTCCATCAAAGCACTTGAGATGGCCCAGGTGAACCAGTTCTGGGGCAGCGAGTTCGACGTCCAGATGACCCGCGACCTCGTCTTGATCGTCAACCACGACAACTCGATCGACGGGATGAAGATCTGGGACCATGACTTCGCCGACTTCAAGGACTGCAGGCTCAAGAACGGAGAGAAGATCCCTACACTTGACCAGTACCTGACCCAGGGAGAGAAGAGCGACAAGACCGTCCTCGTCTGCGAACTCAAGTCCCAGGGAGACAAGGCTCATGAAGACTACATGACCGACATGGCCGTGAAGGCCCTCCAGGCCCACAGTCTCCTCGATCCCTCACGCGTGATCTTCATCTCTTTCAGCATGAACATCTGCCACAGGCTCGCAGGCCTCTGCCCCGGCTTCACCGTGCAGTACCTCGGCTCGGAGCTCAGCCCCCAGGAAATCGCGAACAAGGGTGTCAACGGCATCGACTTCCACTTCAAGACTTTCACCAAGAATCCCGGCTGGCTCCCCCAGGCCAAGGCCATCGGAATGAGCAGCAACGCCTGGACCGTGGACAAGGAAGAGGACATCAAGAGCATGGTCGACCTCGGAGTCGACTGCATCACCACCAACGAACCTTTGAGGGTCCGTGGGATAGTCGGTTCCAAGGAGCAGAAAGTCAAATAATCACTTGACTTCCAAAAGCTCGTTCCAACTGGTCGAATAGAGTTTGGAACAGAATTCACGGCGGATGCCGTCTGCATAATGTCCCGGGCGCTGGGTTCCCAGCCTCAGGACATTTTTTCCTGATGTGTTGACCATGTCCATCACCCGGGAGATGCTGTCGTCCCTCTTTCTCGCCGCGGGATCGAATCCGAAGAGAGACTGCTGGATCGAGTCGCCCGGGACGATGTCGGAGACGATGACTCCCGCACGCTTGTAGGCGTAGCCCTCCCGCCACACCATCCTGAGCGCCTTGAGGGCCGCACCCACTATCTCAGGCGTGCTCGAAGCCGGCACTTCGAGGCGGATGCTGGCGCTCGGGAAGTACTGCTGCTGGTCGTCGCGGAAACGGTTCGTGTGTACGAATATTCCCACAGACCGGGCGGCAGTGCCGTCCTTGCGGAGTTTCTGCGCACACTTGGCCGCGAAGTCGGAGACGCGGAGCGAGACTTCGTCGTAGTCCGAGATGGTGTCGGCGAAGGAACGGGACGTGCAGATCGACTGGCGCGTCCTTTCCTTCTCCTCCTCGACCATCCGGATTCCATGGAGCTCGGACCATGTCCGGACGCCGGTTATCCCCATCCGGTCGCGCACCCAGCCGACCGGTCTGCCGACAAAGTCCAGGGCGGTCCTTATGCCCTGGGCCTCGAGCTTGGGAGCCCAACGCCACCCTATTCCCCAGACATCGGAGACCGGAGTCAGGGAAAGGGCCTTGTGCATCTTCTCGTCGGAATCTATCACGCAGACACCCCGGTAGCCCTTGTACTTCTTGGCGAAATGGTTGGCGACCTTGCAGAGGGTCTTGGTCTGGGCTATCCCGACACTCACAGGGATCCCGACCCACTTGCGGACCTTCCTGACCAGGGAAGAGCAGACCTGGCCGACCACGTCGTCAGCTATCCCGTCCATGTCCATGAAGGCCTCGTCGATGGAGTAAACCTCGAGCTTCGGGGCCGCTTCCGAAAGGATGGACATCACTCTTGCGGAAAGGTCGCCGTAGAGGGAATAGTTGGAGGAACGGACAAAGAGCTTACCTTCGTCCACGAGGTATTTCACCTTGAAGAACGGGGTGCCCATCTTGATGCCCATCGCCTTGCTCTCGTTGCTCCTGGCCACGACGCAGCCGTCGTTGTTGGAGAGCACGACGACGGGACGGCCCTCCAGTTCAGGCTGGAAGGCCCTTTCGCACGAGACGAAGAAATTGTTGCAGTCTACGAGCGCGAACACACCTTCTTGATCACATAAGTCACCACTCCCCAGACAGTGAAGTCGTTGGACTCGGTCACCTCTATCGGTGGATACTTCCCGTTGCCGCTGCGGAGGACCATCCTCCCCCTGTCCCTTTCCTTGAAAGAGACGAACTTGAGGGTGAACTCCCCGTCCAGGAAACAGACGGCCATGTCGCCTTCGGAAGGGTCCAGCGACTTGTCGATGACAAGGACATCGCCTTCCTCGACCCCGGCGTCGATCATGGAATCCCCCACCACGCGGGCGTAGAAAGTGGCTGCGGGATGCCTCACCAGTTCCTTGTTGAGGTCGATGAAGGAGTCCATGTAGTCCTGTGCCGGGGAAGGGAAACCGGCATGGACGCCCGATCCGGCCATCCTGGCCAAGCCTTCATTGTCTGAGGGTTCTTCCGGGATTCCGGACATTTCAGGAGAGATTCTTTCTTCTTCTGCCATTTCGGGAATATTTATAATGAGCAGCCGGTCAGAGGGCCGGGATTATGTACTTCCATGCGAGCGCCAGGACATCTTCAGCCTGGGCGGAGGCTCCGCCGGTAAATGCCCCGATTACGCCAGGAAGGTCGGAGAGGTCGGCCTGTGAAGGCAGGACGGGCATGTCCGAGACAATGGCTATCACTGCCTGCTTCGAAGGAATCGCGATTATGTACTGGCCGAAAAGGCCGAGGCACATGACGAAAGCGCCGTCCTTCCTGGTCCAGAACTGGTAGCCGTAACCGTCGGTTCCGTAATCCTTGCCGGAATGTGACAGATGGTCCGTCCTGGAAGAGATAGCCGCGGCCATGTACTGCTCCGGGACAAGACGCTTCCCTTCCCACACTCCGCCGCCGAGGACCAGCCTGCCGAAAGAGACCATCTCCGCAGTGGTGAGGTGGAGTCCCCAGCCTCCGGAGCTTACA
>Ga0256405_10009570_pt1 | contig 13209 bp, 13 predicted proteins | sample RumenRJG_02DNA_FD_189096 | JGI IMG/M metagenome (GOLD analysis project Ga0256405, IMG submission 189096) | Bovine rumen microbial communities from Lethbridge, Alberta, Canada - RJG_02 | ecosystem: Host-associated > Mammals > Digestive system > Stomach > Rumen | place: Canada: Alberta...
CTGAATATCCTTCTTTTTGGCAGATGGACAGCATCTGTCTTTTTGGCATACCTGTTTTTGGCTTTTTGAGTTCAAAATATCGGATATTTGACAACAACTGGGGTATCGAGCAAAACTTCGAACAACTGGCTTAATGGCATTGCCTCTTGTCCCTATTTACTGTATTGCTTCAATATCATTAATTGAAAAACCATCTGTCTTCTTACAAACAATACGGAGCTTATATGGTTTTTTTATTTTATGAACACTAAGTTTATATGAATCAATGATGATATCCAACAATTCCTGCTGAGTAAGCTCATTGTCCCCTATGCGTGTTGTACCAGACCCTAGAATAGGAATACAAACATCTTGTTGTCCATAATAATTATCTATTTCTTCCCAAAGAAGTGAGAGTGAATCAATATATTCTTCTCTGGTCAAAACTCCTTTTCCCACTTTATCAAGTTTAGCAAATGCCAATAATAAGAACTTATCCTGCAATATAATTCTTCCTGATTCATATCTATCCTTGTTTTCAAATTTTGATTTTCCTTTTGGCTTAAGGGCAAATGTCTCTATCAATTGCTGAATATCTAATGAACTGTTTGCCATAAGATACTGACCACATATTGATCTCGGATTGATATCTGAAGTTGCACTTCCGACGGTCGATGTAAAACACTCATCAAACGGAATCACTATTTTACAATCCTTTTGTTTGAAGATATTTCCATAACTAATCTTGATAGAATAGCTTTTTCCATTAATCGATATGCTTCTTCTTAACACTTGAAACAACGCATTTAATAATAAAGATACTAATAGAATAGCGCCAAAAATAATTGCTCGATTTATTATCACATTCTTCTCGTCGGATAACATAGTAAACAATAGTTTTTTCTTAAACATTTCCTCTGGAACAAACATAAAAATGAACGAAATTATACTCACTGCCCATGCCACGCTTCTCTTTATGTATTTACTCAAATCCTAGCTCCTTCTTCAAAGACTCATAATCCCCAACTTTGTTTCCATAGGCATTCTTTTTCCAAAATGGACGAGCGATATCTTCATACCCATCCATATACGAAGGCAGCCAAGAAGACTCATTTCTTAACGAATTGTAAACAATAATAATATCCTTTCCAGCTTTTTTTGCTTGCTCAAACTCATGTCTAAGATATGAATATGAATTAATGCTTCCAACATTATTTGAACCAGCACTCACTGTTGACTGTACCTTACACACTTTTTTGCCATTAGTATTCTGCTTATATGGTGTACAAGAACTTGCAGCCTGTGTACTTCCACTTCGATTACAACTACTTCCTGCTGTTCTACTTGCGGTTTTATCTCCTACTACAAAAATAACTGCTGATGAAGCATTAATCTGACGATTAAACTCAGCTTTCAAGTCACATGGTCTACAATCAGAATCATTTGACACACTTCCTGACACAACCTTAGCCATATCAATAAAATCTACTTTATGATAGTCATCCGTTCCCCATGTATTGAGAATCTCAACGACATCTCTGTCACCGCTATCTTCTGAATAATCGGCACTAATATATACTTGTTTACTCATTATATTCTCCTTTTCATACAATCTTTTGGTCAACTTGGTCACAAGTTCCACTTAATATAAAGCATCAATTTTTTTCTCATAATATGAATAAAATTTTATTGTGTCAGGCACCCTGAATATTCTTGCTGCTCGAAATCGTGGATCCGGAAATTTGGAAATCGGAGTTCCGGGACTCGGAAATCGCCTTTTTTGTGCTTAATTACGGTTCCATTTCTATGGCAATATTTGTCAAGGTCTTGCCGCATCTGCGGTGCGTAGCAACCTTTACGAATATTCCTGTAGAAATTATGATTCAGTATGCACAAAAGTAAATCTAAAAAGTGATTTCCATATCGCCGGACAGCTGCTGGAAACTTATCCGGAATATTCACATCCCTTGTCATTCAACGTTTTCTTTTCTATATTTATACAATACGCTCCTCCATATCATTTATCAAGTATTTTTCATCAAAATGACAATTCGCGCACATCACCCAATTAACTCATTAAAGTTTATCTATATAAAAGAAGCCGATTTCCACACCGGCTTCTGATTTCTACTCTCTACAACAATTCCTCCCTTCCATCTTCCTTCAACTTATCAACAATCAGCTTCACATCCTGCGCCCGGTTCTTATCACACACCAATATCGCATCCTCTGTCTCAACAATAATCAGGTTATCCACTCCTATCGTTGTAATCAGGCGCTTCTTAGAATATGTAATACAATCCTTTGTATCAATCGCCAGATGATTTCCAGCTACAATATTTCCATTGTCATCCGTATCATGAAGCACCCCAAGGTTGTCCCAGCTTCCGACATCACTCCATCCCATATCAGCAGAAATAACTTTCACAATATCACTCTTTTCCATGATTCCATAATCAATAGAAATACTTGGAATAGCCGGATAAATTTCATTGATTGCTTCCATCTCTGAGTCAGTTCCCATTGCATCCCCAATTTTCACCAGACACGCATACACCTCTGGAAGGAATTTTCTAAACTGTTCCAAAATAACCGATGCCTTCCATACAAACATACCACTGTTCCATGCATATTCTCCACTTGCAACATACTTCTCCGCTGTCGCAAGATCCGGCTTTTCCTTAAATTCGATTACCTTTTTTGCAATCCCTTCTTCTGATTTGTCAAACCGAATATATCCATATCCAGTGCAAGGATACGTCGGCGTGATTCCCATCGTAACAAGAGATCCACCCTCCGCAACCTCAATTGCCTCTTTCAGTGTCTGCGTAAACGCTTCCTGCTTCTGAATATAGTGATCCGAAGGGAAAATGCACATAACACCATCCCCATATTTCTTGATAATCTCAAAAGCTGCATATCCAATACATGCTGCAGTATTTCTAGCCGCTGGTTCTCTCAAAATATGATCATTTTTCACACGTCCATCTGTAACAACTTCCATTTTCGAAGCCTGCGTTACATTCGTCACAATAAAAATATCCGATTTATCACAAACTGTTGCAACACGATCAATGGTTTCATTGATCATTAAATCTTTTCCACTTAAATTTAAAAGCTGCTTTGGCTCCGCCTGTCTTGATAACGGCCAGAAACGTGTTCCACCACCGCCTGCCATAATCACTCCAAATGTTCTCATTTATCATTTCCCTCCCTAAATCTGATAAATTTTAAATACTTTTTGTTCTCCAATAATCCAATGTTTCACGAATTGTCTGTTCCAATGAAATCTCCGGTTTCCATCCGGTTGCTTCATATACCTTCGTTGTATCAGCCTCTATAATCGGCACATCTACCGGACGCAGCCTTTCTGGATCAACCTCCACTCTAATTTCAACTGACGAATGATCCAGAATACATTTTAAAATATCCTCTATTGCAATCGCATGCCCGCTTCCAATATTATACGTCTCTCCGGCACATCCCGATTTCATAAGAAGTGCATAGGCACGAACCACATCCCGCACATCGGTAAAATCACGTTTTGCACTCAGATTTCCCACCTTCATAACGGGTTCTCTATTGCCCGCCTCAATCTCTGCTACCTGCTTGCAAAAATCCGCGACAACAAAAAGCGGCAACTGATTCGGTCCAATATGATTAAATGCACGAACCATCATAACGTCCAGACCATATGCATCTGCATAAATTTTAGCAAGCATATTCTGACAGACTTTCGTTGCTGCATAAATATTTCCCGGACGCGGCACATTGCCTTCCTTAATCGGTGTCTCACCCGGTAAAATATGTCCATATTCTTCTCCTGAACCAATAAACAAAACGCGAGGCTTATCTTCTAACTCTCGGAGGGCTTCTAGGATATTCACTCCACCCTTCACATTTACATCAACGGTAAGAGCTGGATTCTTCCATGATACAGAAACAGAACTCTGCGCCGCTAAATGATAAATATAATCTGGACGAATCTCTCGAAACAATGCAACAATTGATTCCTTTTGTAAAATATCCAGATCACGCACCTGAATGCTGTCCATATCGACACCATCTACTTTTACCTGCTCCCTCGGCATCTTGGTCACTACAACATCCTGCCCCAAGTCATTCTTTAAATGTCTCACCAGATACGCGCCGACAAAGCCAGCTCCACCTATAATTAAAGACTTCATTTTTTCTCCTTTTAGCCGAAAAGGGATATTTCATCTCTGAAATATCCCTTGCTTTCTATCATATAATCTTATTCTATTCCTTCAACATCTTCTCTGTCTTAGCAATCTTAAGATCATGTTCAGCCATAATTCTTACAAGGTCTTCATAGCTTGTCTTCTGTGGATTCCATCCCAGTTTCGTCTTTGCCTTTGTAGGATCTCCCCAAAGATCAACTACATCTGTAGGCCGATAGAAGTCCGGACTCACAGCAACAACCACTTTACCAGTTGCCTTATCCAGTCCTTTTTCATTTACACCTTCGCCCTGCCACTCAACATCAATGCCAACATGCTTAAATGCCAGTGTAGCAAATTCTCTTACCGTATGCTGTACACCAGTCGCAATTACATAATCATCTGGCTCTTCCTGCTGAAGAATTAACCACATACATTCCACATAATCCTTTGCATATCCCCAGTCTCGCTTAGAATCAAGATTTCCAAGATATAAACACTCCTGAAGTCCCTGCGAAATACGAGCTGCTGCAAGTGTAATCTTTCTAGTAACAAAAGTCTCTCCACGACGCTCAGATTCATGATTGAAAAGAATACCATTTGCGGCAAACTGACCATATGCATCACGATATTCTCTCATCATCCAAAAACCATACTGTTTTGCAACCGCATACGGACTGAATGGATGGAACGGTGTATTCTCATTCTGTGGAACTTCCTCAACCTGTCCATACAACTCTGACGTGGAAGCCTGATAAATACGAGTCTTCTTATCAAGTCCCAACTGATGAACTGCATCCAAAATACGAAGTACTCCGAGCGCATCTACATCGCCTGTATAAATAGGTACATCAAAAGAATTACCCACATGTGACTGTGCAGCAAGATTATAAATTTCATCCGGCTGTACCTCATTGATAATGCGGACAATACTATTTCCATCTGAAAGATCTCCATCATGTAATTTAATACTATTTGATGCAATCAGATGATCAATTCTCTGTGTGTTAGAGATTGAAATACGCCGAGTAATACCATGAACCTCGTATCCTTTCTCTAAAAGAAATTCTGCCAAATAACTTCCATCCTGACCGGTGATGCCTGTAATCAGTGCTTTTCTCATTTTGTTTTCTCCTTGTAAATATGTCAAACTTATACAAATTCTCTATTAAACATTTAAATTAAAGCTATTTTAGTATAGCATACTTGCAAAAAATATCAAGAAATTTACATTCACTATCAAACTTTTGTTTCACTAAAACATACTCTTTTTCTAATTTTCAACTCCAACATTCCTATTACTGGTAATTTCTTTATATTCAAGATATATACTGATAAGTTGAAAGAGTCCCTTCAATTATCAAGTTATGGATAATATTAATAACATCAACATTTTCAAATATATGACATATATAGTTATCGCCATCGTTCTATGTTATACTCTTTCGTACATATAGCATCAAATTTTATCCCTATCTTCTCTATAGTTTTCTTATATATTTCAATATCTTCATCTCTTCCTTCTAATTCAGGAGAAACTAAGCAAAGCTTATATCCTAATTTTTTTAATTCTTCAGCCTCTGTTTTTCCAATTGGAATTTTACTAAAGCAATCTACCCAAATCCATTCTACTTTTCCAGTCATATTTCTTGGTGTATCAAGTCCCTCTACTTCAGATACTCTTAACGCAATATTCTTTTCTCCTTGATTACTCAATAACCAAATCATTGGAAAAGAAGAATCTAGGAAAAAATAAGATTTCACATCATATTTTGGAAGCATTTCCAATATTTTCAATTCAATCCTTTCACTTTTGACATTTAATATCATCGTTCCATGATGATAATTTTTCAGGTATTCCTCAAAATCTTCACCTGGTTCAAATGGATTATGTTGTATGTAAATTCGACCATTCAAATCATCTCGCAAATCTAATTCTACTCCATATTCTTTTGGAAGCTTTTTCAATTCTTTAACTGTATTAATTCTATGTGCTATAAATTCCATTGTAAGATCTCCATATTTTATAAACTTTATATTTTCCTCACTTATTTTAATGTGATATATTTTATATAGTGGCTCAGTTGTCAAGACAAAAATCTGAGATTTTTATAATGAACTGATATGGTTGATAAGTTACAGGGAACACTGGGAAAGTAGTGGAACTCTCCCCTGCCCCATTTATGCTAAGCTACATATGGCAACAGCATTGCCGGATAGTAGCATTCAGCCGGTGTCTGATAGGCAAGTGCAGAATGACGCCGCTCAAAATTGTAAGTGTGGATATACTGTCCGATGGCGGCTCTGGCTTCTTTGATGTTATTGTATTGTGTCAGATAGGCTTCTTCATACTTGAAGCTGCGGAACCAACGCTCAATCATGATGTTGTCTGCCCAGCGGCTTTTGCCATCCATACTTTGCCGGATTCCATTTTCCTTTACAAAATCAATGTACTGCTGGCTTGTAAACTGGCATCCCTGATCGGAATTCAGTATTTACGGTTTTGCCACCTTGAATGCTTTTTTTAAAGCGTTAATGACCATTCTTGTATCAAGCGTATCATCCACTTCCCAGCCAACGATGCACCGGCTGTGCCAATCAATAACGGCTGTCAGATATAAAAAACCCCGCTTGATCGGAATATATGTAATGTCAATAGACCATGCCTGATTTGGCTTGTCTATGGTGGCATTGCGGAGCAGATAAGGACATACCTTGGCCTGTTGCATACGTTTGGAAAGATTCATTTTAGGATAGATTGGATAAATATCCATTTCGTTCATGTAACGTCGTGCTTTCCGACGTCCTACATGATATCCTCTAGACTTTAGCTGTGCGGACATTTGTCTTGTACCCCAGGCTGGGTTATCTGTATGGAGATGATCAATGATCTCTTTACAAGCCAGTTCTTCATCGGATACAGGCGTCCCTTTGTAATAAATACTTGTACGATTGATATCAAGCAGTTTTGCACCAACAGAAGCGGGTATTTCTTTAGTCGTCAAAAGGTTTTGGACTAAACTTACTCTCGTAGTCAGATCCACAAATTTCTTCAGATTTTTTTTTGAGCCAGTCAACCTGCATGGTTAACTGACCAACCTTTTTTGCATACTCCGCTTTTTCCTTGCGTTCTTCGGCAAGCTTTTCCTTGAGGTTATCCTCACGCTTGTCATCAAATACAGCAGAAGCATTGTCGAGGAATTCTTTTTTCCAGTTGCGGAGCAGATTCGGCTGGATATTATTTTCAACAGCAAGGGTATTGAGATCCTTCTCACCCTTAAGTAGTTCGATTACAAGGTCTGATTTGAATTTTGCACTGAAATTTCTTCTTTGTCTGGACATGTTTATGAATCCTTTCTTTGTTACTGATTTTAGTATATCAGATTCATTAAAAACTGTCCGAAAAAGTGTCTTAATTTATGAGACCATTATACCACACACAATTTCCAACTTGCCATACCATTCCATCCTTTAATTTCTATTTCAGTGCTTATATCTATAGCTTGCCACAAACCCATTTCATGATTCAATTTTTATATCTTTCTTGCACTTTGCACCATTATATTCCTAGGTTGACGTTTTTCCAGTATTGTTTTCTCCCACAAGAATATTTCCCCTGCTGAGATTTTGTAATGTAATGTTCTTTAGTCCCCTATATGCTTTTATATCAATTGTTTGAAACATGCCGCCTCCAAGTTCTTCCCCGTATTTTCAACTATTTATATGTATTGTATCACGAACCTCAATCTTACTCAATGTAAAAAACCGGTCAGACTTATCATCAAACCGGTTTTATCACTTCTACCGAAACTATGGCTCCATATTTTTTAATAATGCATTAATATTCTGCGTATATAAGTTTTCACATAATTTCAAAATTTCTATTTCAATCTGCTCATCGCTGATTGAAACTCCCCTCTCGGATCAGCAATTAATATCTCCAATTCATGAGACGTTCTCCAGCCATTCACAGCTTCTACAACGTCAAGCATGATCTCCAATGCCTCACGCAGCTCATCCACTGTCACAATAACAAAATTATCCCCCGGATATCTTGCATCATAATAATAGTCTTTGAGTAATGCCAGATCCTTCCTCTCTAATTGCAAGGAAGTATCCACCCTTTTAATCTCATCGTATAAGGCGCGCAAATTATGGGATGTCATTAGTTTTTCAATTCCAGTACAAACCAGTTCTGCCACAGATTTCAACATTTTTTCTGCAATTTGCTGTGCCGAAGCTGCAGCCGGATTGCAGTATACAGGTGACACTGCATCCCTTAAATACCAGAATTCATTGCACGCAATAGAATAATAAGAATTTGCCTTTATCATATTTTCAACTCCTTATAATCTCTTCTTAACTGTTGTGTAAACTTTGAATTATCATGTTCGAAATACTGCGGTGTTACAAAAACCACATCCGCATGCAACATCTCGAGTTCTTCCCGCAAGGCTCCCATCATCCATCTTTCCGGTTTTTCCGGAACTATGATGCAAAAGTCGATATCACTGCTGGCCTTATAATCATTTCTCGCGTAGCTTCCAAAAATCCCCAAACTCTGATATTTGATACTCGAATTTTTAATAATATCTACGCACTTGTTCAACCGGTCTTTAAAATCATTTTCAACAACAGGTGACACGTACGGCATCCCTAAACCTCCACTCTTTCTATTAATCTGTCCTATTACAGTTTCTACAATGTCAATCGTAATCTCTAATGTTTCAACAATAAGGAAAGTACTTTCGGTCTGGCTCCCCTTGCATAATGGAAGCCCAGTGCATGTCTTACAATTTCCGGAAGATACAGTTTTTCACCATCCCTGATCAGATATCCTTCCTGCATCATCAACTTTTCTTCTGTACGGGAGAGCACATTTTCATTCAAATCCAGTGGAAGAACTTTCTGTTCTGCTGGCAATTTTTCAAGTTTTTCAAAAATCGGCTTTAAAAATGCATACTCCATTTTTATCTCATCAATTTTTTCTGTAGAACAAATAGATACCGCATGCCGAATCTCTGCCGGCATAAGAATACGATCCTCATAAGAAGCTTTTTTCCCATTTGAAACAGCTGCATATTTTAGGAAACGTATGATATCCCTCGCCTGCAATTGTCCATTAAAATCAGAAAGTGCCGCCAGAATCCATCTGGAAGAATATGCCTCATTGGAACTGTTTTTTCCCAATTTTTGTCCCCATAACTTTTCCAAATGTAAATCAATCACTTCCTTTGAGGCATTCTCAATAGGACTCTTTGCCTCATAAAAATCTTTTACCGCCTGACTTACCACCCATACAACCAATTTAAGTGCTTCATCAGATGTCCATTTTAGTTCTGCATATCCATTCGCCTGTTTAAATTGTTCGTAGTTAACTGTGATTGCGTTTTGCGCCATGTCACTTCTCAGAAAAATTACAATTCCCAGATTGTCGTACTTTGCCGCCATGATATTGACAATATCCTGGCACAGTGTCTGAACCGCTTTCTGCTGATTTAAATCGCCAGATACATTTCTTAAAATTTCCTCCAGTCCATCAATCAGGAAAACGGCTTTTTTATCTTCTTTCCGCAATTTATCGCTGACCTCATCAAAAGACCCCCAATTTTTATTGACAGAAGATGCCAGAAGTTTTTCCCAGAAATCACGCCAATCCGTTATTTCTGTCATTTGTTTTTCAAGTTTCTGCGAATTATCCAGATACACGGAAGCTGATACCTGTGCACTTTCTATTTCTGTATTGACTGTTGCAATACATTCTCCGAACAATTTTGTAAATTCCGTAATATTTTTAGGGGCAAATACTGGAATGAAATACCCGTTTTCTTTATTATTTCTGTGATTGATTTCATTACTGAAAGCAAACCAATTTTGCTTTTCAATAAATTGTCTATAAAGAAAAGTCTTTCCTGCACCTTTTGCACCTCTGACAACTACCGTTGGAATACCATCTGCGTATTTTAAACATAAATTTTTAATTGGAGCTGTCAGTAAAATTTGAACTGCATGATTGGATTCTGCTGTGATTTGCTTATTTGCAAATGTGCATATCTCCTGCAAAGCTTTGTTCCGGTATTCATCAAAATTAATATTGTCATTTTCTATCGGATCATCAAGATACGATTGAACCACTTTTTTAATTTCTTTATACATATCCCTGCCTTCAATCTGTGTTAATATCTGCTGAAGATCTGTTAAATGTATCAATTCGCTTGCAAATGGCAGTTCCACGACCAAATTATCCAGTAATTGTTCTTCTTTTTCATTCGTTTTAAAGCATTCCACAATTTCTGTAATAATATCATTTTTTTCTTTCAGACTGATAGAAGGCGGAATCATTCCCAAAAATACGGTTGGTAAATTTGCATCCTCTGTAATAGCTAACCCTCTTCCCATATACTGTAAAAGTTTCTTGGTTCCAATAACAGACTGCTCTGATGTAGACGTAACAATATATTTTTTTACTCTTGGATCAAACAATAATGGTGCCGAATATTCGCTAATTCCGGCTCTCATATCAACCAACGTCATATTCACTCCAAGCCGATCCGCAATCTGAGAAAGTACTTCTGCCAACATGTACTGACGATCCTTTCCCTTAATAACAGAACTCGGGCTTGCATAAATGTCAAACAATTGTTCATCATATCGTAACGTTGGCAAAAAGAAATGTTCAACGGTTTGCTGATTTGTTTCTACTGATATAACAGAATTTCTTATCTGTTCCGTTGCAAATTCAACAACTGACTCAATATCCTGTGAATCCTGTAACATTGTAAGCAGATCTAAATAACTAAATCCATTTTCATCAATTTTTCCCTGTAGCCAGGATAAACCTGGTGCTTCAATATCCGAATCAATAATCAGGAGTTTTTTTTCTCCCTGCATTTCTGACCAGGCTTTTGCAAATGCAAGTAAGGATAATGTTCTTCCTACTCCTCCCTTATAGGAATGAAAAGCAACAACTGGGCATGGTAAAGGTTTGAGTTGTTCTTCCGGATAAGCCGAACGACTGTAAATCACTTTCTCAAACAACGGAATTATTTTATTATTCCGTCCCTCATCCTCGAATTCTATAGTGATTTTCATCACCTGCTTATTCCCCTCAAGTAAAATACTTTTGTCATTTCGATCCGTATTTTTAGGAAATAACTCATATAACTTTTGAATAATTTCAGAATCATCTTTTTCTTTTGAACAATAAACAATCAACTCATCAGGGTATACTTCTATATTGTCAAAAGTATCCTCCCATCCTTTTCTTTGTACAAGCAATTCTCTTTCTATATCTTTCCACGTATAATATCTCATATCTATATTTCCTCTTTTAACCAATTCATAATATTCTCAAGTGTCTTGATATTTTCTTTCTCTTTGTCTCTGTCCTTTTCTTCTAAGTTTATCCCATATCTGCACATCTGATGATACTGGGCAATTGATACAACATCCCCATATTCTGTACTAATATTAAAAAAAGAATATCTGCCTGCCTGTTTTACCTCATTTAATAAAGCACGGATATCATGTGTCCCCAGTACATTTTTTATTTCTTCATTTGCAGTCTCTACTTTATATATTTTATTATTTTTCATCACAAGACATTTCAATCCACATTCAACACAGTAGCACAAAATCAAAGATCTGCTGCTTTTACTGACATTTATATACTTTTCATATGAATCCGCATGCCTTTGAAATGCTTTTTTATAGTTTTTTTGATCTGCCCGTAACTTTTTCGCCACTTTTGTAAAATCCCTCTCATTTTATATATTTTCCATTATATTTCATTTACTCCTGTTATGCAATATTCATGCCTTTTCCGTCCTTCTTACCGATTCTTTCCAGCTGCATACACGATATTCTTCCTTATATTCACTCATCTGCATATCGTACACACTGTCACCAAACGCTTTACCCGCCAGGGTGCCGACTTTTCCCGGGACCTTCCTCATCAGCCGGACGGCCCAGCCCGTTCCAGGAACCATCACAAGACGATGCCCTTTTACCATGGCGATCATCTGCACCAGATCCGAAGTATTGATATACTGCTCGTTCTGTGGGAAAAACACTCCGGACTCTTCATTGTCGATCATCAGTTTGACAAACTGTGCCAGATTTTCTATATAAAGCATGGAACGCTGATTCTGTACAATCGGAAATACCGGGAGCTTTCCTGCCAGTTTTGCAAGCTGTGGATAATTTCCCTTCGATCCCTTTCCGTAAATCATCGGTGGGCGCAATACGACAACCTTAAAACGTTCATCTGCCAGTGCCTGTATTTTCTGATCCGCCTGCCATTTGCTGTCTCCATAGAAATTCAATGGTTTTGGAATTGTATTTTCTGTAATTTTCTTTTCTTCGCATCCACTGTATACAATCATGGAAGACATAAAGATAAACTGCTGCACGCCTTCCTTTTGGGCTTTTTCGGCTGTCTCTACTGCCAGATCTGTATTCACACGGTAATACTGTTGCTTTTCTTCTTCCGACACCTGTCCCACATCTGCATGTGCGATTCCCGCCACATGATAGACCACATCATATGCAGAAAAATCGTGCGTCCGCCATGTTTCTGTTCTCATATCCAATGTGTCAACCTGGTAGTACTCCGGCCATTGTTTCAGCCATGCCTCCACAGAAGTTCCCACATAACTGCCGCTTCCGGTGATCAGAATCTTCTTTTTTCTCCTGCCCTTTTCACGTTCTTCTGTGTCTTTTGCAATGGTTTCCTTTTTTGCGCTGCTCTGTGCTGTTTCGCTTTTGTGTGCTTCTGTCTCTTCTTCCTCTTTGTTCAGTTCGCCGGTTCCACCTTCAACCACGCCGTCGTGCATGAGCACGGAGCCAATTGTGCCAAGAAAGCATTTCAGATCCATCCATGGTCCCAGATGTTTGACATATTCGCCATCCAGTCTTGCTTTGTCTGGAATCTCCAGTTCATCTCTGCCATTGATCTGTGCCCACCCGGTCAGCCCCGGTGTCACATCATTGGCACCATATTTCTCACGCTCTGCTACCAGATCATCCTGATTCCACAGTGCCGGCCGCG
>Ga0256405_10009571_pt1 | contig 13209 bp, 11 predicted proteins | sample RumenRJG_02DNA_FD_189096 | JGI IMG/M metagenome (GOLD analysis project Ga0256405, IMG submission 189096) | Bovine rumen microbial communities from Lethbridge, Alberta, Canada - RJG_02 | ecosystem: Host-associated > Mammals > Digestive system > Stomach > Rumen | place: Canada: Alberta...
CCTGGCGCAGCCGGCATAGACGATCAGGGCCCGGTCCGGGCGCCGTCCAGCCTTTGCGCCGGGAGAATAGACGTCCCTGCGGCGGCGGTGGCGAAACACCGAATAGTTGTTGACCATGGAGTCCACACATCCGCTGCCGATGAGAAAACCAAGGCGGGGCCGCCCGAACCTCCGGAACTCCTGCGGATCCTTCCAGTCCGGCTGGGCCAGTACCGCCACCCGGTAGCCGCGGGATTCTAGCAGCCGCCCGATCAGCGCCGTGCCAAAGGAAGGATGGTCCACATAGGCATCCCCGCTCACCAGGACGAAGTCCACTTCATCCCAGCCCCGTATTCTCATGTCCTCCTTTGATACCGGTAAAAACATATCATTAGTATACCATACCCCGCGGCAAGAAAAAAAGAGTCCGCAGAAGCTGCGAACTCTTATTTGATCACTATGTATCAGCCCAGGAACTGCATCACTGCCTGCCTTACTGCGTTGCCGTCAGCTACTCCCTTCACCTTTGGCATCACACTTCCCATAAGCTTGCCCATGGAGGCCTTGCCGCTTCCGGCTTCGATTCCGGCATCTGCTGCTGTTTCTTTAATGACATCCATGATCTCCTCTGCGGAAAGCTGCTTGGGCATGTAGTCTGTCAGGACCTGGATCTCAGCGTTGTAAGCGTCTACCAGATCGGTACGTCCGGCAGATTCAAAGTCAGCGAGGGCGTCCTTTCTCATCTTGACCTGCTTGGCTAAGATAGCGGCGACCCCAGCGTCATCGATCTCTTCCCTGTTGTCCACTTCGTACTGCTTGATCGCAGCCCGAACGAAACTGATCGTTTCTTTGCGGACCTTCTCTTTTTTCTTCATTGCGTCCTTAAAGTCAGCATCCAGTCTTTCTTTTAAGGTCACTTCCAACACCTCTTCCTTCGTCTGTTTGATTAGTATTTTCTGGCTTTCTTTCTAGCTGCCTCAGACTTTTTCTTTCTTCTTACGCTTGGCTTCTCGTAATGCTCTCTCTTACGGACTTCAGCCATGACGCCGTCTCTGGCGCATGATCTCTTGAATCTCTTCAGAGCGCTCTCCAAGCTTTCGTTTTCTCTAACGATTACCTGTGCCATCCCCGTCTCACCTCCTGACTCTGTAAAATCTGTGGTTTGCTTACAACGTTGCTATTATACTATTTCAGATTTAGTATTGCAAGCAAAAACTCAACCGAAATTCAGGCAGAGTCATCAGCCCGGAGGCCATGTCATTTTTCTCTTGCCGAGCAGGTGGAAATGCAGGTGCTTGACGGTCTGGAATCCGTCTTCGCCGCAATTGTTCACCAGACGATACCCGTTGTCCAGTCCCAGATCCTTCGCCAGATCCTGGACCTTCAGCATGAGATCTCCCAGCAGTTCCTTATCCTCTTCTGTGACCTCATCCAGTGACGGGATGTGCTTCTTCGGAATGATCAGCACATGGACGGGTGCCTGAGGATCCGCGTCATGAAAGCATATGATCTGCTCATCTTCGTAAACCTTGTTCGACGGGATCTCCCCATTTGCTATCTTACAGAAAATGCAATCACTCATCTTTTCACTTCCTTTCTGCAGCTGTGCGGCCTTCGCCGCAACAAAATACACGACTATTCTAATACTTTTTTATCATAAAATCAATGCAATACATCCATCCCGGAAAGATTCTGTCAGACGGACCTGGCGGAAGGTGTTCAGCAGCTCCCCGGCCCCCTCTTCCGGACACCTGATGTAGGCACGGATGTAGTTTCCGGTGAAGCCCGTGACCATGCCGTCCCGGGGCAGGTACTCCTCGATCAGCACGATCTCCTGCCTTCCCAGGTTTTTTTCGCAAAAGCCGGCGGCAGCTTTGGCTCCGGCTTCCTGGAGCTGGTCGCTGCGGCGGTTTTTCACCTGTGGAGATACCTGCTCTTTCATGGATGCCGCCAGAGTCTTCGGGCGCCTGGAATACTTGAATGCGTGGACCTTGCAGAAGTCACAGATCTGCACCAGGCTCAGGCTGTCTTCGAAATCCCGTTCTTTTTCTCCCGGGAATCCGACGATGATGTCTGTGGATATGCCGTACCAGGGATCGAAACTGCGCAGTGTCTCCACGATCTGCAGATACTGGCTCCGGTCGTAAGGCCGGTTCATTGCTTTCAGGATCCGGTCGCTGCCGCTCTGCGCGGACAGATGCAGATGATGGCAGAGCCGTTCGTACTTCAGCAGCCGCCGAACGTAATCGGCGTTGACCACGGCAGGTTCCAGAGAACTGAGCCGGATCCGGAAATTACCTGGGAGCCGGTCCAGCGCCGCGATCACCTTCTCCACGCCGAATATCTCTTCGTTTTCGGAGGTAGGCTCGTCGTATCCGTAGAGCGCCGTGTTGATCCCGGTGAGCACGATCTCCTTGTATCCTGCCCCGATCAGCTGCTTCGCCTCTTCGACGATCTCTCCCAGATCCCTGCTGCGGATATTGCCCCTGGCATAGGGGATCACGCAATAGCTGCAAAACCGGTTGCAGCCTTCCTGGATCTTGATGTAGGCCCGTGTTCTGGTCTCCGCGCTGGTCACGATCCCGGTATCTTCATAGGTGTCCAGGTCCTTCCAGTCCCGGATCACGGTCCAGGGTTGATTCGATTTCTCCGCGGCGAACCGCTCGACATACTCCGGCAGTGTGCTTTTTTCGTTGGTTCCCGTGACGATGTCCACGCCTTCGATGCCGGTCACCGCCTCCGGATCGATCTGTACGTAGCAGCCCGTGACCGCGACGATGCTGTCCGGGTTGACTTTTTTCATGCGGCGGATGTACTGGCGGGATTTCTTGTCCGCCACCGCCGTCACTGTACATGTATTGATCACGTAAACATCGGCGAACTCCCGCTCACCGACGATCTCATGGCCTTTCCGGCGAAACTCTTTCGCCATCGCCTCTGATTCATATTGATTGACTTTGCACCCGAGGGTGTGAAATGCGATCTTCATAGTGTTATTTTCCTTATATGATCCGATTCAGCCTGCCGCCTTCGAAGAAACTTCGGAGATTATCGGCGCTGATGTCGATGACCCGCTGCCGGATCTCCACCGGTGTGAAAGCGATGTGAGGCGTCAGGATACAGTTCGGCGCCGTGAGCAGCGGATCGTCCGGCTCCGGCGGTTCCGGTGAAAGCACGTCCGCGCCGAGGCCGGCCAGCTTCCCGGACTTCAGGGCACGGGCAACCGCTTCCCCGTCCAGAAGTCCTCCCCGCGCCGTGTTGATCAGAAACGCTCCGTCTTTCATCTGACCGAGGAACGCTTCATCGACCATCCCCCGGGTCTCGCCGGTCAGCGGACAGTGCAGGCTGACCACATCAGAACGGATCGCCGCTTCCGGATCCCTGCTGTAGATATGGACTTCCATCCCAAAAGCACGAGCGATCTCAGCGACCTTCCGGCCGATGTTGCCGTAACCTACGATTCCCATGCTTTTGCCGTCCAAAAGCTGGATGGGCCGCGGTGTATAAGCAGCTCCGGCATCGCTGTTCCATTTCCCGCCGTGGATATCCTGATCGAATCCCCCGATCTGATTGGTCAGGGCGAGCAGCAGCGCGAAGGCGTGCTGCGCTACCGCCTCTGTGGAATAGGCCGGTACATTGCAGACCGCGATGCCTTTTTCTCTGGCGCAGTCCAGATCGATCTGATTGTAGCCGGTCGCCGCGGATCCGATGAATCTCAGTTCCGGACAGGCTTCCATGATCCTCCGTCCTATAGGATATTCGTCGATCAGGACCGCGTCCGCTCCGGCAAGCCGCCCGATAGCTTCCTCATCCGATGCTGTCTGTTCATAGATCTCCAGTTCTCCCAGCGCTTCGACCCTGCCCCAGTCGATATCTCCCCGGTCGATGACCTGGTGGTCCAGAAATACTATTTTCATCTTGATCCTCCGTATGGCGCTGTGCTTACAGCTCCATGCCTACAGTTCCAGTTCGTACATGATCATAGCAAGGGCCGCCATTCCGGCGGTCTCGGTGCGCAGGGTCGTGCGCCCAAGGCTCACTGACCTGCCGCCGGCTTCTGTCACCTTCGCTACTTCCTCTTCGCTGAAACCGCCTTCCGGTCCGATCAGGACCGCGATCCGGCAGGGAGCATTTCTGTCCGAAGTTACAGGGTCTGCCGCGCTGTCCGTATTACCGGGGGCTGCTGCATCCGCATCACCAGCCTTTGGGCAGAAGCTCCGCAGCACATCTTTGATGGTGGTCCCCTCTTCGTTCTCATATGGGATCAATACCAGATCGTAGGCGTCCGCATCAGATCCGGCACCCGCGCTGCCTGTACCGCCGGTCCCGTTCAGTTCGGCCAGGACCTCGTTCATTCGCATGGCATCGCTCACCTGGGGGATGATCCCGCGGCGGCACTGCTTGACCGCCTCAGCGGAGACCTTTTGCCAGCGGTCGATCTTCTTATGGAAATTCCCTTTGTCGACGACCACCGTCCGGTCCATGAATACCGGAACGACCCGGTGCACGCCAAGCTCTACGCACTTCTGTATGATGGTCTCCATCTTCCCCTGTTTCGGGATGCCCTGGTACAGAGTCACCAGCGTGGACGGCTCCGTCGCAAAACTCTGTTTATCCAGGATCTGCAGCTGGGCCATGTCGGTCTCCAGATATTCGATCCTCGCCCGGTACTCCCAGGAGGAACCGTCGGAGATGTCTACCTCATCGCCCGGTGCCAGGCGCAGCACTTTTTTCATATGATGAAGATCATTTCTGTCCTCGATCGTGATCACATTCGCGCCGACCTGCTCCGGCGAAACGAAAAACCGGCTCATTGCCTACCGTGCTCCCTTCTGTTCAGTATCATTCATTCTCTGTCATTTATCTCTGCGTTTTTTTTCCTCGCGGCGATGGCGCACCATTCGCCGTCGGTAACGACACGTTCGATAGTAAATCCGGCGCTTCGGATCGCTTCACTGACCAGTTCCCGTTTTTCGATCAGGATCCCGGAGGAGATAAAAACTCCGTCCTCTGCCAGATGCGCCGCCGCCGGAGCTGCAAGCCGCATGACCAGATCGGCCATGAGATTGGCTACGATGATGTCCGCTTCCAGATCCAGCCCCTCTGTCAAATCCCCCTGGAGAACGCGGATACGGTCTGCCAGGCCGTTTTTCTCGACATTCTCTTTGGCAACGACGACGGCATCCGGGTCGATCTCAACTCCGGTCACTTCCGATGCTCCCAAAAGTGCTGCTCCGATGGCCAGGATCCCTGATCCGCAGCCTACGTCCAGGACCCGGGTATTCTTCGCCGGCCCGGACTGGTCCGGCGTTCCGGCCTTTACTTCAGCTCCAGCCTTTGCGAGATACAGCTGCAGAAGAGCCATGCAAAGTCTGGTGGTCTCGTGAGTTCCGGTCCCGAAGGCCATGCCCGGGTCGATGTCGATCACCAGGTCCTGCGGCCGGGGCTCGAACTTTTCCCAGGAGGGACAGACCACGATCCGGTCCGTGATGCGCGCCGGCTTGAAGTATTCTTTCCATTTATCCTTCCAGGCTTCATCATCGACGACCTCCGCCTCTGCATACAGGCGTCCGAAATCCACATCCCAGCCGAACTTGCCCTCCATCTCCTGACTTTTGAGCTTCATGACCTCGATCTTGAGATGCTGCAGCTGCTCACGCCCCTCGTCCGTGTCGTCCAGATAGACCTTGACCTGGGGCTCCCGGTCCGGGTGGTCCTTTACCGAGTCATCGATGTAGTCCCAGCCGTATTCGTTCTTTTTGTCCAGAATGTCCTGCAGATCCGCCGGATCATCCACGCTGATCGCTGTGATCCCGTTTCTCATGAGCATTTCCGTGACCATCTCCACACCCTGATGCGACGCGTGGATCTTCAGTTCGATGTATTTCATAAAGCCTCCTGTTTCGCCGTTGTCCAGCTGAATGTTGTTTTGATTTTAACACAGATTCCCGGCCGTGACCATGATCAAGGCTTCAAAAGCCTTTTGTCTGACAGTGCTGCGGGAAAAAATGCAGGATCACATTGATAGTTACCGCCGGTTACCGCATTAGTTACCGGAAATAAGGTGTTTCCTGTATAGAATGGTAGCTGCTTCCCGTTTTAGACAAATATCAAGAAATAACGGCAGGGTCAGACACCCTGAGCCATATTAGCAGCAAGATTGTCATGCCATATCAGTATTGAAAGCAAACAAGTTATTCCGAGGATATCGACTGCTCTCATACATCGATTCTCCTACCAAAAAAACAGCAGTTCTTACTTAAAACGGGAAGCGCTTACCATTTCAGACAAGATTTCGATAATAACGGTAGGCAACATCGCAGAAGGGCTGAAAGTCCTGGACGAGGATGCCAAATCGGGAAACAAAACAAAAACCGGCCGCATAAAGCAGCCGGCATTTGATACGATTTATATCCAGCGCCGCGCACCCCTTACGAGAAGAACTCCTTGATGGACTTCAGGAATCCGCTCTTCTTCTGGTAGCATTCGTCCGTGACAGCGTCACGCATAGCCTGGATCGCCTTCTTCTGTTTGCCGTTCAGCTTGGTCGGCACTTCCAGCGACACCTTCACATACAGGTCACCCTTGCGGCCGCCGCGCACGCTCTTGATGCCCTTGCCCCTCAGGCGGAAGACCGTTCCCGGCTGGGTCCCTGCAGGGACCTTGTAGGACACCTTCTCCTCCAGGGTCGGTACTGTGATCTCATCACCCAGTGCTGCCTGATCGAAGGAGATCGGGATCTCAAGCCACAGGTCCTGGCCTCTTCGCTCGAACAGCTTGTGAGGCTTGACGCTGAGCACGATGTAAAGATCGCCGTCCGGCCCGCCGTTGATCCCAGGCTCTCCCTGTCCGCGGATAGGGATCACAGAATCATTATCAACACCTGCCGGGATGTTGACCGTGATCTTCACGGTGTCACGCACACGTCCGGTGCCGCCGCAGTCGGTGCACGGAGACTCGTTGATCTGACCGGTGCCGCCGCAGTCCGGGCAGGGAGATACGCTCTGGAACGTTCCCAGAGGAGTTCTCTGGGATGTCCGGATCTCTCCGGTGCCGCCGCAGTTCGGACAGGTCTTCTTCGAAGTTCCCGGTTTCGCGCCGCTGCCGCCGCAGGTCTTGCAGCGGATATTCTTCGTCAGCTTGATCTGCTTCTTGCACCCAAAGGCTGCCTCTTCGAAGGTGATCGTCATCGACTTCTGGATGTCGTTGCCTTTGCGCGGGCCATTGCTTCTGCGCTGGCCGCCGAAAGCCCCGCCGAATCCGCCGCCGCCGAAAGCCCCGCTGAACATATCGAAGATGTCCTCGAAACCGCCGAATCCACCGAATCCGCCGCCGGCGAAGCTGTTGGGATCTACGCCCGCATGACCGAACTGGTCGTACTTCGCCTTCTGTTCCGAATCAGACAGAACTGCGTATGCTTCGTTTATCTCTTTGAATTTTTCTTCTGCTACTTTATCCCCCGGATTCTTGTCAGGATGATATTTCATCGCAAGCTTACGAAACGCTTTTTTGATCTCATCATCACTGGCGCCCTTCTGGAGGCCGAGCACCTCATAATAATCTCTCTTCTCTGCCATGTGTCGATACTTCTTCCTGTGATTCACGTACAGGAGCTACCGGCAAACGATAGCTCCTGAACTGTAATTTCTTATTCTCGCCCCAGCCGCGCCGGGTCGGTTCTTATTTGTTCTCGTCTTCGTCGACGACTTCAAAGTCTGCGTCTACGACGTTGTCATCACCGGATGCGCTGCCGCCTGCTGCGCCGCCCATATCCGGGCCGCCGGCGAATCCCTGTCCGCCCATGCCGCCCATGCCGCTCATGTCAGGACCTGCGCCGCCCATGTTCGGGCCCGCGCCTGCCGCTCCCTGAGCCTGCTGGTACATCTTCGCGGAGATGGTGTGGAACTTCTCGGTCAGTTCCTCAGTCTTCGCCTTGATGTCATCGATGTTGTTAGCGTTCAGCGCGCTCTGCAGAGCGTCCTTCGCTCCGTTGATGTCGCTCTTCTCAGCATCGGACAGGACCTGATCCAGTTCCTTCATGTTCTTCTCTGTCTCATAGATCAGAGTCTCAGCCTGGTTTCTGACCTCGACTTCTTCTTTTCTCTTCTTGTCTTCTTCTGCGTACTGCTCTGCTTCCTTGACCTTCGCGTTGATCTCGTCTTCAGACAGCTTGGTAGAAGAAGTGATCGTGATCTGCTGGGACTTGCCGGTGCCCAGATCCTTCGCGCTGACGTTAACGATACCGTTAGCGTCGATGTCGAAAGTGACCTCGATCTGCGGTACTCCACGCGGTGCCGGCGGGATGCCGGTCAGCTGGAAACGTCCCAGAGTCGTGTTGCCGGCTGCCATGTCGCGTTCACCCTGCATTACGTGGATGTCGACAGCAGGCTGGTTGTCGGCAGCTGTGGAGAAGATCTGGCTCTTCTTCGTCGGGATCGTTGTATTTCTCTCGATCAGCTTGGTAGCGACTCCGCCCAGTGTCTCGATGGACAGGGACAGCGGAGTAACGTCCAGCAGCAGGATGTCGTTGGCCATGTCGGAGTCACCGGACAGGATCCCTGCCTGGATGGCTGCGCCCAGAGCAACGCACTCGTCCGGGTTGATGCCCTTGAACGGTTCCTTGCCTGTGATATTCTTGACTGCTTCCTGTACCGCCGGGATCCTTGTGGAACCACCGACCAGGATGACCTTAGCCAGATCGCTGTTTGTCACGCCGGCATCTGCCATTGCCTTCTTCATCGGCTCGATGGTCCTCTGGACCAGGTGAGATGTCAGCTGGTCGAACTTAGCTCTGGTCAGATCCAGATTCATGTGCAGCGGACCGTTCTCGCTGACTGTGATGAACGGCAGATTGATGTTGGTGGTCTGCGCGCTGGAAAGCTCTTTTTTCGCCTTCTCGGCAGCTTCCTTCAGTCTCTGCATCGCCATCTTGTCTGCTCTCAGGTCGATTCCGTTCTCCTGGGAGAAGGTATCTGCCATGTAGTTCAGGACCGCTTCATCGAAGTCGTCGCCGCCCAGCTTGTTGTCGCCGTTGGTCGCCAAAACTTCCAGAACGCCGTCGCCCAGTTCCAGGATGGAAACGTCGAATGTGCCGCCGCCCAGGTCATAGACCAGGATCTTCTGCTGATCCTCTGCCTTATCGATACCGTAAGCCAGGGACGCTGCCGTCGGCTCATTGATAATTCTCTTAACGTCCAGACCCGCGATCTTGCCGGCGTCCTTGGTCGCCTGCTTCTGGCTGTCGGTGAAGTAAGCCGGTACGGTGATGACCGCTTCATTGATGGTCTCGCCGGTGTAGGCCTCGGCATCTGCCTTCAGCTTGGCCAGGATCATCGCGGAGATGTCCTGCGGCGTGTACTTCTTGCCGTCGATCTGCACATCATAGGCCTCGCCCATGTGTCTCTTGATGGATGCGATCGTTCTGTCCGGATTGGTGATGGCCTGTCTCTTGGCTGTCTCGCCGACCAGTCTCTCACCGTTCTTCGCAAAACCGACCACGGATGGTGTTGTTCTGTTGCCTTCTGCGTTCGTGATAACTGTAGGTTCTCCGCCTTCCAGTACCGCAACGCATGAGTTTGTTGTACCTAAGTCAATTCCAATTACTTTTCCCATTTCCTTTTCCTCCTTAAATGGTTTATTGTTCAAGCGGTCAGTTTGCGACTTTCACCATGGAAGGTCTGATGACCTTGCCGTTGAGTGTGTAGCCTTTCTGCATTACGCCGGAAACCTTACCGCTTTCGTATTCTTCGGTTTCCTCTGCCATGACTGCGTTGTGAACGTTGGGATCGAAATCCTCGCCCAGGGCAGTTATCTCAGCCAGCCCGGCCTTGGTCAGCACATTGGTCAGCTGAGTGAAAATCAGTTCCATTCCTTCTTTGAAACCGTCGCCGGCATCCTGCTCCAGTGCTCTCTCAAAATTGTCCAGCACTTCCAGGAGCTCCGCCATGATCTTCTCATTGGCGTAGGAATAGAGGTCTGTTTTTTCCTTTTCGGTTCGTTTTTTATAATTCTGGAATTCTGCCAGGAGTCTCAGGTATCTGGCATCGTCCGCCTCCGCCTTCTCTTCGGCTTCAGCTTTTGGTTCTTCAGCCTCAGCAGCCTCATCCTCTTCTGTTTCAGCCTTTGCATCCTCTTCGGATGCGGCCTGTTCGTTCTCCTGTTCTTCTTCCTGCAAAGGCTGGTCTTCTGCGGAAGACTCTTCCTTCACATCGTCTTCTATCTTAATCCCCTCTGTTTTTTCCGTCATCCGTTTCGTCTCCTCCTGTGATCATAAAAGCTTTGCTGATATTGTCCGTCAGGAATTCCACCACTGACGTGACTTCATCGTATTTCATACGCGTCGGTCCGATGACGCCCAGCTTGCCGACCAGTCTGCCGTCCACATGGTAAGTAGCGGTGACAACGCTGCAGTCGCTCAGATCCGCGTCCTCATTCTCTCCGCCGATGGTGATGATCATGCCATCCCCCCGGTCGATCAGCTTCCGCCGGATCTCTTCTTTTCGGTCAAGCACTTCGAAGAAGGATCTGGCCTTCTCGATATCACTGTATTCCGGAATCGAGAATATATTGGTCAGCCCGTCCATATACAGGTTGACATTGAGCATGTTCTCCAGCGTCCGCAGGAACCCCGGCATGACATTGTTCTGGAACATGGCCATCGCTTCGGCGTCCTCCCGGAAGTTCTTGATGATATCCATCTTCAGAGCTTCGCTCAGAGTCTTGCCGCTGTAATTGTAGGTCATGTTCTTCGCCAGGATCCGGAGCGTCTCCTCGTTCACCGGACGGTCCAGTTGGACGGTGGTGTTAGACACCTTGCCGCTCTCCGATACGATCATCAGCACGACGGTCCGGGAATCGACCGGGATCAGATTGACGTACCGCAGCTTATCCAGCTCTTTTCCCGGGGACAGTGCAAAGGCTGTCAGGTTCGTGATCTCCGACAGCACGTGAGCCGCCCGCTCGATCAGATTGTCCAGCTCGGTCACATTGTCGTACAGCTGCTGAGCGATCATGTTCTTCTCTTCTTCAGAGAGTTCCTTCTTGCCCATCATCTCATTGACGTACAACCGGTATGCCTTCTCCGACGGGACCCGGCCGGAGGATGTATGCGGATGGGTCAGATATCCCATCTCCTCCAGATCCGACATCTCGTTACGGATGGTCGCCGGGCTGATGCCCAGTTCATAATTCCGGGAGATCGTTCTGGAGCCTACCGGCTCTGCCGTTCTGACAAAATCAGCAATGATGGCCTGCAAGATTTTCAGTTTTCGTTCAGTTAAATCCATTTTGGCCCTCCTGTTGTTAGCACTCTTAATGTGCGAGTGCTAACTTCAACTTAAATGTACCATCTACATCTGGTATTGTCAACACTTATTTCAAAAATATTTCCCAAGATTTTGCAGAAAAATAACCGCCCCTGATCGGGGCGGCCCTGTTACCGGCTATCGGACGATGAACTTCTTCTTCAGAAGACGCTTCGACTTCTTGCTGTCTCTTGCCGAAACGATGTAGTAGTAGGTTCCTTTTTTGAGTTTGCCGAATTTCACATCGTCATCTATGTTTTTCAGGGAATAGGCTTTGGCCCCCTTACACCATCCGGTGACGCTCTGTTTCTTAGCGCCCTTTTTCGTCTTGATGGTGACGACCACCTTTGTCAGCGGATAATTCGACTTCACTTTACCTTTGATGGTGAACCGCTTTCCCTTTTTGATCTTTTTGGGATAATTCAGTTTGACGCCCCGCAGGGTCGACGCCGGATCCGTCGCAGGTCTGGCGGGAGAAGCCGCGGTAGACTTGTCCGATACAGCGCAGGAGCGGGCGATGCTGGTCGCGCCGTCCTTTGAGACTGTGAATCCGTGCTTTACCGTGACCGTTTTGCCGTGTGAATCCCTGGCTGTGATCTTATATGTATAGGTCCCTGCGGACAGCTTGCCGAACAGCATGCTGTTATCGAAGTTATACAGGCTGTAGATCGTTGTTCCCGGTTTCTTCGTTTTGCTGTAAACGGCCTTACCGCTGCTGTTTATGATCTTCGCGGTCACTGAACTGATCCTGTAGTTGGAGATCACATGGCCGCTGCAGGTCATGCCCTTTCCCTTCTGGATCGACTGGGGATAGGAATACCCGCAAAGTCCCAGGTAGGATTTGCCGGACACAGAGGCCGACTTGCCGCTGTAAGTCTTCCAGTAGGTGGACAGACATGTCCTCGCTCTGGACGCCGCAGTCGCGTTGGTATTGGCCGGGATCTCAAAAGCCGCACAGAAATGGACTGCTGCCAGGTATGCTCCGTTCGCGTTGTCAGGTACGTTCTTCAGAGTCGCCCATACCTGAGGATAACTGTTCGTCAGTTCGCTCTGCAGGAACTGCAGCTGCATATTCAGATCAGCGATGGAAACATCCTTCTTCACGGCAAGCTTCAGCAGCCCCGCCCTTCTTCCCAGAGAAGTCCACTGACAGATGCCGTAACCGCAGTAGTCTTTCGTGAAATATCTGGTCTTCCCATAACCGGATGTGTACTTGCCGTCGTTTTTCTTTCCTTTATTTACACGGCTGGTGTACTGGCTGTCGGAGAGACCATAAAGGGCATTGTACCGGTTCTCCAGATTGTTCGGCTGCATCCCGCTCTCCGCGTAAAGGTTCGTCATGACCCCGCACGCCGCGGCCCGGTTCAGCCCCATCGTCTTTGTAAGATAGGAGTAGATCTTATCCGCATTGGATGAAGCGGCGTAGCTCTCCTCTGTCAGCAGCGCGGCCAGATCATTCATATTGAAGCTTCCGGTCTGTTCGTCGGTCACGTCTGTCAGGATCGGTCCGTCCTCAGGCGTATAGACGAGCGGCAGGTCCCCGGCGTCCTCCATAGGGATCTCCGGCTCCGGCTCGCCCTGCTCTTCCTCTGCTGCGGAAGGCTCGCGGAACACCGTGATCCACGGTACCTCGATCTGTTCATCGATCCCTTCCGCCAGACGGAAGGCCTCATCCCAGACCGGACGAACGGAATAAAAATAGTAGGAGGTATTGTCAAAGTCCTCCACCGTTTCCCATGTGACCGGGATCTTGCAGCTCTCCTCTGCTCCGTCCAGGTAAACTTCAAGGCTCTGTGGCAGCGCCGCGACCAGTTCCTCTTCCAAAGGCTGGCCTTCGAAGCAGTATTCCGACTGGGGCAGCTCTGCAAAACCTGTGATCACGCCGCTGTAAACCCCGCTTTCTTCCGTCGCATCGGTGGACGCGAAA
>Ga0256405_10009572_pt1 | contig 13208 bp, 11 predicted proteins | sample RumenRJG_02DNA_FD_189096 | JGI IMG/M metagenome (GOLD analysis project Ga0256405, IMG submission 189096) | Bovine rumen microbial communities from Lethbridge, Alberta, Canada - RJG_02 | ecosystem: Host-associated > Mammals > Digestive system > Stomach > Rumen | place: Canada: Alberta...
CGTGAAGTAAAATTTGAGTCGCAAGACCGCCGCGAGAAACAGATTCTCGCCGCTCTGAACGCTAACGGTATCGCTTCCATCGAGGAGGCTAACCAGATTTGCGAGCAATACGGCCTCGATCCTTATCTGACATGCGAGGAGACCCAACGTATTTGTTTTGAGAACGCCAAATGGGCGTATGTAGTAGGTACGGCTATCGCGCTGAAGAAAGGCTGCAAGAACGCCGCTGACGCTGCCGAAGCCATCGGTATCGGTCTGCAGGCATTCTGTATCCCGGGTTCTGTAGCTGACGACCGTAAGGTCGGTATCGGTCACGGTAACTTGGCAGCTCGTCTGCTCCGCGAGGAGACCCAGTGCTTTGCTTTCTTGGCAGGCCACGAGTCGTTCGCTGCTGCTGAAGGCGCAATCAAGATTGCTGAGATGGCAAACAAAGTTCGTAAGAACCCGCTCCGCTGCATCCTGAACGGTCTGGGCAAAGACGCCGCTATGATCATCAGCCGTATCAACGGATTTACTTATGTACAGACCGAGTTCGACTATTTCACGGGCGAGCTGAAGATCGTTCGCAAGAAAGCATACAGCGACGGTCCGCGTGCAAAAGTGAACTGCTACGGCGCAGACGATGTTCGCGAAGGTGTGGCTATTCTCTGGCACGAGAACGTCGATGTATCGATCACCGGTAACTCGACGAACCCGACTCGCTTCCAGCACCCGGTAGCCGGTACGTACAAGAAAGAGCGTATCCTTGCCGGCAAACCGTACTTCTCGGTTGCTTCCGGTGGTGGTACAGGTCGTACCTTGCACCCGGATAACATGGCTGCAGGTCCTGCTTCGTATGGTATGACCGATACCCTCGGCCGTATGCACAGCGACGCACAGTTTGCAGGTTCCAGCTCCGTTCCGGCACACGTAGAGATGATGGGCTTCCTCGGCATCGGAAATAACCCGATGGTAGGATGTACCGTTGCTTGCGCTGTGAACGTGGCTTTGGCGCTGAATAAGTAAAAAAACGTCTTTCAGACAACATTTATACCATGGAAGGGCTACTAAAAGTGGCCTTTCATGGTGTGAAATAACAAACATTAATACATTTAAATTTTAAGATGATGAAAAAATATCTATTTATCGCTGTCCTCGCTGTAGCAAGCTTGGCAGCTTATGCACAACCTCGTGCAATCGGAGGTCGTGTTGGTGCGTTTGAAGGTGTCAGCTATCAACACAGCATCGGAGAGAAAAATATGATCGAATTGGAGTTCGGTTATCTTGTCGGAGGTATTAATAGCTTCATGGTACACGACAAAATAGAGAAGTTCACAGAACATTATTCGTTACACGGAGGCAACCTCCAGTTAGCAGCTACCTTCGATTGGATTGACCCCTTTAACACCAAATTCCCATGGGAGCACAAAGGTGAGTGGCATTGGTATATGGGTGTAGGTGCAGCCGGAGGATACGGTTGGACTTTTGATTATCTTGAATATTCCGTAGAAGGAGAAAAATACACGGGATCATGGGCAAGTTTTAAGCGAGACTTTACCGATGAAGGCGTAGTCTTTCCCTCCACCAACTGGGGTTTCGTAGGTGCAGTAGGTCGTGTCGGAGTGGAGTACGATTTCTGGTTCCCACTTCAACTATCTATTGACTGGCGTCCGACGATGGGTGTAGGTCTCATTGGCAATAAGGTATTAGCTCCTGAGAACAAAGATGTTCGTGCAGCTTTCTATTGGGAAATGCATGATATTGCTCTCGGCGTTCGCTACAAATTCTAATTGGATTTTTAATCATCAGAAAAGGCGTTTATGCGTAAGCATAGACGCTTTTTTGTGTCCTATTTTGACGAAAAAAAGAAAAATTAAAATAAAATACCCAAAATGTTTGCATATTCGAAAAATTATTCGTATCTTTGCAGCGCTTTTTGCATGAATAACCAAAAACGACTATATTATGTTTTGCCCTGAATGTGGTACCAAGATTGACGAGCCTATGAATTTCTGCCCGGAGTGCGGCACCAATTTAATAGGATTATTTGCGGAAATGGAGGCAGAAGAGGCGGCTAACAAGCCTCAGCAAACTGTTTCAACTCCTTCGGCACAACCTGCTGCGCCTACTCAATCCGCTCAGTCCAACAGAATAGAGAACGTTCATGCCGACCTGCCCGCAGCAGAGCCGGAGAGTCCTGCCGCACAAACGCAACCGGAAGAGGATCTTCCAGAACCGGTGATGCGCGGATTCATACTCACAAACCTTACTTCCTTAAGTAAACATCTGCGCACGAGCGTAGATGCGTTACGCGATATATTCAACCAGTTCATCGCTACTAAACGGAGAATAGGTGTGGCTTATCAACTAATAGATGCAGGCGACTATGAGTACCTCGAAAAAGGACTGTTCGGCGGACATAAGCACGTGAAATTGGGTTCTTCCTCGCCTTGGTACGAATATGCAGATCTGTTGTTAGACCAGCACAAAGCAGAGGTGAAAGCCAAACAGCCGGAGACAGACTTCCTGTTTATCGTAGGCGGTCATGAGATTGTGCCGATGCCTCGTTTGCCGCATTGGGGCAAAGATGATCCGGACGCTCATGACAAAGACTACGACACCGATTTCCTGTATGCTTATCCGTACGGCAAAGAGATGGAGGAGAAAATGTGGTCAACCCGCATCTTCACGTACGATGCTTTGTTCTACACCGGTCGTCTGCCGTTGGTAAGCGGCGATGAGGGTCTGCAGGACCTGATCAACTATTTCAACCGCGATCTGGAGAACAGTCTGGGAATCCGCACAAATACGATGTATGCGCAGACAGACCCGAACTGGAAGGGTGTAACTGCCAAAATCATCACACCGCTTCTCAGCAAACTAAAAATAGCCAATTACGCCAACGCCCTTCCCAGTGACGGAGATGGCTTTGGCTTCATGATCATGTCTCCGGCTATTACCTTAGAGACCGATGATCCGCGTTACAGCTCCGCCTCGTGGTTCAATACACACGCTCAATATGTCTTTATTAACATGCACGGCTCCGATGCTCCGAAATATCCGTATTACGGAGGCAATACCTTAGGCACCAATAACGATTTCTATTGGGGTCTGGCTCCAGTTATGTTTGCCCACATGGAGTACCCGAATGTAGTCTTTGCGCAGCCTTGCTACGGTGCCCGTTTCATCGGGTATCCCAAAGACAAGAGTATGATTCTTACCGCCCTGTCACACAAGACATTGATCTATGTCGGTTCGTCCCGTGTAGCACTCGGTAACCCAAGAGGTAACTGCTCGCTCGAACAAGTCCCGAATGTTCCACTGGGTTGGTCGGACATCACCGGTTACGTCTTCAATGATCTGATGATGAAGGGTTACACCGCCGGAGAAGCGTTCTTCCATGCGCGCTGTGAGACTTATAGAAACGGCAATAAGTCTTGGGAAGAGGCACTGACGATCGGTGAGTTTAACCTGTACGGCGATCCGACGCTGTTCTGCGACGTAGAGGACGGCAGCAAAGCCACCTCGAAGATCAGCAAAGCAGCCCTGACCAACGAGACAAACGGCATCTTCATCACCGGCACGGAAACGATGATGCAGAAGTCAGCTAACAAGCCGCAGAGCATGTTGGAGCAGCTCCGCCAGCAAGTCAACAAAAACCTCATGGACATCTCCGACTCCATCGGCAAACACCTGTACGAGGAGTACGGTATTCCAAAACGCGAACCGTTCTTCGTGCAGAAAGTGAAGTACAGTAACGGTAAAGAGGAACTGAATTTCCATTACAACTTAAGCGAGAATGAAATCGTACCGACGGAGATTATCGTTCAGACCTCTGCTAACGGAGAGATCCAGAGTGTCGCACAAACCAAGTAAAATCATTAAAACCCAATAGTTATGGAATGTCCTAATTGTCATCATGAACTCAAAGAAGGTGCTAAGTTTTGTACCCACTGCGGCACACGTATTCAGCCCGCAGAACCACAACCGGAACCTCAGCCGGAACAGCCGGCAGAACCGCAACCGGAACAGCCCGCAGTAGCAGACGATCTGCAGCAGAGCCAGCAGGGACGTGTGTATTGGAATATTCAGGCAGGTCAGGTAGCCCGCGTCATCACCCAAGATGAACTGGGTCAACTCAAAGATATTAAAGGTGTCACCATCGCAGAAGGTACAACCGCTTACATCCGCGTAAACGGTCAGACCATCGCTACCATCTCCGGTGGAAGCTATGACTTCAAGTCCGTCAAAGAGGGCGTCGTAAATACTAATAAGGAAAGCGCGCTCACACGCGCGTGGAACTTCGTTGCGAACCTCTTCCATTCCGATAAGAAAGACGAGGCAGCTTCGCAGGATGCCGAGAAGAAAGTAGAGGAGCACAAGAGCAAAGGTTCCGCTTTCTCCGTCATCGTCTTGGTGGACAAAGCTTTCCCCTTGGTAGTAGGCGCTAAACAAGCCAACTTGGACGACTACGGTACGTTCAAGCCCATGGAGATCCAGACCAAGTACCACACCCTCCAAGTAGGTTTGAATGCGTACTTCAAGATCGCCGACAAAGAGCGTTTCCTGCTTCATTACCTGTCCGATAAGAAAGTGCTCAACACCGCTCAGATCGTGGATGAGATAGCAGACAGCGTACGTGCTACCTTGCAGGAGAACCTACAGGATGCTGAATTTGAAGGCAGCCGCCTTCCCGACGATCTGCGTCGAGGCATGAAAGAGCACCTGAACAAGATCGCTAACGAGTATTTCTTCGGTCTGGAGATCGTCCGCATCGTGGAGATCACGGCTTCCAACGAAGACTTGGAGCGTTTCCGTCAGTTGAGCCGCGAGATGTACCTGAGCGAGCAGGAACTGGATTATCTGCGTCGTACCAATGACTTCAAGAATCGTCTGGCACAGGTCAACAACGCCCAGCAGATCGAAGAAGCACGTACTGCCCTCGACCTCCAGCGTGAGTTGGATAAGATCAACCAAGACCAGTTGCTCCGTCAGGATGAATTGGATAAGTTCCGTCTGCTGTACGACAGCGAACGTCGTCTGCGCGAAGCGCGTACCAAAGAGGACGAAGAAGCCGCTTTGGCGGATCTGCGCCGCTCACAACTCGTACGCGAGGATGAGATAGCAGCTCTCCAGCACCAGATGGATACCAACACCTATCAGCGCGGACAACTGCTCCAGATGATGCAACTAAAAGACAGCATCGACTATAAACGTATTCAGCTGGAAGGCGACTTAGAGCGTGCCGAAATGGCAGCTATGTCGGAACTCAAGATCGAGCGTGCCCGTTATGACCTGCAGTTCGAACAGATGCAACGCGAAGAGGAACTCAAAGCCAAACGTCGTCAGCAGCAGTTCGAGCAGTTCATGGCAATGGAGCAAGCTGCCAACGAGCATGAGTTGCAGAAAGAGCGCGAGAAAGCCGAGCACCTCAGAGGCATGACGTGGGAGCAGATGGTAGCGTTCCAAGGCGGTGAAGCGGCAACTAACCTCGCCTCCGGCTACAACGATGCCAAACGGGAACGTGAGTTCGCAGAGCGTATGCAGGCACAGCAGCAGAGCCAACAGGAACAGATGTTCCAGTTGCTCAACAAAGTGCTGGACAAACAGCAGTCTGAACAAGACCGCGCACAGCGTGAGATCGAGCATAAAGACCGTATGGTAGCGCAAGCTTACGACCGTTCGCTCGATTACACGACCCGTCAGAACGGCGTACAACCGCAGCAACCCGCTCCGCAAAATGCAGCACCTACCAAGTTCTGCCCCGAGTGTGGCACCAAAGTGGATGCATCCGTAACTATTTGTCCTAATTGCAATACAAAATTATGATTACCAAAGGAAAATTAACTATCCGTCTGCAGAACCAAGGCACCAAGTCCGAAGGTCTGTACGCACTTTTGATGGACAGCGAAGGGAAATCATGGATACTCTACAGAGAGAATCACTATCCCGCAGGAGACGAGTTCTTCCAAGCTTTTGACGGTCACCAAGTGAGCGTTGAAGGAGAGAAAGAGATCGATAAATATATCTGCGTAGCAAATATAACCATACAAGACGAAATAAAGGAGGAAACAGAAAATGAGTAAATTAATATGCCCTGAATGCGGCGAAGAGATCAAAGAAGGCCAGTTGGTTTGTGACAACTGCAACTACCATTTGCCGCAACCCGCAGCACCCGTTGCACCAGTAAAACCTGCATCCGCTACACCGGCTCCGCAGGCTCCTACCAAACCCGGTAAGGCACAACAAGGCGGCTCTGTCGCTATGCCCGAGAGTATCATGTCCCACGGAGACGTAGCAGTCAATAACTCGCACGCCGAGGATAACTCCGTACATACGGACAACTCGGTGCAGAACAACGTGCAGACCAACACGAACGTGCAGCACTCCGTGACCGATAACTCTCAGACGGTCAATAACACCAACCAGACGGTCAATAACAACACCACTATCCTCATCATGGGCGGCGGTAACGCTCCTCTCCCTGCTGGCATGGATGAGAACACCGCCAATGCGGTACGTCAGGCGCAGCAACAGATATCGCAGCAACCTGCTCATCAACCGCAACGTCAGCAACACGCACAACCCGAACCGCAGGCTCAGCAGTCCCAAGAGGGTCAGAAAGGTATCGGCAGCATCGCCGGTGGTGCAGCATACACACCGACTACCGTCAGCAGCAGTACCAAGAGCTGGATCACCATCGCCATCATCGCTGTGATAGTAATAGGCGGTGCAGTACTGTTCTTCACCGGTGAGGATAGCGATAAACCGGCTCAGACTACCGAGGTAGTAGAAGTTCAGGAAGCACAACCTCAGAAGAAGAGCACCAAGAGTTCCTCTTCCAAACCCGCGAAGAAAACCACAGCTCAAGCATCCGAGAATGTCGCTCCTTCAACAGCAGCTGTCGCTACCGCTACTCCTGCGAAAGCAGTTCCTGCCCGCGATGCACACTACGATGCCGGCATGAACTATTACAACGCCGGTCAAGGTCTCGAAGCCGTTCGTGAGTTCAAAGCCAGCGGCAGCAAGGCATCCCTGCTCATGTTGAGCAAGATATACGAAGAAGGATGCGGTTCGGTAGAAGCGAACGCGATGATGGCTATGAAATATAGGAAAGAAGCCAACAATAAATAAACAAACAACTTATATTAACCCTTTAAATTCTTAAAGCAATGAAAAAAGTATTTCTTTTTGCAGCTGCCATGATGATGGCAGTAACAGTGAGTGCGGGTAAGAAACTGATCGTTTCTGTAGGCGATTTTGAGTCCGCTACTTCGGTGGACGTAGATGTAGAGGAGCAGGTAAAACAAAACGTTGTTTCCGGTCTGAGCAAAGTAGGTCATCTTCAGATGATCGAGGCAAAAGACGGTCTGGGCGCAGACTACCTCGTTACCGGTAACGTACTCTCCTACAACATCACCAAAACCGTAAACGACAAAGGTGAGGTTTACTATAAGACCACGATGAGCTACACCATCACCGCTGCTAACGTAAAAGACGGTACTACCGAGACCGAGACCTACAAATACGACGGTGACGGTATCGTTAACATGAAGTACGGTTATTCGCAGGATCCGAACGCAAGTCGTCAGAAAGTATTCGCTTACATCGAGGACGATATGAAGCGTTTCGCTTTTGAGCACTTCCCGCTGGTAGGTCAGATCGTTGAGGCAGACTACACCGTAGATAAGAAAGGCAAACTGACCGAGTGCTACATCACCCTTGGTTCTGAGGACGGCGTGGACGCTAAGACCAAATTTGACATCTACTTGGGCAAGATGATCGCAGGTCGTATTACCCGTCAGAAAGCTGACGTTACACTGACCGTAGCAGAAGTTGTTGCAGGTGACCTCGCTCGCTGCAAAGTAACCGGTAAAGAGGCTGACAAAGTAGCTAAAGCGCTGGAGGCTTACGCTTCTGACCCGACCAACACCCTGCCGATTCAGGTAAAGATGAAACCGAAAAAAGACGCAATGGGCTGGGATAAGATCTTCTAATCCCAAACTCATGAGCGATAATAAGAATCCATCATTCTTATGAAACGTATTTATAGTACTATCCTTGCACTCCTCTCCCTTGTTGTAACGACAAGGGCAGAGGAGTTCTTGGACATGGCGAGCCTTGTTTCCAAACAAGGCACTAACGCTATCTTCGAATCCACCGGAAAAGGCGAAAAGGCAAAAGACATAGAAGCCAATGCCCAGAAATCGGTCTTCCACCAACTCTTCTACAAAGGTATTGACGGTATCAACGACGGTAAGCCGCTCGTAGTAAAGGAGAACAAGGTTTATACCAATTCGTTCTTCAACGAGACTGCCCGTTACGTAGCATACGTAGTACCCAAGAGCGTGGAGGCAGCCGGTAAGGCGACCAAAGCCGGAAGCGGTAAGATGTGTACCTATCGCATGACCGTTCGCATTCAGCAGCTCATCAATGACATGAAGCGCAACGGAGTCTTCGACGAAGATCCTATCTCCGGTGTCAAAGCGACACAGGTACGTGAGACCGAAGGGCTCGTTCTGCCGACCGTCATCGTTGTGCCTTACAAACGAGACGGCGAGAACTACGCTAAGATCCTGCAGAGCGATTATGACCGCCGTGTGGCTGTCAGCACCGTTCAGGACGGATTCGAGAGCAAAAACATCACCACCGTCGATCTGCAAGGTAAGATCGATGCTGTGAACCGCCGTGCAGCGTACGAGCAGAATGCCGGTAACGCAGAGAGCAACGACAAACAGCTGCTCATGACCTCCGGTGCCGATGTGTACGTAACGGTAGATATCAACAAAGACATCACTCGTGAAGGCTCACGCGTCACGCTGATCATGAAGGCGTACGAGACAGCTTCCGGTAGTGTGTTGGCGTCCAAGACCGCTACGCCTATCCGCCGTTTCCAGACCTCTGCTACCGACGCCCTCTGCAAATATACGGTGCAGGATTATCTTCCGGAATTCTTGGAGGACATCATCAAGAACTTCAAACCCGCAGGAGGCACCCGAGTAGTACTTCAGTTTGCTATCGACGGTAGTTCGTCCGCTACGATGAACGATCCCGCCGGCACACGTGGATACGCGCTGAGCAACGTCCTCCGTCAATGGGTGCGTAAGAATGCTTATCAGGGCAAATACCACCTTCAGGGCATCATGGACGAGTCGATGATCTTCGATTATGTGACGATCCCGCCCAAGGACGCTGATGGCATCCGTATGGATGCTGCCGAGTTTGCGTTTATACTCGAGCAATACCTCAAAGAGGAAGAGGGTATCGACTGCAAAATGCGTGTAGATGGTAATAACATCTTAGTAACTATCTTATGAGGAAACTATTTTTAGCTTTAGCGTTGCTTCCTATCGTCCTTTTTGCCAAGGACAAGAACCCGATGCCGGATTGGATGATCTCCAGAGCATCGGAGACCGCCTATATAGGCGTTGGTTCGTGCAGCATGTCCGAGCCTAACTGGCAGACGGTAGCGGAGCAGAACGCGCTCAATAACCTCGTTCAGCAGATCAGCGCTGTGGTGGAGACCAGCTCGTTCCTATCGGTAGTCAATATCGACAGTTCGGTAGAGGAGATGTTCAAACAGGACATCACCACCAAGGCGAAAGACCTCGTGGAGGGTCACGAGCATCTGGGCGGCTATAACGACAAGCAGAGCAACACCTATTATGTCTGCTACAAGCTCGACAAACAGGTGTACCGCCGCAACCGTGAGAAGAAAGAGCGGGAGATCTCGTCCAAAGCTTTCTCGTTCTTGCAGCAGGCTCAGCAGGCTTCCCAACGCGGTGAACTTATGCGTTCGCTGACCTATTACGAGAAAGGTCTGCAGGAGGTAGAACCGTGGCTTTTCTTGGACTTACGAATGAACAACGCAGGTACACAGGTGAACGTGCCCGTGGAGCTCTACAACGGCTATGTATCGGCATTTGACGGTATCCGTCTCTCCCTCTCGCCCGACCGGCTGCAGCTGAACGAAGGCGGAAGGCAGAACCAGACCATCACCGTCACCGCCTCCCGTCAACAGGCTTTGATGCCGAACTTCCCTATTCAGGCGAAGTTCATCGTCGGCAGTGGAATCATCTCCGAGGAAGCCAAGACCAACAGTGAAGGAGCGGCATCGTTCCTCTTGAGCTCGGTAACGGGCAAGGACAACCTCTCGCAGGTCCGTTTCACCGTCTCCCCGATGGTCAATAAACAGCTCAGCCCCGCGTACCGTAAGTTACTCAGCACGCAGACTTGGCCTGAGACCGTCCTCACGATCGAGACGGCTACCAAACCGCGTATCGCGTACCTGCATGCAGCCAAGGATGAACTGCCCTCTGCCTACAAGCAGATAGGTGCTATCCTCGGTAATAACCACTTCACCCTCACGCCCGATCCGGACGCTGCGGAGATCTTTGTGGATTGGCAATGCACCGTCGAGTATGCGGGAGTTGTACCGGGTGAGATACAGAACCTCAACGAGTGTTATGTATCCCTCCTCATGCGGTTCTACGACAACAAGACCCAGAACCTGCTCTCGACCTATAACATCGAGCAGCTTCGTGTCCTCACGCCCGAGAAAAACTCCATCGAGCAAACGATGGCGCAATGCACGCGTGAGCTCATGAAACGGGTCAGAAAAGAACTGCCCAAGAAACTGAATTTCTAATCTTTTAAATTATTTTGTATATGAAAAAATCATTGTTTGTAATCACCCTTGCCATCACGATGGTAAGTTGTGGAGCTAAGAAAGCAGCAACTCCTGCAACCCCGTATGCACAGGAGCAGGAAGTAGTGGTACCTTGCGCTGAGTACAAATCTGACAAACAGGCTCTTCGCGCTGTAGCATCGGCAGATGCACCTAACATGCAGATTGCCAAGGACAAAGCAGCAGTAGCTGCTCGCGCTAATATCGCTACCGCTGCTCAAGCATTCGTTCAGCGTGTTACCGAGCGTTACGTAGCTTCCTATGACGTTAACGAGGTAGCAGACGCACAGAGCCGCTATCAGGACATGACCCGCCAATTGGCTGCCAAACTGATGACGAACTCCACCATCGTCTGCGATAAGGTTACCAAAACGGTTTCCCCTGACGGCAAAACCATGTTCCATGCTTACGTAGCCGTTGAGTTGGTTAAAGAGGAGTTGCTCAAACCCCTTGAGCAGGAAGTAGCTAAAGAGGTCACCAAGGACGACAAGGCTCAGATCGATTTCGATGCTGAGAAGTTCCGCGCGATCTTCGAGCAGGAGTTCGGCAAATAAACTGTCAAACAAAGCCGAAGGCTCAAACCTCTAACAGGGGCTAAGCCCCAAATGTTCACAAAAACGAGCTCGTCTCCCGACGAACTCGTTTTTCATATAACAAACAATCTCTATTTACTACCGGCTTAGATACCGGATTTTTTACTCTTGCTTTTTAATAAACAAACACCGTGCCAAACTACTTCTTTTTGAAAAAAAAGTGATTTTTTTTGCTCATGTCAAAAAAAAATAGTACCTTTGCACCCGATTTAAAATATCAACAAAATATGATACTTACTATTATTGCAAAAATCCTGTTGGCGGTAGTACCGGGCAGTCTGTTACTGGCCTATATCTATCACAAAGATCCGCACAAAGAGCCGGATAGTGCGCTCACTTTTGCGTTCCTGTCAGGTATCCTTGTGGCCGTTTTAGCTGTCGGCATAGAGCTTGGTATCAAGTACAGCCTTTTCGGTACAGGGGATTACACTACCCTCTTGGGAGCCGGCCTGATGGCGTTCTTTGTAGCGGCTCTGCCGGAAGAAGGACTCAAACTGATCTACCTCACCAAGGCTGTCAAGCACGAGAAAGTGAAACCCCATTTTGACGAACATTTCGATGGTATCGTCTATGCCGTTTTTGTTAGTATGGGCTTCGCTATAGTGGAGAATATCTTATACGTTCTGCCCGAAGAGAACTGGTTGATGACGGGTCTGGCACGAGCGTTCCTTTCCGTTCCGGCACACTACGCTTTTGCGATCATCATGGGCTATTATTTCTCGCTCTACCATTTCGTGGATCATTCGCGTAAGAATGCCTTTTTGATGTTCTTCCTGCCGTTCCTCCTTCACGGATGTTACGACACGCTGGTCATGAGCGTAAAGATCAATCCTACTCTTGGCGGAATAGCGTTCTTGGTGCTTATCGTCTTCTGCGTCAAGATGCACCAACAGGCTAACCGCCGCATCCGGAACCTCATTGATCTCGACCGCAAAAAAGAACAAGAACTCAACAGTTTAACGTGACTTTAGTCACCATTTTAACAATTTAACGTCACGTAGTGACATTTTAACAATTTAACGATTATGGAAGCAACTCAACCTATCGTCATTGACGAAAACAGACAAGCCGTAGTAGGCGAACTCATGCGTAATGTGTATATCTGGATGACCGCAGGCTTGGCGATCACCGGCATTGTAGCATGGTTAGTATCCGGTTCACCGGCAGCCCTGTCGCTGATCTTTGGCAACCAAGTAATCTTTTGGGGAATTTTAATTGCCGAATTGGTACTTGTGCTCGTTCTCAGCGCAGCAATTCAGAAACTATCGTTCTTCGCTGCCGAATGTCTCTTCACGATTTATTGTGCGCTCAACGGAGCTACATTCAGTTCGATCTTCCTCCTCTATGAGCTTGGTAGCATCGCGGAGATCTTCTTTGTCTGCGCAGGCTCATTCGCAGTTTTGGCTATCATCGGCACGTTTATTCACAAAGACCTCAGTGGTCTCGGTACGTTCCTCATCATCGCGTTGGCAGGACTCATCATCGCCTCAATTGTAGGTCTGATCCTCGGCAAGCCGGACAGCATCTGGATGTCCATCATCGGTGTGGTGATCTTCGCCGGTCTGACAGTCTATGACGCACAGAAAATCCGCCTCTTGATGCTCAACGAGGAAACGGTGAACGACGGTAACATGAAGCTGGCCCTTCTCGGCGCCCTCTCCCTCTACCTCGATTTCATCAACCTCTTCCTCCAACTCCTCCGTCTCTTCGGAAGAAGAAGATAATTAAAGGCAAAAAGTGAAAATTGAAAGGCAAAAGGTTATTGGCTATAGGTTATAGGCTAAAGGTTATAGGTTATAGGCTATAGGTTATAGCCAAAAGTCTATACAAAAAAGAAAAATCGCTCGGTGTGGAGGGCACTGAAAAACGATGTATTTTTTATAAAAATACATAAAACAAATTGGATTGCAATGATTTTTTGTTGCAATCCTTTTTTTGTTGTTATTGGT
>Ga0256405_10009573_pt1 | contig 13205 bp, 10 predicted proteins | sample RumenRJG_02DNA_FD_189096 | JGI IMG/M metagenome (GOLD analysis project Ga0256405, IMG submission 189096) | Bovine rumen microbial communities from Lethbridge, Alberta, Canada - RJG_02 | ecosystem: Host-associated > Mammals > Digestive system > Stomach > Rumen | place: Canada: Alberta...
TTCATCCTGAGCCAGGATCAAACTCTCCGTTTGATGACTCGATATTTAAGAACTTAATCGTTCTTGGTTTAAATGAATTGACGTTTTGTTTAATTGCTTCTTATTTAGTTTTCAAAGATCGAATCGCATCTCATCAGTGTTTACCATTCGGTGCTCACTTGTGGGGTGCCTATTTATACTATCAAAATAAAGAACTGAAGTCAACAACTTTTTTCACTTTTTTTATTTTTGTGATAAATGTCGTTTTCTTCAGTTCTTTTACTCTTTTTCAAACAGCAGTTCGAAGTATTTCATGATGTAGTCATTGATATAGGAGAATTGAAACGGCACCGTCTTATTCTTCACCATATCAACCAGTTCATCCTTCGCATCGATACAGATCTGTTTTATTTCATCTGAATAATTCATCTTGTGACAATGATATTCAAATTCGTTCTCATCCAATACCATATAGGTATCATCCGGGAAGACCTTGACATCCAGGTCGTAGTCGATATTCTTGATCGCCTCTCCGTCATAGATGCTCGGTGTCGCAACATTGCAGTAATAATAAATGCCGCTTTTTCTGACCATGGAGATAATATTGAACCACTTATTCTTATAGTAGAAACAGATCGCCGGTTCTCTGGTCAGCCAGCGCCGGTTATCAGCCTCCACCACCCAGGTGTGGTCCGTCACGACGACATAACAGTCTTTTAAGACATCAACGACCAGGGCCTTTGACCAGGTCCTGTGCAATGAACCGTTGTGTTTATAGGACTGTACGAATACACTGTCTCCGATCTTTAGTTCTTCCATGCTTTTGCATTATATCACAATATGGAAGACTTCAAACCACGCCTTGTTTACTGGTATCTTCTGAAGACCGGTTTGAGACGTTCCACCAGAAGCGGAACGACGATGATCGCACATACGGTTGTCGGGATCATGTAAGTTGCATTATAGGATAACGAAGCCCAGAACGGCGTTTCCCAAAGAATGGTTCCGGCCAGTGTGGATGACAGCAGACGGATAACGCTGGTCACTAAAATGCCGGAATAGAAATAACCGAAATTCGGGAACATTGAGGCAATGCCATAGACGGCATAAGCGATCAGATAGTCCAGCAAGAAGCTGCCGATGCCATACCAGGATACCGACCCGATGACCAGCTGCAGAAAGACGGAAACAACGCCGACCATTGCGCCCTTCTTCCAGCCTAAATGGTAGGAACACACAAGCAAGGCGATCGGTCCGAAATTCAGTTTGCCGCCCGATGCCATCTTGAACAGGTTCAGCATGTCGGAGACTCTGTCAAAGACGACAAAGACGGCACAATAGATCGCCATATAAGCGATCGTCTTTACAGCAGAATTAGATTTTTCCATAAAAAAACACCTCCATTCAAAAGGTGCCTTCCCTACGCTGGCATTATCCAGATCAGGTTACGGGTATGATCTCAGCCTTGCGGCACCCCACGTAACTATTATATTAGTCTTTATGCATATATTCAAATATTTTTACGACATCATCGTAGTGCCAGTACTGGTTTTCAGAATAATTGCCATAGGCGTTTCCGGTCATGACCAGATAAGATCTGCCCTTGTCTTTGCACAGGGTGATGATATTCTGGCCGGCCTCCGGCGTATAGCCGGTCTTGCCGCCCAGGATGACAAAATCCAGATCGCGGTAAGCGACGCCCATCGTCGTACGCACAACGGTGCCGTCTTCCAAAGTATGCGACAAAGAATTGAGGATCTCTCTGCCCTTTTCAAACTTCAGAATGTCTCTCACCACCAGATAAAGATCATTGAGGCAGGTATAGTGATCGTCGTCATGAAGACCGGTCGAATTTGTGAAATGAGTCATGGTGCAGCCAAGTTCCTGGCACAATGTGTTCATTTCATCCACAAGAGAAATGCCAAGACTGTCATAGTAGTTTTCCAGGGCCAATGCCGCATCGGCACCGGAAGGAAGAATCAGGCCATACAAAAGATCTGACAGCGTATATGGATAGTCCCTTTGAATATACGCCAAAGAAGCATCCTCATCAATGAGAGCTTCCACCTGATCATAGGTTACAGAAGAGTGATCGCTCAGATCTTCACTCAGATTCAGGACAGCGTCCATGGTGACCAGTTTGGTCAAAGAAGCCGGATACATGCGGGCATCGGCGTTTTTGGCATACAGGTAATCGCAGTCGGACATATCGATGACCAGATATTCGGCAGAATGGAGTGCATCGTCGATCTCTTGCGTTTCATAGTCCATGACATTGACGTTATCCGTATTGATCGAAAAGGCACGTCGGGAACACGCGCTTAACATCAGTAAGAGAAATACGATCAATATCTTTTTCATATCAGTTTATCGTCTTGTAGAAATCGTAAGAACGCAGTCTCACGTCGCTGTTGGCCAGATAGAAGTCCATCAGCAATGTAAAGTCTCGGTAGTCGTAAGGAAACTGTTTCAGCACCTCATAATCCTTGAATTCCCCCTTGATGATCAGACGGAACTTTTTCAAAGTCTCGACCGGCAAAGGATGTTCGGAACCCATATGTTCAAGACACAGGAAGCCGCCATGACGGTTGGACAGAGTGACGACCTTCTTGTTTCCGCACAGGGCACAGCCATCAACGATCGGCATGATGCCGAAACGCTTGATGATATAAGACAGAAACATGCAGCCGGGCAGATAACGGTTTTCCTTATTTATATTACGGAAAACAAAGAGCAGCGGATCGAAGCAATCGATATCGCGGTTCTTCAGCACCAGCTCCAGGATCACATTTTTGAAAGACATCATGCCGATGTCCTTATCCTCGAAATAATTTTCCAGCAGCTTGTAGCCGTGGATGGAAAAGATGTCCTTGCCTTCCTTGTAGTCGATGATGAATTCATAGAGACACATCGGCAGAAAATGATTCTTGCTGGAAAGCTTCTTGCCGGCCTTGCCGACCAGGGAGATGATGCCATACTCTTTGCTGGCCACCTGCATCAGAACATCAGCTTCCTTGTAATCGCTCTGGTTTAAGACAAAAGCAGTGATCTTGTCATTCATCCCTGTCACCTGAGAAGTATCCCAGATCAAAGAGCTGTTTCTGTGAATTCAGCCAGTCCTCTTCCACTTTGACATAAAGAGAAAGGATGATCTTCTTGCCGTCAAACAGACGCGCAATGTCGCTGGAAGCCTGATCGTTGATCTTCTTTAACATCGAACCGCTTCTGCCGATGATGATGCCCTTGTGGGTGTCTTTGTTGCAGATGATGGTCGCTTCGATCTGTACTTTGGAAGTCTTTTCCTTGATCTCTTCGATGCGCACGGCCACCAGATGCGGTATTTCTTCCCGGGTATTCAGGATGATCTTTTCGCGGATGATCTCGGAGATGCGGAAATCCAGGTTCATATTGGTCTTCACATCTTCCGGATAGTATTGAACCGAATCAGTCAGGTATCCTTTTGAAGTGGCGATCAGCTCATCGATATTGTCTTTCTTCAAAGCGGAGATCGGAATGATCTCGGCAAAGGAATAATTGTCGGAAGCGTACGTCAGCCTTCGGATCAGAAGATCCGAGGAGATCTCATCGATCTTGTTGACCAGAAGAAAGACCGGTGCACCATAGGAGAAGACTCTTTCAAGGATCTGCTTGTCCTCGCTTTGGAGGCCCTTGGCCCCATCGACGATGTAGTAGATGATATCCACGCCTTCCGCTTGCGACAAGGCTTCCCTGTTCATGTAGGTGCCTAAAGCCGTCTTGGCCTCATGGATACCCGGTGTATCAATGAAGACGATTTGGGAATCTTCATCATTCAAAATGCCCAGGATCGCATTCCTGGTCGTCTGTGCCTTCTGTGTCGTAATCGCGATCTTTTCCTTCATGATCGAATTGATCAGCGTCGACTTGCCGGCATTCGGCCGGCCCAGTATTGCAATAAAACCGGACTTCATTTAATCAAGGTCCTCACTGGAAAACTGGAACGGCAGCAGTTTATAGATGTTGGTTTCGATCGTCTCTTTGCCGTTGGAAAGGATGATCGGCGTTCCCTGTTCGAGCAGTTCGGAGAGAACCTGACGGCAGATGCCGCAAGGTGCACCGATACGCTTGCCGTCCGTTACGATGGCGATCGCTTCGATATCCTTCTTGCGGTAGCCTCTGGAATAGGCTGCGAAAATCGCACTTCTTTCACCGCAGTTGGTCCCGCCGAAGGATGCATTTTCAATATTGGCACCGTAAAAAGTCGTTCCGTCCTTGCATAAGACGCAGGCACCGACATGATAATTCGAATAAGGGGCGTAGGCATTGTCCATCGCCTTGAACGCTTCTTTTACCAGCTCTTCATGAGTCATTATAATAACCTCCTGATCAATGAAAAGATACATACGGCAAGGGCTCCGATGCTGGCGGTGAGTACCGCCCCGCTGGAAAGATCCTTGATCGTTTTGATTCTTTCATCTTCATGCATATTGAGATAATCGCCGATCCTTTCAACTGCCGTGTTCATGATCTCGGTGGAGATCACCATGAAGATACAGATGATATAGGCCAGCCATTCATAATAGTCCAAAGAAATAATCAGACCGCCGATCACGGCCATTGCCCCAAGAAAGCACTGCACCAGGACCGCCTTGTGCTTTAAGGCTGTTTTTAGACCGTTAAAGGAATCGGCAAATTTCTTTTTCATTTCAGATCTCCGACGATCTGTCTTTGTAAAGAGAACATCTTCTCTTCATCTTCCTTGTTCATATGATCATAGCCTAACAGATGCAGCAAACCGTGGACAAAGAGGAAAACGAATTCTCTTTTTACGGAATGGCCGTACTCTTTCGCCTGGGAAAAGACACGCTGGCGGTTGATGAAGATATCACCCAGTTCAATGCAGTCTTCATACTCCACGGCATCCTCGTTATCCAACAAGGCAAAAGAGATCACATCGGTAACAGCGTCCTTGTTTCGATAATCGCGGTTGATCCTTTTGATGGTGATCGGACCGCAGATGATCAACGACAGAACGTAATTGTCCTCGATTTGTAAGATCTCAAGTGTTTTTTGATAGTATTCTTCCAGGTAGGGATAGTAGTCTTTCAGATCGTTATATCTGCTTTTATTTACGATGTTCAGCATACATTCATTATACATTACTTGATTTGACGTTTAATTAATGATATATTTAATTAGCAGTCTATGATATAGAGTGCTAATGACATGCTAAGGAGGCAATAAAATGGCAGTAAAAGAATTTAAAACCGAATCCAAACGATTACTGGACATGATGGCCAACTCTATTTATACCAATACCGATATCTTCTTAAGAGAACTGATCTCCAATGCATCGGATGCCTTGGATAAAAGACACATTCTGTCTTTGACTGATGAGACGATCCGCTTTGAAGATCCGAAGATTCACATCGACATCGATAAAGAAAACCGGACGATCACCATCTCCGATAACGGCATCGGCATGGATAGAAAAGAACTGGAAGAAAATCTGGGTACCATCGCCAGATCCGGTTCCTTCGAATTCAAGAAAGAGCTGGATGAGAAAAGCGAAGCAGACATCATCGGCCAGTTTGGTGTCGGCTTCTACTCGGCATTCATGGTTGCCGACCGCGTAGAAGTCCGTTCAAGAAAAGTTAACGAAGAAAAAGCCAGCAAGTGGACTTCCGATATGAACGGATACGAGATCACTTCTGACAATAAGGCGGAGGAAGGTACAACCATTACCCTTTACATCCGCAAGAACAGCAAGGAAAAGAAATACGACAAGTATTTGGACAGCAACGAGATCAAAAACCTCGTCAAGAAGTATTCCGACTTCATCCGCTATCCGATCGAAATGATGGTTGAAAGCTATGAATACAAGGAAGACGGCAAGAGCGAGAAAGTCAACAAACTTGAAATCGTCAACTCCATGCAGCCGATCTGGAAAAAGTCCAAGAAAGAGATCAAGGATGAAGATTACGAAAACTTCTATATGCATGAGTTCTACGATTATGCCAAACCGTTAAAGACCATTCACTACAAGGTTGAAGGCAACACATCCTATACAGCCCTGCTGTTTATCCCGTCGCAAAGACCGTTCAATTATTATACGAGCGACTATAAGCTTGGCTTGAAGCTGTATTCCCGCGGCGTCTTCATCAAGGACGAGGCAAAGGAAATCGTCTCCGATTACTTCCGCTTCATTCGCGGTGTTGTCGATTCCGATGATCTGAGCTTAAATATCTCGCGTGAGATCCTGCAACAGGATTACCAGATGAACGCTCTGAAGAAATCTGTCGACAAGAAGATCAAATCCACTTTGGAAAACATGCTGGAAAAAGACAGAGAAAACTATGAGAAGTTCTTCGATGCCTTCGGTTCCCAGCTCAAGTACGGCTGCTACGACGGCTTCGGTGCCAACAAAGACGTGCTGATCGATCTGATCATGTTCAAGTCCAGCAAAGAAGACAAGTACGTCACCTTGAAAGAATACGTCTCCCGCATGAAGGAAGATCAAAAAGAGATCTACTATGCGGCCGGCGAATCCATCGATAAGATCAAGCAGCTGCCGCAGATGGAAAAAGTCCTCGATAAGGGATACGAAGTACTCTACTTCACCGATTCCGTCGATGAATTCATGACTTCCATCCTTATGGAATATGACGGCAAACCGTTCAAGTCCATCTTAAAAGGCGATCTTGACCTTGACAGCAAGGAAGAAAAGGAAGAGCTGGAAAAGAAGAACGAAGAAAGCAAGGATCTGCTTGCCAGGATCAAGGAAATTCTGAAAGATAAGGTCAGCGATGTTCGTCTCTCGACCCGCTTGAAGACCTATCCGGTCTGTCTGGTCTCCGATGACAACCTGTCGATCGAAATGGAAAAGATCCTGCGTTCCATGAATCAGGAAGGCGCCAAAGCCAACAAGATCATGGAGATCAATCCAGATCATGAGCTCTTCGCAGCATTGAAGAAACAATACGAAGAAAACGGCGATATCGACGAGTATGCCGATCTGCTTTACGATCAGGCATCGCTGATGGCCGGTCTGGAACTGGAAGATCCGGCAAAATATGCCCTTCAGGTATCCAAACTGATGCTGAAGGCATTGAATCACTAAAACCAGAAAAAGGCGACCCGGTCGCCTTTTTCTTTTGCTTAAAAGAAAAGAAGCACGATTGTGCTTCTTAACTGATGATATTGTTGGCGTCGTCGTTGAGGATATCCAGAATATTCAGTTTCTCCTTGCGGCGGCTCTGTTCTTCTTCCAGAAGCTTTCTGACTTCCAGAAGTTTGGCGTTGCACTCATAGCGAAGCTGCAATTGCTTCTTGGCGATATCATCATCGATGCGTTTGTATTCACGAACGATCGAAGCGATCTCACCATTGAGGGCTTTTCTTTGCGAGATGAGCTCATCGAAGCTCTCTTTCAGTGCCTTGGACTGCGCAGCGAATTCTGCCGAGCTTTCATTCAACGAATCGATATGCAGCTGTTCCAGACGCTTCTTTTCTTCCTTGAAGTCGGAAGAAACGTTCAGATCCTGGTTGTACATATTGTTGATGAACTTGTCCTGCTCTGCCTTGGCCTTGCGGATGTCGGCGGCCATGGAAGCCTGTCTGTCTCTTTCATCCTTCAGCATCGCTTCATAAGCTGTGGAGAGTGCCTGTATTTCTTCTTCGTATTTCTTGAGACGATCCTGCTTGTCGATCTCCAGCTGACCGATCTCACGGGAGATCGAATCAATCGCCTCGTTGCGCTTGTTGGCCAGTCCGGTCAGGATCTCGCCATGGGCTTTTTCCAAAGAATCCAGTTTTTCTCTGAAGAGCTTGGTGCGCTTTGCCAGATCGTTTTCACCCTTTTCTCTGGTGTCATCCAGAAGTTCCGGACGGCTTCTCAATAAGGTATCGTATTCCGACATCGTCGAAGCGATCTCGGTCTTGATGTTGTAGATGCGCTTGTTGTGGACATCTTCCAGTTCATGCTGCTTATCCTGCAGCTGTGAAATCTGCTCGGAGACATTGTCGATGTAATCTTTGACGCTTCTGGTCAGATCGTTGATCGAAGTCTGCTTCTCGTTTTCATAAGTCTCGAGTTTAGACTGTTCGATCGCCTTTTTGTTTTCCAGGTCGTTGATCTCATTGCGCAGGTTGGTGCACTTTTCATTGACCTCGGCAAGATACTTCTCGTATGCCGCCTTCTTTTCATCGAGGACACCGGCATAGCCCTTCTTGAGCTTGTCGATCTCGGCAGAGATAGCTTCCTGCTTGCGCTTTAAGGCAAGAGAGAGTTCCTGGCGCTTGAACTCATTGGCCTTGAGCAGCTCATCGAGTTCCTGCTGCGTATTCTTCGTCTTGTCAGCGGCGACAGTATAGCGGGCAATGCATTCTTTTTCGGTCGTCTGCTTGCGCAAAGCGATCTCATTCATCAAAGAATCGAGGGAATCCTTCTTGGTCTGCAGTTCATCGCGGAATGCTTTGACCTTTTCCTCGTATTGCTTCTCTGTCTCGGACTGCTTGTCTCTGTATTGTCTTTCGACTTCTTCGTATTCGTCTTCCAGCTTGTCAGATAATCTCTGCAGTTCGCTGGCATTGGTATCTTTGATCTGCTGTAACTGATCGGAGAGATCCTGACGGAACTGATCCAGTTCACCCTGGCGTCTGGCGAGCTCATTTCCGAGTTCGCTTTCGAGGTCTTCCGCTTCCTTGCGGTTGCGTTCGTACTCGTCTTTCGCCTGTTTCAGCACCTCATCGGCGTTGGCCTTTTCCTGATTGTTTTTTTCGACTTCTTCTGCTTCCTTGTCGTCGATCGCCCTTCTTCTGGCGGCGATCTGTGCAGCAACGTCGTTGTATTCACGCTGCTTCGCTGCATATTCGTCGCGCACTTCCTGCAATTGTCTGCTTGGAAGCGTCTCATATTCTTCGGTGATCTTCAGAAGGTCTGCTTCCTGCTTGGAAGCCATCTGCGAGAGTCTGGCATTCTTTTCTTCTTCCAGTACGGCGATCTGATTCTTGAATTCAGCTTCCTTGTCTTCCATTTCAACCTTGATACGGGAAATGGTTTCATTCAGGCGGCTATTTTCTTCATCCATCGCCTTGATCTTATCGGCAGTATCGGTGTTGATCTTCTCCAGTTCTTCATCAATTGAAGCTTTGGCCGTCTCGTACTCGTTTTTCTTAGCCTCGTACTCGTCCTGTGCTTCCTTGATCCTGTTACTGTAATCGAGCTCGATGGCAGCCATGCTTTCTTCATGGGCCTTCAAAGCTCTGGCGAGATCTTCCTCATGTGCGGCGTTGGCCTCACTCTCTTTCTGCTGGTACTCACTTTGAGCCTGGAGGACCTTTTCCTCATGCTGCCTGTTGGCTTCTTCGCGGCGCTCGTCAATGTCGGCGATCTTGCCTTTATAAGTCGCATCGTTTTCGGCCATCTTAGTCAAAACAGCAGCCATGCGCTGGCTCAGTTCTTCCTTCAAGTCAGACACATTCTTTAAATAAGCGTCCTTGTCCTTGGAGAAGTTCAGCACTCTTGACTGGTAGTCATTGTAATAGTTCTCACCGTCTTTCTCGATGCGGATGATTTCTTTGTTCAAAGAGCCGATGCGGTTGCGGATATCGGAAATATCGCTATTGATTCTGCCGCGTATCTCTTCGTACTCTTTTCTGGTATCAGCCAGGATGGTCTCGTATTCGTTCTTCTTGTCCTTGAGCTGTTTTTCGTTGTCCGCCTTCGTCTGTTCCAGTTCCCTCTTTAACAGGGCATCCTTGTCTTCAAACTTCTTGGCAATCGAATCCATCTGAGACTTGAGATCATCGATGGCGATCTCGTTTTCCTTGACCTTTTCCTTGTAAAGATCCTCACGCTTTCTGAAGCGCTCGCTTAAAAAGGCGTTGCGGTTCTCCAGCTGTTTTTCTTCTTCTGCCAGATTGGCTTTCAGTGTGCTGAGGTCGCTTTCATGTTTTGCCTTTTCTTCTTCCAGCTTCTGATCCAGTCCGGCGGAATAATCCTGGTATCTGGTCTTGAGTTCACTGCGAAGAGTGCTGAGATTGCGTTTCAGATCGTCCAGCTTTTCGTTTGCGGAATCTTTTAAGAAGGCCAGCAGATCGTTAAGATCCTTGGTCTGTTTTTCGTATTCCTTGCGCTGCTGTGCAATGGTTTCTGTCAGCTCTTTTTCCTTGCGGTCGATGTCGGCTTCCAGTTCTTCATTTTCTTTTTGCGAAGAAACTTTCAGTTCTTCATATTCCCTTTGCGCATTCAGGAAGGAGTTCTCATTTTCTTCCCTGGTCTTTTCCAGATCGGAAAGATACTGATCCTTTTGCGCGATCAGGGCATTGAGTTCTTCTTTATGGTTGGCAAAGACTGCATTAATGCTGGCGACCTTGGCATCTTCCTGTGCCTTCAGTTCTTCCATGTCGGCATCGTGGTTTCTTGCCAGCTGCGCCAGTTTTTCTTCCTGGTCTTCCTTGACGGAAACCAGAGTTGCCTCTAAGGCAGCTTCCTGCGAGCTGGTGGTGGAAACCAGTTCATCTCTTTGATGTTTCAGATTTTCGATGACGCCGTTCTTATCTTCGATCAATTTTTCGTAGCGGGCCTTCATCTGGTCCATACGTTCATTGAAATCATCGTTCTGATCGTTTCTGGTCTGATGGAGCTTGCTGATGGCGATCTCGATATCTTCTTTTTCCTTATTGAAAGCAGCAGCTTCCTTTTCTTCTTCTTTCTGAATCAGCTTCTGCTTGGTTGTCTTGATCAGTTCAATCTTGTCGGCGATTTCCTTTTCACGCTTCCGGTTGGTTTCCATATGGGAAGCGTTTTTCTTTTCATAAGCCGCTGCCTTGTCATCGATCTTTGAACGCTGGGCGTTGATCTCGATCATTTCCTTTTCATGTGCATCATCAAGAGACAGCTTCTTATCTTCGTATTCGCTGTTGTTGTCTTCCATCTGCTTCTGGACGATCGCGATCTGCTTGTTCATGTCGCCGATGCCGTTCTTGGCCTGGGCGATCTGTTCTTCAATCGATTCGATCCTGGCAGCATATTCTTTTCTTACGCCTTGAATCTCATCATCATTCTTCTGGTTGATATTGCGCAAGACTTCGGCATTGGCCTTCTTGGCATCCTCGATCTTCTGCTTCAAGGAAGTGGTTTTTTCTTCATAAGAATGATTGAGTGAGAAGATCTCTTCTTCCAAAGCCTTGATCTCTTCTTCGGCCTTAGCGGCATTTGCCCGGTATTGATCGTCACGGTTTTTGAAACGGGTATTCAAAAATTCCTGACGGCCGGAAAGCAGTTCTTCTTCCCTGGACAGGTTATAATTGAGGACTTCCAGTTCGCTTCTGCGCTTTTCTCTGGCGTTGACGAAGTCTTCGTCGCTCTTGCCTAGATACTCATCGTAACCGGCTTTCAGTTGCGGATCGAGTTCCTCCACGCGTTCCTTCAATGCGTCATATTTGGCATTGCGGGTATTGTTTAAAAGACGAAGCAGTTTATCCAGAACGAAGGAAGTCGAAGTATACTCTTCTTTCTTTGCCGCATCATCTTCCTGCAGTTCTTTATTCTTGCGTTCGATTTCGGCATTGCGCTCTTCGTTTTCCTGAATGCTTCTTTCTTTTTCTTCTTCGTATCTTCTGGAAAGAGAGTCGTAGTCACGGCTGTGATCCAGCTGTGCCTGATCGAGCTTTCTCAGTTTTTCGTTCTTTTCGGCCAGAAGGTCTTTGATCTCACCGTTGTAGGAATTCAGTCTTTCCTTCAAAGCAGCGATCTTTTCTTCTTCTTCATGGCGGATTGCCTTCACTTTCTGTGCCTGCAGATCCGAAAGCTGCGAAACGGCAGCCTCGTGTTTCAGGCGTGTATCACTTAAAAGGTTTTCCAGAGAAGCAAGTTCCGCTTCCCCTTCTTCCTTTGTCTTCAAAAGTTTTTCATTCAGACGGTCGCCTTCTTCATTGTTTTTCACCAGCAGCTTATCGTGTGCTGATTTGATTTCTTCCATCTGGGCGTTGAAAGATTCTTCTTCCTCTTTCTTCTTGTTTCGAAGTTCTTTCAGACGTTTTTCAATACTTGCTCTCTTCTTTTCAAAGGAGGCTTCATCTTCCTTGTTTTCCGTATCAAGGAGTTCTTTTTTCTTTGTCTTCAATGCCTTGATCTTGGCGAGAATATCGGCACTTTGCGTCTCATGGAGTTCCTTGAGATCTTCCTGTTTCTTTTCCAGTTTTTCTAATTCCTTGGCGGTCTTCTTGTTCTTTTTTTCCAGGTCCTGATAAAAAGCTTCCTGCTTCTGATTCAGGCCTGCCAGCTTTTCTTCATATTGGGCATCCGCTGTTTCGATCTGCTGATCCAATTCATCGATCTGCAGATTCAGCTTCGCGATTTCGTTCTTTTTTTCTTCTATCAGACTTTCGAGTTCTTCGATACTCAGTGAAGGATCGTATTGATTATCCTCGTTCTTTTTCCCGCCAAAAAAATTCATTGGAAACCTCCAAATTCATACTATACAAAAATTATATCAAAGATGGTCCTAAAATTAAACGCAATGAAAATTTTTACTGTTGCATTTTTAAAACATAATTGTTAGAATTATATGGCACGGAACATGAAACGCACGTGGTTCCTTAGCCAAGTGGTAAGGCAATAGACTGCAACTCTGTGATCACCGGTTCGAATCTGGTAGGAACCTCCAGAAATGGGGATGTGGCGGAATGGTAGACGCGAGGGACTTAAAATCCCTTGGTAGAAATACCGTGTGGGTTCAACTCCCACCATCCCCACCACTCATTATTATGATTCTGTGTGCGCCCATAGCTAAACAGGATCTTCTTCACAACATCTTGCTGGCTGTGCCGAAACAACCAATCCGTATCGGGATGTAGCTCAGCTTGGTAGAGTGCTTGATTTGGGATCAAGATGTCACAGGTTCGAATCCTGCCATCCCGACCATATTTGTTAAGGCGCATGGCGAGGTAGCTTAGTTGGCTAGAGCGATCGGTTCATACCCGGTAGGTCGTGGGTTCGAGTCCCACCCTCGCTACCACTTATTTTGGACCCTTAGCTCAGTTGGTCAGAGCTTCCGGCTCATAACCGGGTGGTCGAAGGTTCGAGTCCTTCAGGGTCCACCAAACATTTCTGTTTTGCAGGAGTACCCAAGTGGCTGAAGGGTCCGGTCTTGAAAACCGGTAGGTCATGCAAGTGGCGCCTGGGTTCGAATCCCAGCTCCTGCGCCATTCACATCGCGAGGTAGAGCAGTCTGGTAGCTCGT
>Ga0256405_10009575_pt1 | contig 13203 bp, 12 predicted proteins | sample RumenRJG_02DNA_FD_189096 | JGI IMG/M metagenome (GOLD analysis project Ga0256405, IMG submission 189096) | Bovine rumen microbial communities from Lethbridge, Alberta, Canada - RJG_02 | ecosystem: Host-associated > Mammals > Digestive system > Stomach > Rumen | place: Canada: Alberta...
GAATACACCCGAGGTTGTTAAACTCCCTAATAGGAGCTAACACCTCTAGATGAAGATAGGTCTTAAGTAGCAATATTTAAGGTCTGATCTTCGAAGCCTCTCCCTTTAGGGAGAGGTTATTCACCATTGATAGAGTATTAAGGACTTAGCGTATGTATGACCAAGAAGTATATTTAGAACTTTGTGAAATGTTTAAGTATGGACATGAAATTGATTTCCAATATAAAGGTGCAAGGTTCAAGATAGAACCAAGTGATAAACCAATACTTCAAGAGCCTGAGAGTGTTAAAAGTTCTGTGAAGAATTGACTGGTAATTTACCAAAACGATCCTGAATATAAACCATTATTTGAAAAAGGACTTTGTGAGCTTTGTATTCTGTCTGAGGAGCAAGTGCAAGAGATGCTATCCGTACATTGTTTCTTTGGAAAAAGTTTTAATGAGATCTTTGCTAATTTAGAAGATCTCTATATATGGTGAAAGATAGAAAAATCAGAGGGCGTACAGAAGAAAGAAAAATTAAAATGCAAAAATTTAAAAAAGCACTTGCAACTTAGTAAATTATAAGTTAGCATAAGCTAACACGAGTTAACTAATACTAATTAAGTTTAGTATAGCAAGCAAATGACTCGTTTGCATGTGTTCTTTGAAAGGTGGTACGCCTTTTGTTTCGCGGCTTTGAGGTAAAACTTCAAGCCGCTTTCTTTTTTTTGTATGTACCAAAAGTACACATGCTTGCTAATTTTAGGCAATAAAAAACCTCGCATAAGCGAGGCTTCTTATTTGCAACTTTAAGACTAGTTCATAGCCTTGATTAAAGCTGCTAACTTGCTCTTATGACGAGCAGCCTTGTTAGTATGAACAAGGCCCTTGCAAGCTGCTCTATCTAGAACAGGCTCTGCAACAGCGAAAGCTGCCTTTGCAGCCTCTTTGTCACCTGACTCAACAGCTTTGATAACATTCTTGATTAAAGTGCGCATCTTTGAACGTGCAGCAACATTTTGCTGACGTGCTTTCTCGGCAATTACTACGCGCTTCTTTGCAGACTTAATATTTGGCACAGATAGCTCCTGAATTCACAAACAATTGCCACGTTACGTCAAATGTGGCACATAAATAATTGCAGTATTCTATCAAGATTTTTCACAAAATGAAAGTAGAACACCATAATTGACGCGATATTTTACAACAGTTTTTGCTTTTCACAATTAAAAGATCGCATTAATAAGCTAACTTGTTGTAAAAAATGAAGTTTTTTGTAATTAAGAATTTGTACAAGAAACCGTGCTTTTACTGTATAATTGATAGCTTAAACAAGTATGCGCACGCGCTTTTTGAAAGCTTTCATTATAAAAAACTAGGATAAAAGATTTTGAGACTAATTCGTTGTCTTTCCGACTTTAAAGGAACACCTAATGGTGTCGCTTTAGCTATCGGAAACTTCGATGGACTTCATAAAGGCCACATGGCAGTTATTGAGACCATGAAAGAAAAGGCACGCAAATATAACTTAGTGCCAGCTGTCATGATCTTTGAGCCTCAGCCTTTAGAGTTTTTCTCAAAGGATAAATCCCCAGCTCGCATCTATTCTCTTCGTGACAAGTTACTTGCTCTAGAAGTAGCTGGCGTGCAGTTAGTTTTTTGTATGAAGTTTAATGCTGAATTTGCAGCAATGAGCGCAGATGAGTATGTAATTGAACTTTTACATAAAAAATTAGGTGTAAAAAGCGTAACTGTCGGCTCTTTATTTAACTTTGGTGCTCACGGTAAATCTGATATTGCTGATCTTAAACGTATCGGAGCAACTGTTGGCATGGAAGCTAGTGCTATTGATGGAGTAATGCTCAATGATGAGCGTATCTCTAGTACTAGAATTCGTGATTTGTTACACCAAGGTAAGCTTGATTTAGCCAAAGAAGCCTTAGGTCGTTACTACTCAATGTCTGGTAAAGTGGTGCATGGTAATCAAATTGGCAGAACCTTAGGTTTTCCTACTGCTAATGTGAATATCAATCGTCGTATTAGTCCTTTGCGTGGTGTATATGCTGTAAAGGTATTATCTCCAAGTCTAGGTCTTTATGATGGCATGGCAAATTTAGGTTATCGTCCTACTGTAGTTCCAGGGCAGCAAAAAGCCATACTTGAAGTAAACATCTTTAATTTTCACCATGATATTTATGGTCAGAGCATTCGCGTGTTCTTTATTGAAAAGATTAGAGATGAGCAAAAGTTTGAAAATATTGACGTTTTAAAAGAACGCCTTTTAAAAGATCGTGAACTGATTAAAGTCGCTCTTTTAAAACGTAATTTCAAAGATTTTTAATCGTAATTTTGGTAGATAGTAAAAATGGCTGATTATAAAAGTACTTTAAACCTTCCAAATACCGCATTCCCTATGCGTGGTAACCTAGCTCAGAGAGAGCCTTTAATGTTACAAGACTGGGAGAAGCGTTGTCTTTATAAGAAAATTCGTACCGCTCGTGCTGGTGCTAATATGTTCATTTTGCATGATGGCCCTCCATATGCAAACGGCAACATTCATATCGGTCACTCAATTAACAAGGTTTTAAAGGACATTATTATTAAGTCAAAGACCTTATCTGGCTTTGATTCACCATATGTTCCAGGTTGGGACTGCCACGGTCTACCTATTGAAGTTAAGGTAGAGTCTTTAGTTGGTAAGCCAGGCGTTAAAGTTGATGCTGCAACCTTTAGACAAGAGTGCCGTAAGTACGCTAAATCACAAGTTGAAGGCCAAAAGGCAGGCTTTAAGCGTTTAGGTGTTATTGGTGATTGGGATAACCCATATTTAACCATGAACTACCAAACCGAAGCTGACACTATCCGTGCTTTAGGCAAGGTTATTGAAAACGGTCACTTCGTACGTGGTCTAAAGCCTGTTTACTGGTGTATGGACTGTCAGTCAGCTCTAGCTGAGGCCGAGGTTGAATACGCTGATGTTAAGTCAGATTCTATCTACGTTCGCTTTGCAAGCACTGATGATGAGAAGGTATTAAATACTTTTAATGCTAAAGGTCAAGGCGAAGGTCCTATCTCATGTGTAATTTGGACCACCACTCCTTGGACCCTTCCTGCTGACCGTGCTATCTGCATGAATGAGCAGTTACGCTACAGTTTGGTTCAAGTAACTACAGAACTAGGTAAAGAGCGCTTTATCATGGCAACTGATCTAGTTGAAACCGTGATGAAAGAGTGCGGTATTGAAGAGTACTCATTATTAGGTGAGGATGTTTCAGGTAAGGCTTTAGAGCTTCAAAAATTCCATCACCCATTCTTAGATTTTACTGTTCCTGTAATTTTAGGTGCTCACGTAACTCTAGAAGCTGGTACTGGCTGCGTTCACACCGCTGGCGGTCACGGTCTAGACGATTACAATGTATCTGTTAAATATGGTCTTGAGATCTACAACCCAGTAGGTCCTGATGGTTGCTTTAAAGATGATGTTGAGTACTTTGCAGGTCTTAACGTCTTAAAGGCAAATCCTAATGTAGTTGAAGTATTAAAGGATAAGAAAGCTTTAGTAAAACTAAAGGTAATTACCCACTCATACCCACACTGCTGGCGTCATAAGACTCCTGTTATTTTCCGTGCTACAGCTCAGTGGTTCATCTCAATGGATGCTAAGGGCTTACGCACACGCGCACTTGAGGAGATTAAGAGCGTAAAGTGGATCCCTGCTTGGGGCCAAAACCGTATTGAGGCTATGGTTAAGCAGCGTACTGACTGGTGTATTTCTCGTCAGAGAACTTGGGGTATGCCATGTGCTGTTCTAATCAACAACGAAACTAACGAAATCCACCCTGATACTCCTGCAATTATTGAAAAGGTTGCTAAGGCTGTTGAAAAAGACGGTATTCAGGCTTGGTGGGATCTAAAGGTTGAAGATTTAATTGGCGCAGAAGAGGCTAAGAACTACCATAAAGATCCAAACACCCTAGACGTTTGGTTTGACTCTGGCTCTACTCAGTTCTCTGTTGTTGATCAACGTCCTGAGTTTAATGGCCACAGCGCAGATCTATATCTAGAAGGTTCAGATCAGCATCGTGGTTGGTTCATGTCATCCCTAATGCTATCTGTTGCAACTAAAGATAAGGCTCCATACAAGCAGGTTCTAACCCATGGCTTCACAGTTGATGGTCAAGGCCGCAAGATGTCTAAGTCTTTAGGTAACGTAATTGCACCTCAAGAGATTGTTGATAAGCTAGGTGCTGATGTATTACGTCTATGGATTGCATCAAATGACTATACAGGTGACATGGCAGTAGATCACGAGATCTTCAAGCGCTCATCAGATGCTTACCGTCGTGTTCGTAACACTATCCGTTTCTTACTTGCTAACTTAAATGGCTTTAACCCAGCTACCGATATGGTTGAATTTAAGGATTTAGTAGAGCTTGATAAGTGGGCAGTATCAACTGCTTGCAAGACTCAAAAAGAGATCTTAAAGTGCTACGAGGACTACGATTTCCACAAGGTAGTTCAGTTACTTATGAACTTCTGCTCAATTGAGCTTGGCTCTTTCTACTTAGATATTATTAAAGATCGTCAGTACACAGCTAAAGCAGATTCTGCAGCTCGTCGTTCATGCCAGAGCGCTTTATATCTAATTGCTGAGGCTCTAATTCGCTGGTGTGCTCCTATCTTGTCATTTACTGCACAAGAGGCTTGGGAGGCAATGCCAGGTGAGCGTGATGAGTTCGTATTTACTTCAACTTGGTTTGATAAGCTACAAGAGTTAGATGAGGCTTCATCATTTAATTCTGATTACTGGCAGAGAATGTTAACCTTCCGTAACGAGGCTAATAAGGCAATTGAAACTGCTCGTAACAATGGCGTAATCGGTGGCTCATTAGAAGCTTGTGTCAAGATTTACACTAAGGGCCAGTTACTTGAGGACTTAAAGAAACTTGAGTCTGAGCTATGCTTCGTTTTAATTACTTCAAAAGCTGAAGTTGTTGAAGGTGAGGCTCCAGCAGATGGCTTTAAGTCAGATGTAATTGACTGTGGCTTTAGCGTAACTAAGTCAGAGGCTAAGAAGTGTGAGCGTTGCTGGCACTATGAGGATTCAGTAGATGCTGATCCTGAGTACCCAGGGCTTTGCAAGCGCTGCATCGAGAACATCAAGTCATCAGGTGAAGTAAGACACTTTGCTTAATTAAAATGACCTTGTTTGTTAAAGAGAATGGAAGCAAGTTCCTTTTATGGAGCTTGCTTGTAGTTATCCTTGATCAGATAACTAAATACCTAATCGTTGACTCTATACCTTTAAATGAAATTGGGTATAGAGTTACTCCTTTTTTTAGCATCATCCACGTTCACAATGAAGGGGCTGCTTTTAGCTTTTTAGCTCAAAGCGGTGGTTGGCAACGCTATTTCTTTATGTTTATTGCTATTGCCATCTCATCAGCACTTTTAATAGCTCTTTTAAGAACCCCTAAAGCACATAAGTGGACTTGTCTAGGTATTGCTTTAGTCATAGGTGGTGCTATCGGAAATCTAATTGACCGTGTAGCTTTAGGTCATGTTATCGATTTCCTGCTTTTTTATTTAAAAACTGATAGTTTCTTCTACGCATACCCTGCTTTTAACGTTGCAGATATTGCTGTGTGCTGTGGTGCTGCGTTGTTAGTGATTATTGGCTTTTTTGGAAAAGAGAAAAAATAGTGAGCTTTGAAGTATTACTAGCTAAGTCTCGCGGTATGTGCGCAGGCGTTGATAGAGCAATTCGTGCGGTAACTTTAGCTTTAGATTTGTATAAAGATAAAAAAGTTTATGTACTGCATGAGGTGGTCCACAATAAGCACGTAGTAGATGATCTACGCAGTGCTGGCGCTCATTTTGTTGAGACCTTAGAAGAAGTAGCACCTAATAGCGTTCTAATTTTCTCAGCTCACGGTGTGGGTATTGAAACCGAAAAGAAGGCTCATGATTTAGGCTTTACTGTAATTGATGCAACATGCCCTGTAGTATCTGCAATTCATAAAAAAATGAATAAGGCAGGTACTTTAAATCAAGAGGCTATTGTGATTGGTCACAAAGGTCATCAAGAGGTACTAGGTACTGTTGGTCAATACACAGGTAGCAAAGATAAACTTCATGTGATTTTAACTGTCGATGATGTGAAGGATCTAGAGATCGATGGGGACAATGCTTTCTTTGCAACTCAAACTACCTTAAGTGTTGATGAAACCCGTCAAACCGTCGAAGCATTAAAACAAAAATACCCTAATATTAAAGGCCCTAAGAGTGATGATACCTGTAGAGCAACTCAGGTACGTCAAAATGCAGTAGCACAATTAGCAAAAGAGTGTGATCTTGTATTAATCGCCGGCAGTAAGAACTCTTCTAACTCTAACCGCTTAAAAGAAGTAGCGGTCGTCAACGGCTCTCATGCTTACTTAATTGATGATAGTACTCAAATTGATTTATCTTGGTTTGAAAATGTCAATAAAGTTGGCTTAAGCGCTGGTGCTTCAGCTCCTGAGTACGTGGTAACTGAGATAGTTGAGTTTTTAGAGCAACATGGCGCAAGTTCAGTTTCTGAATTTGGCTTTGAATTAAAAGAAAAAAGCTTTAGCCTTCCAAAAGAGCTAGAGCAAATCTAAAGGTAAGACAAACTTAAATACCAACAGAAAATATAATTTGGAGATTTTTATGCAAGATTTTACAAAGTGCCTTCATGCAGGCTACAAACCAGGTAACGCAGAGCCAGAGGCAATGCCAATTTACCAAAGCACTACCTTTAGATATAACACTACTAAAGATATCGCTGATCTATTTGATTTAAAGACTGCTACTTACTTCTACTCACGTCTTGGTAACCCAACTTGTGGTTTCGTTGAGCAAAAGATTGCAGCTTTAGAAGGCGGTGTAGGTGCAATGCTTACCTCATCTGGCCAGGCAGCTACTTTAACTGCTGTTTTAACTATCGCAAAAGCAGGCGATCACATTCTATGCTCATCAACTGTTTATGGCGGTACCTTCAACCTAATGGCTGTTACCTTCAAGCGTATGGGAATTGAAGTATCATTCTTCGAGCAAGAAGAAACTGATGAGCAAATTCAAGCTAAGATTAAGCCAAATACTAAGGCAATCTTTGGTGAGACTTTAGCAAACCCTGCTTTAACTGTTTTTGATATTGAGCGTTTTGCAAAGCTTGCTCATAAAAACGAGATCCCTCTAATTATCGATAACACCTTTGCTACCCCAATTCTATGTAAGCCATTTGATTTTGGTGCTGATATTGTGGTTCACTCAACTACTAAATACATGGATGGCCACGCAGTTCAGGTAGGTGGTGTTGTAGTTGATTCTGGTAAGTTTGATTGGGCTAAATCATCAAAATTCCCAGAGTTTGTAACCCCTGATGATTCATACCATGGTCTAGTTTATACAGAGACTTTTGGTAACATGGCTTTCATCGTTAAAGCACGTGTGCAGATCATGCGTGATTTAGGTTGCTGTCAGTCAGCACAGGCTGCTTTCTACATCAATCAAGGTATTGAGACCTTACCATTACGTATTAAGCAACACTCAATCAATGCATTAGCTGTAGCTAAGCACTTACAAAACCACCCTAAGATTGAGAAGGTTATTTACCCAGGTCTAGAAGGCGATGCTTACTACGAGCTAGGCAAGAAGTACTTAAAAGACGGTTTATGCTCAGGTGTAATGTCACTTGTAATTAAAGGTGGTCGTGAGGCTGGAGCTAAGTTCATCGATAACGTAGTAATGGCATCTCCTGAGGTACACGTAGCAGACATTAAGACCTGCTTATTACACCCAGCTACTTCTACTCACCGTCAGTTAACTGATAAGCAGTTAGAAGAGTGCGGTATTGTTCCTGGTTTAGTAAGACTATCTGTAGGTCTTGAAGATCTTGATGATATCATTGCTGATATCGATCAGGCTTTAGATAAGATCTAATAAGTTAATATCTAATTAATCTTTTAAACGTTAAAGAAGGGATGCTATCTTAGGTGGTGTCCCTTTTTGTTTTTAGACTATAATGGTTGAAGAATTGACCTTTAGGAGTTAAGCATGGAGATGGATTTAGCGTCCTTGTATGAGCATATGCACGACGCCCTTGATGGCATGTACTACTCATATTCAGAGCACGAGTACCATCTTCAAAAAGTTAACTCTACCCATAATGATTTGGTGCATGAGGCGGTGTTTACTTTTGATAAGAACTTAGCCTTCATCACGTGGCAAAATTTAGCAGTTTTAGAAAATATTGAAGCAACACTTCCTGAGGTCATTACAATTTTAGATGGATGTAGAGCAAAATCAGTTTCACCATTTGATAGTAAAAAAATCCTGTCTTATGGCCAAGCTTGTCAGATACTGATGCAGCTTTTAAAAGAAGGTAGATTTAATCTTGATAAACAAATTCTTTGTGCAATCCATCACTACTGCGCTCAAGCTGACTTAAAAACTGATGACAGAGGTGCTTTTAGACGTGAGAATGTCATCATCTCTGGAACTTCATACGTGCCACCTAAGTATGAAGATCTTGAGGATATCTTCAAAGAAGGCATTGATTTCATTAACATGCATGTAGACAATCCTGTTGAAAAGGCGCTTTTAGCATTTCTCTTTTGCTGTCGTTCTCAGTTTTTCAAAGATGGTAATAAGAGAACTGCTAGTATCTTTTTAAACGGTATCTTGTTAAGTCATGGCTTTGCACCGATTGCCATCTTAAAAGACTTTAAACAAGAAATGGTTAAGCTGTTAGTAGAGTTCTATGAAATTGGCAATGCAGATCATATCATTGATTTCTTTAACAAAAATTTCGATGAACAGTTTAAAGACAGATCAGAAGAGGCTAAACAAAAAAGCGACAGAGCTTTTGCAGATTTTCTAAAGTAAAAAGGCATTAAGCTAAAAAAGTACAGCGATGCTAAAAATTGAAATAAGACTTCTTGAAATGCATTCTTATTTCAAAAAGTGGCATAAAATTGAAATAAGAAACTTAAAATTGGTTTCTTATTTCAAAAAGTGGTTCAAAATTGAAATAAGGAAACTAAAATCACCTTCTTATTTCAAAAATGTTATGAATTTTGAAATAAGACTTTTAGTTAATCTCTACATAAGTGGAGGCAACCTTACCTCCGCTTTCAATTTCAAATAAGCCATTATTAACGTTAAAGCTATTTAAATCATAGATGCGCATCTGACCTATAGTTTCTTCGCCACAACGTAAGGTACGTCGCTTTGATACTAAGTCCATGCCTACGCGTTCACCATTTAAGGTTGCTTTAATTGGGGATCCAAAGCCTAATACATACACTTCAACTCTGTCTGTGTAGACCTTACGAATACCCACAGCTAGTACCTTTTCTTCGTTCTTAACTTTAAGCTTATTGTAACGAGCACATAGATAATGATCTTCAAGTGCATATGAAGGGGAGAGTAGGCTAAGACCTACTAAAGATAAGATAAAGGTACGTAGTATTGTTTTAAGCATAAAAAATCCTCTATGGCTTATTTTACCATTGAGGATTAGTATTAGTTAGTTAAAAATCAAAGCTTAATATAAATTATAAAGCTTCAATTTCCTTTAACTGAGCTTGTACCTTAGCAAGCTGAGTCTTATTAAGCTCTAGCTGTGCCTTAGCACCTTCAATGATCTTAGCAGGTGCCTTTGATACGAAAGCTTCGTTATTTAGCTTGCTCTCGCCTGACTTGATGTTACCTTCAAGTTTAGCAATCATGCCTTGTAGACGCTTAATCTCTTCTTCCTTGTTAACAAGTGAAGACATAGCAATTAAGATCTCAGCCTCACCAATTGGCTTTGCAGTGCATGGAGGTAATTCATCATTTGCGCCTACAAACTTAACTTTTTCAATGTTAGCTAAGTTCTTCATGAAGATGAAGTTGTTCTCAGCGCATGCCTTTTCAGCATCGCTTGCACCACGCATCATAGGAGCTAGGGTAACAGAAGGTGCTACCTTCATCTCAGCGCGTAGGTTACGAACGGTAGTTGCAAAGTCTTTAATGAAGTTGATATCAGCCTCAGCTTGAGCATCCTCATCAAAGTCTGACTCTAGTGGGTATGGAGCATTGATGATGGTCTTAGACTCAGTCATCTTGCCAACCATAGGAGCAGTTTGTGCCCAAATGGTCTCGGTTAAGAATGGCATTACAGGGTGAGCCATGCGCATTACAGCCTCTAGAACCTCAACTAAGGTGTAAGCTGTAGCATTCTTTTGAGCCTCAGTTGCAGTCTCTGACTTTAAGATAGCCTTAGTAAACTCTAGATACCAATCGCAGTACTCATTCCAGATGAACTCATAGATGTTTGCTGCAACTTGGTCAAATCTAAAGTTGTTAATTGATGAGGTTACCTGAGCAATAGCTTTCTTCATCTTTGAACGGATGAACTTATCAGCTACTGATAAATCTGCAGGATTTGGCTTAACTAAGGCCTTCTCACCAACATTCATGAGCACGAAACGAGATGCGTTCCAAATCTTGTTACAGAAGTTTCTATAACCATCTAAACGCTTCATATCCCAGTTGATGTCACGGCCATTTGAAGCTAGAGCACATAGGGTGAAACGTAGTGCATCGGTACCGTGTGGTGCAATACCATCAGGGAACTGCTTAGCTGTACGCTTAGCAATCTTCTCAGCCATCTGAGGCTGCATCATGTTAGCAGTACGTTTGGTTATTAAGCTGTCCTTATCAATACCGTCAATCATGTCTAGAGGATCTAAAACGTTACCCTTAGACTTAGACATCTTATTACCTTCCTCATCACGGATAAGACCGGTAACATAAACAGTCTTGAATGGAACCTGTGGAGTACCATCTTCGTTCTTCATGAAGTGCATGGTCATCATGATCATACGAGCAACCCAGAAGAAGATAATATCAAAACCGGTTACAAGAGCTGAGGTTGGGTGGAACATCTGAAGTTCTTTAGTGTTATCAGGCCAACCTAAAGTTGAGAAGGTCCATAGAGCTGATGAGAACCAGGTATCTAGAACATCTGGATCACGAGTTAACTTAACGTCAGATGCTAGCTTGTACTTAGAGCGAACCTCGTCTTCGTTACGAGCTACATAAACCTTACCATTCTCATCGTACCAAGCTGGGATTCTGTGGCCCCACCATAACTGACGAGAAATACACCAATCTTGAAGATCATTCATCCATGAGTAGTACATGTTAGTGTACTGAGCTGGAACGAACTTGATTCGACCGTCTTTTACAGCTTCTACAGCAGGTTTGCCTAAAACACTTGCACGAACGTACCACTGATCAGTTAGCATTGGCTCAATTGGCACACCACCACGGTCACCAAAAGGCTGTGATAAGTTATGATCTTCAATATGATCTAATAGACCTTGAGCCTTTAGATCTTCAACCATCTTGTCACGAGCTACAAATCTATCTAAACCACGGTAAGCTTCAGGGATAAAGCCACTTACCTCAGTTGTAGGAACACCATTAGTATCAAATACTTCTGCTTCATCACGAATGTGAGCATCCTCGGTTAGGATGTTGAGCATTGGAAGTTTTTGTCTCTTGCCTACAGCATAGTCGTTAAAGTCGTGAGCTGGGGTGATCTTCACACAACCAGTACCGGTGGTCATATCAGCGTGGATATCAGCTACAACAGGGATCTTACGACCTACTAATGGAAGCTCTAGGAATTTACCAACAACTGACTTAAATCTTTCATCAGATGGGTTTACAGCAACTGCACTATCACCTAATAAGGTCTCAGGACGGGTAGTTGCAACTAGTAAGTAATCTTTGCCGTCAGAAGTCTTTACGCCGTCAGCTAACTTGTACTTGATGTACCACATGTAGCCTTTAACATCTTTGTTTTCAACTTCAAGATCAGAAATAGCAGTACGGAGTTTTGGATCCCAGTTAACTAGTCTCTTACCACGATAGATTAAGTCCTCGTCGTATAAACGTACGAAAACTTCTAGAACAGCACGTGATAAACCTTCATCCATAGTGAATCTTTCACGTGACCAATCAACAGATGCACCTAAACGTCTCATCTGACGGGTAATGGTACCGCCTGATTGCTCTTTCCATTTCCAAATTCTTTCAATGAACTTGTCACGGCCTAAATCATGACGGGTTAAATTCTCTTCTTTAGCAAGCTTACGCTCAACAACCATCTGAGTTGCGATACCAGCATGGTCAGTACCACACTGCCATAGAGTGTTATCACCCTTCATACGGTGGTAACGGATTAAGGTATCCATGATGGTTTGTTGGAAAGCATGGCCCATGTGTAAAGAGCCGGTTACATTTGGTGGAGGAAGAGCAATTGAGAATGACTCTTTTGATGCATCATAATTTGGCTTAAAGCAGCCATCTTGCTCCCACTTTTGATAAGTATTGCTTTCAAAGTTTTCAGGGGTATAGGTCTTTTCCATATCCATTTTTTATTAGCCTTTGATTACTTTATTTTTTTGCACAAAAAAATTTGGCATATTTTAGCATTTTTTAAGGCCCTTTTGTGCTTTAAATCACAAGATTTCAAGTGGTAATAATGTTGCTTTGAAAAATGTTTTGTATCGTGCTAGAAACAAGTATTATGGTTTGAGAAAAGAAAAGAGAAAAAATAAGAAGTCCCTCTGCTGGTCCGCATTGTTAAGAGGCGTTGATGTATTGATTAAATTTGTTTTAGATTTTTTTAGTATTGTTTCTAAAATAGTCAATTAAGGGATCAAAAAAGTGATCCTATAAATAATCATGATATTTAAACTGTTAGCTTTGATAGTGAATTTATGATCCGATAAATTTAAATTAAAAATTGCAAAATCTTTCATAAATACAATACGTTAAATTGTGATTTTTACAAAATTTTGAATTTATCGGATCATAAATGAGATCCGATAAATGATCCGTTAATACCATTTTGGTATCTGTAAAAGAACCTGTAAACCAAAATTGAAAAACAACTCCTCATTAAATAAATGATCCCGCAAACCGTGCACAAACTCGCCAAAACACATAAAAGTATGATCGCAGTGCTACTTATAAATAAGAACGTTTCTAACTTTTGTGAAAATCATATAAAATTATACCCAAGATCTTAGTATCTTGTTGAAATATAACGCTTTTTTACAAAGTGTGATCTGCTCTTTAAATTTAAGAAATATTAAATGGCTTAAGAAAGCGATTTGTGCTCATTAATCAGATCGTGATT
>Ga0256405_10009576_pt1 | contig 13202 bp, 11 predicted proteins | sample RumenRJG_02DNA_FD_189096 | JGI IMG/M metagenome (GOLD analysis project Ga0256405, IMG submission 189096) | Bovine rumen microbial communities from Lethbridge, Alberta, Canada - RJG_02 | ecosystem: Host-associated > Mammals > Digestive system > Stomach > Rumen | place: Canada: Alberta...
TTACAGGACACATTTCCCAGATTATCGGCCCTGTTATCGACGTCTTCTTCGATACCAAGGGGCTCGAGGCGGAAAAGGTGTTACCAAAAATCCATGACGCTCTGAAGATTGACCGTGGCAACGGCAATGTACTCATCGTCGAGGTGCAGCAGCACATCGGTGAGGATACCGTTCGTTGCGTGGCTATGGACAATACGGACGGTTTGCAGCGTGGACTGGAAGCAATCCCTCTGGGTTCACCCATCTTGATGCCCGCCGGCGATCAGATTAAAGGTCGAATGCTGAACGTTATCGGTCAGCCTATCGATGGTATGAAACAACTCGACATGAAGGGGGCTTACCCCATCCACCGCGAGGCTCCTACGTTTGAGGAACTGTCGACGAAGAAGGAAATCCTGGCTACGGGTATCAAGGTGATCGACTTGCTGGAGCCTTATATGAAAGGTGGTAAGATTGGCCTGTTCGGTGGCGCTGGCGTGGGTAAGACGGTGCTCATCATGGAGCTTATCAACAATATTGCCAAGGGCCACAACGGTTTCTCGGTGTTTGCCGGCGTAGGGGAACGTACCCGTGAAGGTAACGACCTCATCCGCGAGATGATTGAGTCGGGCGTTATACGCTACGGCGACAAGTTCCGCAAGGCCATGGACGAAGGCAAGTGGGACTTGAGTCTCGTTGACCCTGAGGAGTTGAAGAAATCACAGGCCACGCTGGTCTATGGTCAGATGAACGAGCCGCCAGGGGCACGTGCCTCTGTGGCATTGTCTGGTCTGACGGTGGCCGAGGGCTTCCGCGATGGCGGTGGTATAGACGGCGGTGCTGCCGATATTCTGTTCTTCATCGACAATATCTTCCGTTTCACGCAGGCTGGCTCTGAGGTGTCGGCTCTGTTAGGCCGTATGCCATCGGCCGTGGGTTATCAGCCGACGCTGGCTTCGGAGATGGGTGCCATGCAGGAGCGTATCACTTCTACAAAGAAGGGTTCTATCACCTCGGTGCAGGCCGTGTATGTGCCTGCTGACGACTTGACCGACCCCGCACCTGCTACGACGTTCACCCATCTCGATGCTACGACGGTGCTCGATCGTAAGATAGCTGAGCTGGGTATCTATCCGGCCGTTGACCCATTAGGCTCAACGTCGCGTATCCTTGACCCGCTGATTGTGGGCAAGGCTCACTATGACTGTGCCCAGCGCGTGAAAGAGATTCTGCAGCGCTACAAGGAGTTGCAGGATATCATCGCCATCCTCGGTATGGACGAGTTGTCAGATGAGGATAAGCTGACGGTGAACCGTGCACGCCGTGTGCAGCGTTTCCTGAGTCAGCCGTTCTCTGTGGCATCCCAATTCACAGGACTGCCGGGCGTTATGGTGCCCATCGAAGATACCATCAAGGGCTTCAACGCCATTCTCGACGGCGAGGTGGACGACCTGCCCGAGCAGGCTTTCCTTAACGTTGGAACTATCGAAGAGGCAAAGGAGAAAGCAAAGAAACTACTCGAAGCAGCGAAAGGATGATAAGGATTTTCGATTTGCGTATTTTCGGCTTTTCGATTGAAATGATTCGAGGGTCGCATCCGCAAATCGGTAATAAATATAAAATCGAAAATCATTAAATCGTAAATAACAAAGATGTTGACGCTAAAGATAGTTTCGCCCGAGAAGATAGAGTTCACTGGTGAGGTAGAGAGCTTAAAGGTGCCTGGTACGCAGGGCAACTTCGAAATCCTCATGAACCACGCACCCATCATCTCAACACTTGGAAAGGGTGTTGTGGAGTATGACGGGCAGCAGTTGGAAATCTTAGGAGGATTTGTCGAGGTGCAGCAGAACGAGGTGTCGCTCTGTGTAGAGAAAACAGAGTAATGGAGATCGAAAATTGAAGTTTTTCTTCCTTGTCCTGTTCTTTGTGTTACTCGGCAGTGCCTATGTGAAAGGCTATGACGTCGTGAAGCGGCGCTCGCCCGAACACTTGGTACAGTTCTATCTCATCATGACAACGATACGTATGCTGCTCGTTGCTACGGTGGTAGGCCTCTGCGTATTCTTCGCACCGAACAGAGAAGATGCCATCCACTCAGCTGCTATTATATTAATAATGTACGCGATAACGATGGTGGTAGCACTCTTAATGAGACATTAAATTGATAATTGAAAATAGAAAATTGATAATGAATCACATCAAACGACTGCTTAGCGTTGCACTACTGATGTTTGCATTGGTGCCGGCGATGGCAGTAGACTTCTCTGCCAAGGAGGTGGTGCTTGAGCATATCAAGGACTCACACGAATGGCATGTCACCGACCTCGGTGAAGGGAAGCCGCTGGTTATTCCGCTGCCTGTCATCGTCAATTCGTCGACCGGCTGGCACGTGTTCTGCTCGTCACAGTTTGAGCACCACGCCGATACCAACGGGTTGCGTCAGGGACCTTACGGACTGGCCATTGCTACAGAAGGAGAGAATGCTGGCAAGATTGTGGAGAACGGCTCCCCCGTTCTCGACCTCAGTATCACGAAGACGGTGGCCGTGATGTTCATCAACGTGGCCATCCTGCTTTGCTGCATCCTGTTCAGCGCCCGCTGGTACAGGAAGCGCAAGGCCAGCGACCCGGCCCCTGGTGGCTTCGTCGGCTTCGTTGAGATGATGGTGATGTACGTGGTGGATGAAATCATCAAGCCGGGCGTAGGCAAGGGGTACGAGAAGTACACGCCCTACCTGCTGACCTGCTTCTTCTTCATCTTCACCTGTAATGTGATGGGCTTGATACCGTTCCCTCCAGGCTCTGGCAACGTGACAGGCAATATTGCCGTGACGTTCTTCCTGGCCCTCTGCACGTTCCTCATCGTGCAGTTCTCGGGCAACAAGCACTACTGGAAGGACATCTTCTGGCCCGATGTGCCCACATGGCTGAAGGCACCCATCCCCATTATTCCCGTGATTGAGTTCGTCGGCATCTTCACGAAGCCGTTCGCCCTGATGATCCGACTTTTCGCCAACATGATGGCCGGTCACGCCATTGCCGTCGCCATTACCTGCATCATCTTCCTGGTGGCAACCCAGGCGGTGGCTGTACAGTTGTCGATGTCGGCGTTGTCGGTGGTGATGAGCATCTTCATGATGTGCCTCGAGTGCCTGGTATGCTTCATCCAGGCAATGGTCTTCACCATGCTCTCTGCCGTATTCATCGGCTTGGCAAGAGTTGAACCAGAACATGAATAATAAACAATTAAAATATTAACAATTAAAAACTTACACAATTATGATTACAACATTATTGGCAGCAGAAGGTGTTGCACAGTTAGGCGCCGCAATAGGCGCAGGTCTCGCAGCTATTGGCGCAGGTATTGGTATCGGTAGAATCGGTGGTCAGGCTATGGACGCTATGGCCCGTCAGCCGGAGGTGATGAACAAGCTGTTCACGAACATGATTGTGGCCGCCGCCCTGATTGAGGGTGTAGCCCTGTTCGCAGCCGTTATCGCATTCCTCTGCATCTAAAAGATTCACGGTTTTGCGATTGTCAATCGAAAATTAGTAAATCGAAAATAGCATCAGCGTATGGATTTATTGATTCCGAGTACTGGACTGTTGTTCTGGATGACCATCACGTTCCTCGTGGTGTTCTTCCTGTTGTGGAAGTTCGGTTTCCCCATCATCACTGGGATGGTGAAGGATCGCCAGGCTTTCATCGACGACTCACTGCGCAAGGCGCATGAGGCCAACGAACGACTGGCCAATATACAGAGAGAAGGTGAATCCATCCTCCAGGAGGCACGCGAGAAGCAGGCTCAGATACTGAAAGAGGCTGCCGAAACCCGCGATGCCATTGTAGAGAAAGCTCAGGACAAGGCTCGTCAGGAAGGTGCCCGTCTCTTGGAAGATGCCCGTGTGGCCATCGAGCAGGAGAAGAAGGCAGCCATTGCCGACATCCGTAAGCAAGTAGCTACACTTAGCGTCGAGATAGCCGAGAAGGTTCTTCGTCAGAACCTGAAGAGCGACCAGGCGCAGATGGATCTCATCGACCGTATGCTGGATGAAGTTTCTAAGGACAAGTAAACGAGAAAACGTATGGATATAGGAGTCATATCGGTTCGCTACGCCCGTGCGCTCTTGAAGAGTGCCACTGAGCAGAAGCAGGATGAGGCCGTCTATCAGGAGATGCAGCTCTTGGCCAAGAGCTACATCGACGTGCCGCAGCTTCGTCAAACGATAGCAGGCCCGATGCTCTCGAAGGACAAGAAGGAAGAGCTGCTGCTGACGGCTGTTGGCGGCCAGCCTACCGCCTTGACCCGTGCCTTCATTGGTTTAGTGCTGAGAGAAGACAGGGAGCCGGTGATGCAGTTCATCGCCAATTCGTACGTCACGCTCTATCGTCAGCAGAAGAACATCATCCGTGGACGTCTCATCACCGCAGCCCGCGTCAGCCCTGCTACCGAGCAGAAGATGCGTCAGATGGTGGAGAGTAAGACTAATGGAACTGTGGAGTTTGAAACTGTGTTGAACCCCGACATCATCGGCGGCTTCATCCTTGAATACGACACGTATCGTATGGATGCCAGTGTGAAGGCCAAACTCAACAGCATTCTACAAGCACTGAAGAAATAACGACCACTTATTACGCTAATTTCACTAATTATTCATGCGCAGCAAAATTCGTGAAATTCGTGAAATTTGTAGTAGAAAGAAAAAGAACAATTAATTTATGTCAGATAAAATCAAACCAAGCGAAGTATCCCAGGTGCTGCTCGACCAGTTGAAGGGAATCTCCAGTGCCGAGAAATTCGACGAAGTAGGCACCGTGCTTACCGTCAGCGACGGCGTGGCTCGTATCTACGGTCTTCGTAATGCTGAGGCCAACGAGCTGCTGGAGTTTGAGAACGGCACGATGGCTATCGTGATGAACTTGGAAGAAGACAATGTGGGCTGTGTGCTCCTTGGTCCTACGTCGGGCATTAAGGAGGGACAGGTCGTGAAGCGCACGAAGCGTATTGCTTCCATCCGTGTCAACGACAATATGCTCGGACGTGTCATCAATCCTCTTGGGCAGGCCATTGACGGCAAGGGCGACATAGACCTCACTGGTGCTTTCGAAATGCCGCTCGACCGTAAGGCTCCGGGCGTTATCTATCGTCAGCCTGTGAAGGAACCGCTGCAGACCGGTCTGAAAGCCATCGACTCGATGATTCCTATCGGTCGTGGACAACGTGAGCTCATTATCGGCGACCGCCAGACCGGTAAGACGGCCATTGCCGTGGATACCATTATCAATCAGAAAAGCTTCTATGAGGCAGGCAAGCCTGTCTACTGTATCTATGTAGCCATCGGTCAGAAGGCCTCTACCGTTGCAGCCCTTGTCAGTACGCTGCAGGAGCACGGTGCCATGCCATACACTATCATTGTGGCTGCTACTGCTGCCGACCCTGCCGCCATGCAGTACTATGCGCCCTTTGCCGGAGCTGCTATAGGTGAGTATTTCCGTGACCGTGGCCTGCCAGCATTGGTAGTCTACGACGACCTGTCGAAGCAGGCTGTAGCCTACCGTGAGGTATCGCTGATTCTGCGTCGTCCTTCCGGACGTGAGGCTTATCCTGGTGACGTGTTCTATCTCCACAGCCGTCTGTTGGAACGTGCTGCCAAGATGAACGAACAGCAGGAAGTGGCTGAGAAGATGAACGACCTGCCTGAGTGCATGAAGGGGCATGTCAAGGGCGGCGGTTCTCTTACTGCTCTGCCTATCATCGAGACGCAGGCTGGTGACGTATCGGCTTACATCCCGACAAATGTTATTTCCATTACTGACGGTCAGATTTTCCTTGAGAGCGACCTCTTCAACCAGGGCTTCCGTCCCGCCATCAATGTTGGTATCTCCGTGTCCCGTGTAGGTGGTTCTGCGCAGATTAAGTCCATGAAGAAGGTGGCAGGTACATTGAAGATAGATCAGGCTCAGTATCGTGAGTTGGAGTCTTTCTCGAAGTTCTCTAGTGACATGGATGCTGTGACTGCTATGACGCTCGACCGTGGACGTAAGAACAACCAACTGCTCATCCAGCCACAGTACAGCCCGATGCCCGTTGGCGAGCAAATCGCCATCCTGTATTGCGGTGTACATGGTTTGATGCGCCAGGTACCCATTGATAAGGTGCGTCAGTGTCAAGACCAATTCCTCGACAAGCTCCGTTCTGCCAATCCTGAGGTCATCGAGACCCTCGCCAGTGGAAAGATTGACGATGAAACTACGTCCAAGATTGAAGCCGTGATGGCTGACATCGCAGGCACGTATAAAGCTTGATAGCCTATGCCAAGCCTGAAAGAGATTAAAGGTCGCATAGCCTCAGTCAACTCTACGCGAAAGATAACGTCGGCCATGAAGATGGTGGCTTCGTCGAAGTTGCACCACGCTCAGGTTGCTATTCAGAACATGCTTCCTTACGAGACGATGTTGGAGCATATCCTGAAGTCGTTTTTGGCAGCCGAAGCTGAGGCACAGACCATCTACGACCAGCCTCGGCCCGTTCATCGAGTGGCTTTGGTAGTATTTGCCAGCAATTCGTCGCTCTGTGGAGGCTTTAATGCAAACGTCATCAAGATGATGCAGCATATCGTAGCGGAATATCGCGAACAGGGCATTGACGGCATCGAAGTCTATCCCATTGGCCGCAAAGTCTATGAGAAGGCTCAGAAACTGGGCTACGATGTGCAGGGAGAATTCTCTGCTTTGGCTGATAAGCCCAACGTACGCCAATGTATCGACATCGCTATGGAGCTGGGTAAGAAATTTGCTGAGGGTCAGATAGATAAGGTGGAGCTTGTCTATCATCACTTCAAGTCGGCAGGTTCACAGGTTCTGACACGTAAGACCTTCCTGCCCATTGACGTTGAAGAGGAGTTAGAGCGTGACCACGAGCGCGACCTTTCGTCGATTACCGCTACGAAGGAGAGTCAGGAGTATCTGAAAAAGAACCGCAAGAAGAAGGCTAAGGTGAATGCCGAAGGCAAGGAGGTGCCGCCGCTGAACGACAACTTCATCGTTGAACCCGATATGGACACTGTTCTGTCGCAGCTTCTCCCGAAGTTAGCTCATCTGTCGCTTTACACGGCTCTGCTCGATAGTGTTGCGTCTGAACATGCCGCCCGTATGGTGGCTATGCAGACGGCAACAGACAATGCCGACGAACTGTTGCGTCAGTTGAACCTTCAGTACAACAAGAGCCGACAGCAGGCCATCACCAGCGAACTGCTCGACATTGTCGGCGGTTCTGTCAACAACTAACATGCTTGCGGGCTCCTTACCGGGAGTCCGCAAGTGTTCTTTCTATGAAGCAAACCATACTTACCATCCTTTCTGTGTTCGGTTGCCTGTCTTTGCAAGCCCAGACCAACGACTTGCCGCGCACGTCGCCCGAGGCTGTCGGACTACGTTCGGCACAGGTCAGCGCCTTCTTTGATTCGCTACTCGCTATGCCTCAGACCGAGATTCACAGTGTCATCGTCATGCGTAGTGGCAAAATTGTCGGCGAGCTTTATCCTGTGCCCTTCCGTCCAGAATACAAACACACGCAGTTCTCGTGCTCCAAGACTTTCGTTGCAGCCGCCGTCGGTATTGCCATCGGCGAGAAGAAACTGCAACTGACCGACCGTCTTGTGACCTTCTTCCCAGAACATCTGCCCAAACTGGTCAGCTGGCGACTGGCCAGCATCACCGTCGAAGATCTGCTCACCATGCGGTCGGGCTTTACTGTTGATACTCAGATGCGCAATGTCAGCCGTCAGTGGATTCGCGACTATCTGGCTCATCCTATGAATGCCGATCCAGGCAAGCGCTTCCAGTATGATTCCATCGACACCTACCTGCTGTCGGCCATTGTCCAGAGAGTGACGGGCATGAACGTGCTCGACTATCTGCGTCAGCGTGTTTTCAAGGCGCTGAACATCACCGATGTATGTTGGGAACTCAGCCCTGAAGGTATTGTCACCGGCGGCTGGGGACTCTACATACAACCTGAGTCGTTGGCCAAGTTCGGACAGCTGCTGCTGCAACGTGGTCGCTGGCACGGTGAACAACTCATACCCGCAGAGTGGGTCGATGCTATGATGCGCGAGCACGTCAGCCGCAAGAACGGCGACGGCTATTGTTACCAGATGTGGCGTTGTGGATATCCTACGGCATCCCGTGCCGACGGAGCCTATGGTCAGTATGTCGTGGTCGTACCGCGTCAGAATGCCGTCATCGTCATCAACCAGTGTAATCTCGCTGGCGGCGGGCGCCAGTTTGGCTACATCTGGAAGACGCTGTTCAAGGGTATGCATGCCCAGCCCCTGCTGCCTTCCGACGATTATCGGTTGCTCTTGCAACGCGCCGACTCACTGCCCGTTCTCATGGGTGAGCCAACCCATCAGCTGATGGGCGACTATCAGGGACTGACCATCCGTCTCGGCAAGAACCCGCTCAAGTGGACGGCCCTGCGCTTTGAATCCGGTAACGTACTGATGATTACCGACAACCATCATGTTACAGCCCGTGTGCTGATGGGCTATCAGCAATGGGCTACGTCTGCCGTCAGCATCTATCCGCTTAATGCCCGCTATGCTGTCCAGAACCAGTTCAGCACTATTCGTCCGCCTTTCCACGTCGGAGCCTGCTATGCTTGGCAGGGCGACACGCTGCAGGCCAAGCTTCACTTTGTCGACTGGATGGGAGCCGTGCGCCTGAACATGCGCTTCGATGCCGACACCGTTGCCATTACCGCTCAGGAGAACTATCAGAAGAAGCCCATCACTATCAGGGGCATTGTTGAGCGGCCACAAGAAACCATCGTTACAAAAACTAATTAAAAACAAATCTACAATGAAACGATTACTGACTATCCCGTTCCTCTTCGTATCGCTCGCCTTGCTGGCCAACGACTACGACCAGCAGCGGCCCTTCGGCTTCTGCACCCGTTCCTCACGTACCAATACTGCTTCTACCTACAATGTCACTGGTGGTGGCTGCTATACCTATCCTGTCACAGGTGTGAGTGCCGATAAGGTTACCACGCTGACCTCGACTGGTAAGGACATGAAAAGTGCAATTTCCAACGCCATCAAGAACTACAGTGTTATCATCTTCGACGGCTCTCAGGGCGACTTCCTCGTTTCGAGCAAGATTGGTCTGTCAAGCTGTAAGAACAAGACGCTGATAGGCATCAACGGTGCTCGTTTGTGTACTACCTGGTATGCGACACAGGAGATTATCGACGCTCTCAATGCTGCCGGCGTGCCCTCTATGAGCACAAGCGGTGGTGGCGGCACATTGCCCAACGGTACGAAAGTGACCGAAGAGGCCGAGTATCATACTCGCCGCATCATTATCGAAATGACCGGCGACAAAAACGAGGCCTACCGCAATTCGGGTGTTCTGAGCCTCTCGAAGTGTCAGAACATCATTATCCGCAACCTGAAGTTCGTCGGCCCCGGCTCTATCGACGTTGGCGGCAGCGACCTTCTGTCGTTCAACGAGACCAAGAACTGCTGGGTCGACCATTGCGACTTCACCGACGGTATGGACGGCAACTTTGACATCACGCAGAAATCAGACTTCAACACCGTCAGCTGGTGCTCCTTCAGTTATACTGACCGTTCGTATATGCACCAGAACACCAACCTTATAGGCAGTAGCGACAGCGAGTCTACGGGCTATCTCAACACCACCTTCGCCTTCTGTCACTGGGGCAAGAACTGTCGCGCCCGTATGCCGATGGCACGTGTGGGTAAGATTCACATGCTCAACAACTATTTCACCACCACCACTGGCAGCAATTGCATCAATCCGCGTAAGAACTCCGAATTCCTCATCGAGGGCAACTATTTCGCCATAAGTGCCAGTAAGAGCTATTCGCAGTCGGGAGCCATCGCCGTTACGTGGCGTTCTGACAACTACTTCGCCTCAGGCAGCACACCCTCGTCCCTTGGCTCTACCGTCACCGTGCCTTACGACTACACTGTTGCCGACGTTCAGACCATTCCTTCTGTTGTTTCCGAGAACGTAGGGGCTACGCTCTACACCACCACCGGCATAACCGTCCCTTTCGCAGTACCCGCCAACACTACGGTCTACAACCTTTCTGGTCAGCGTTTGACAAAGGTTGGTCGGGGACTTTATATCGTCAATGGTAAGAAAATCGTCGTCAGGTAGTGGGATTGTCGCGGTTTTTTCGTAACTTTGCAGCCCAACACACAATGATTACTCAATGGGAAACAAGATTGTAACTTTTGGCGAACTCATGCTTCGCTTTTCAAAGGAGGATAAGAAACGACTGTCGCAGGGACGTATGTTCTGTGGCAACTATGGTGGTAGCGAAGCCAATGTGGCCGTGTCACTATCTATGCAGGGCGACGACGTGGAGTACGTCACCCGTCTGCCGTCGACGCAGATGGGGCGTGCCGGCGCTATGAAGCTGCGTGAACTGGGTGTAGGTACCGACTATATCATCTATGGTGGCGACCGTATAGGCGTCTACTACTTCGAGGAGGCCGCCAGTCTGCGCAATTCCAGTGTCGGCTACGACCGTGCCAACTCTGCCTACTACTATCTGGAACCAGGCATGATAGACTGGCGCGCGGCACTAAAGGATGCTCAGGTGCTTCACGTATCGGGCATCACGGCAGCAATTACGCAGCCTGCCGCCGATGCTACGTTCGAGGCCATTGGTGTGGCTGAGCAGATGGGGTTGACCATCTCCATTGACCTGAACTACCGTAAGAACCTGTGGTGCTACGAGGGCGCAACGCCTGTCGAAACGTTGAACCGTATGGCCGAACATGCCGACGTGATGTTTGGCGATGTTATTGAGTATGAGTTTATTACAGGTCATCCTAAAATTCCTTTCCTGCCCGATTCGTCCGACTACGATATGAACCTTGACGCTTATCGCCGTTGGTACGAAGACCTGCATCAGCGTTTTCCCCGTTGCCGCAAGATGATGATTGGTATGCGTAACGAGGTCAGTTCGAGCCACCACTTCCTTACCGCCTTGCTCTGGTCGGAGGGACGTATGCTCAACGCCCGCATTGTCGACATTCCGCAGGTGGTCGACCCTATGGGTGTTGGCGACGCCTTTTCGGCTGGCTTCCTACACGCCTTGCGCCGCTATCCTGACGACGACCAGCTCATACTCGACTATTCACTGGCTGCCGCCGCGCTGAAGAACACCATTGCCGGCGACTTCAACCTGTCTACTGAGGAGGAAATTCTTGAAACGATGAACGAAAACTACAAAATTCACGACGTAAAGATATATGATTAAAGACTTCAATTTCTATGCACCAACTCGTGTGGTGTTTGGCCTGCAGTCGGAAGAGCAGCTTCCACAGTTGATCAGAAGTAATGGCGGCAGCCGCGTTCTCGTCCACTATGGTGGAGGCAGTGCGCGTCGCTCAGGCTTGCTCGATAAGGTTTACCGTATGCTGACGGAGGCCGGCATTGGCTATGTGGAGTTGGGTGGTGTCGTGCCCAATCCCCTGTTGTCGAAAGTCAATGAGGGTATAGCTCTGTGCCGTCAGGAACAGGTAGACTTCATCCTGGCTATAGGTGGCGGTAGCGTCATTGACTCGGCCAAGGCCATTGGCTACGGCGTAGGCTATGAAGGCGATGTTTGGGATTTTTGGGAAGGTTTCGCCAAGCCGCAGTCTTGTCTGCCAATCGGCGTGATGCTGACCATCCCTGCTGCCGGCAGCGAGATGTCCAGCTCATGCGTTATCACCAAGGATGAGGAACTTGTCAAGCGTGGCATCAATAGCGACCTCTGCCGCTGTCGCTTCACCATTATGAACCCTGAGCGCACCTATACGCTGCCAGCCTATCAGACTGCGGCTGGCTGTACCGATATTATGATGCACACGATGGAGCGCTACTTCTCGAAATATGATGAGATGACACTGACCGACGCCATTGCCGAAGCACTGCTGCGTACGGTGAAGGACTGTGCTGTCGAGGTGCTGCGCCAGCCGGATGACTATCGTTTGCGGGCTCAGATTATGTGGGCTGGCTCGCTGGCCCATAACGACCTGACTGAGTGCGGCACGGAGAAGGACTTTGCCACCCACCGTCTGGAACATGAGTTGAGCGCTATGTTCGGTGTCACCCATGGTGCGGGTCTGGCAGCTCTCTGGGCTTCATGGGCACGCTATGTCATGCCGCGTCATACGAGCCGCTTTGTACAGTTTGCCGTTAATGTCATGGGTATCGCCAACGATTACGCACATCCCTATCAGACGGCTCTGCGCGGCATCGAGGCCATGGAGCAGTTCTATCGCCAGATAGGTATGCCGACGAGCATTCCTGAACTGATAGGACGCCCCGTGAGCGATGACGAGATAGCCGAGATGGTCGATAAATGCAGCCGCGGTCGCACCATCACACTGGGGGCTATCGAGGTACTCCGTCCGCAGGATATGGAAGCCATCTACCGTATGGCAAACCATTCCGCCCTACAGCCCCTGACGGGTGTTATCCTGGCTGCCGGAATGGCCAAGCGTCTGCGTCCACTGACTGACACGCAGCCGAAGTGTCTGCTGAAGGTGGGAGAGCGCACATTACTGGAACGTACTGTCGAGGCTATGTTACGGGCGGGTGCCACTGAATTTGTTGTCGTTACGGGCTACCGTGCGGAGATGATAAGAAATTTCCTTACAAATCGTTATCCGTCGTTGACGTTCCGCTTCCTCCATAATGCCGACTACGAGCACAACAACAACATCTACTCGCTGTGGATGGCTGGTCAGGTTGTCCGCGGCCGCGACTTTCTGCTGATGGATAGCGACATCTTGTGCGACCCTGCCGCCGTTGTGCGCATCGGTAGCGAACCACAGTCGGCATTGGCCGTCAACCGTCATGAGCTGGGCGACGAGGAGATGAAGGTCGTTGTCGATGCCTATCAGAACATCACCGAAATCAGCAAGACCTGCAATCCCTCCGACGCTATGGGAGAGTCTGTAGGCATTGAGCACGTTACTGCCGACTATAGCGACGCCCTCTATCGCGAACTCGACCAGATGATTCTCAACGAGGGGCTCATCGACATCTTCTACGAGCGTGCCTTCGAACGGCTCATCCCCCAGGGTTACACGTTCCGTGTAGTCGATACCACCAGCTACTTCTCATACGAATTAGACACACCCGAAGACTTCGAGCGTGCCAAAAAACTGATGCCTAATGAATTACTA
>Ga0256405_10009577_pt1 | contig 13201 bp, 22 predicted proteins | sample RumenRJG_02DNA_FD_189096 | JGI IMG/M metagenome (GOLD analysis project Ga0256405, IMG submission 189096) | Bovine rumen microbial communities from Lethbridge, Alberta, Canada - RJG_02 | ecosystem: Host-associated > Mammals > Digestive system > Stomach > Rumen | place: Canada: Alberta...
TAGTAAATAGCTACATCAGATTAATAAGTCTATTGTTTTGTATAACAAGCTAATACCTTTGTGATTCATGATCCATGCTGCCCGCATGAATAAGGTTGTTGGGTTGTAAATAGGTGAGTGGAGTGGAATAAGTATATTGTTATGCGGTACTGGTTAGAGAGTTATATAATTTTTCCATAAAAAAAGTCCCAACCGTGGTCCGCAGTGCGTTTCGCCTTATGCGTGGTGGGCTCTTTCAGTTTGTTTTATATTATATTGTATTGTAGCATAACTAATGTAAAAAGTCAAGTTGTGGTATTAATAAGTGTAGTGTTATATTTAACAGGTAATTGTTGCTGTTTGAAGAGAAAGAATAGTGTGAAATATTTGAAAAATATCTTGAATTATTAAACAAGCTAAGCTATAATATACATATGACAAATACAAATAAGGAGGAATTACAATGCCTAAGAAAAGAACTACAATATTAAACAATAAAAAGAGATATCAATCTGTACCTAAAAAAGACATTCCAATGAAACGTTGGCTTGACAGTACAAGACAATTTAATAAAGACTTCGCCGGAGACTTACCAACATACGAACAATATCGCAATATGCCAAGAAAAGCTAAAAAGTTAGTAAACCACGCCCGTGAAGTTTTTGAACTTACAAAAGATGATAAAGATATGTATGAAATGACAGGCTTAACGCAAATTCAATCTGACTTGCATTATGCTCAACGGTTCAATCAAGTTTCGCAAACTAAGCAAAGGTTCAGACCAACTAAAAATTCAGATGAAGTTCGTAAGTGGCTCAATACACAAGGCAGAAATAAGTCATATTCAAGGCTTTTACCAACTTGGGGGCAATATAAAAATATGACAGCTAGAGAAAAGCGAAAAGTCCAGTCTTTGATGAAAATGCAAAAAACAGCCAAAACATACGCTTCGCAAGGAGAATTTATTTATAAATTGTCTGAGTTTGCAACAGCACCTAATGTAACATACATCAAAGATGATCCACGAATTGATGACGAACGTAAGGCGCAAGCTCAACAAATCAAACAAGAACTTGATATGGTTACAAAACTTGCTAATCAGATGTTACCACCAAATAAGTTTTCGCAATATGAAAAAGGAATGTCAAAAAAGCAGATGAATGAATTGGCAAATTACAGACGTGGTAGAGCTTTAGGGTCAGCAGGCCAAAACATGATTTATGACATTACAGCTATGGCACACGAAGATTTCGTTGCAAAATTACAAGATTTAGCTGCATATGAAAAAGATGATGGCAGTGGTGTTGTTGTGTACTATAAAAATACAGTACCAAAAACGCCTGGGGCTCATGGTAAATTTGCCATGTTCATACCTGGCTGGACCATGCAAGACTTTCATAGGTTTATGACTAGACAACAGAATTACGGTTACAAAGCGACCGTTAAGGACCTAAGGGAATTTTATAAAAACTACGATAAAATGAATTTATAAGGAGAAGTATCATGGATAATGAATTGGTTGAAAAAATAACTGATGGAATTTTTAAAAGAAAATCAGTAACATATGTTGCAGACATTGAAGATATGCTCCTTTTTGATGACAACAAAGCAAGTAACGATTTTGAAAAGGTATCAAGCAAAATCACACAACTTGAATACTTAAAGGAGCAAACAGCTATTAAAGGCGGTTCAACCAAATCATTTAATCGTAAAATCAAAAAACTTAAACGCAAAAAAGAAGATTTATTATCAAAGTTATGCACAGAAAAATATCCATATTATATTGGCTATTCTAAGGTTAAATACGGTGCTTCAAGAACAAGAAACTTAAAAAATATTGAAAAATATCATATCCAAAACAGACATGAACATGATATTGCAGATATTAGAACTTGCCCTGATTGTATGATGAAATTAACAAAACGTTTTGTCAATCATTTTGTGGCAGATAAAAACGGTATGAATTTGTGGCCTTTGTTTCTTGATGAGCTTGCTAGTCAAAATGCTAATGCTAACGCTATTCTTGAGGATAAAGGTGCAACTAAGATTAGTGTTTATTTTCATAATTTAAGATATGATGCAAGCTCATTATATTCAAGAATGTTGTCTGACGACAGGTTTACACCGGTTCATGCGGCGTCAATATATCCAACTGGGATATGGTATTCAGCAGTGTTCCTTTGGAACTATAATGGAGTTGATTATGTTTTTGAATTTAAGGACAGTCTTAAACTATTAGCTCAATCATTGGATAAATTGGGAAAAGTGTTTGGATTGCAAAAACGCAAAGATCTTGCCGATTATAGTTTTCACGTTTTGTCTGTATGGTCAAAAACAAAGCAATTTGCAGATATGATAGAGTATGCAGACGTTGACGTTTATATCTTAGAAAAAATTGCAAGTGAACTTCCCACTATGTTTCCAAAACGTAAACTTGATAAATATACGGGAAGATACCGTGAAACAAAAAACAAGTACGATACTGGTACTTGCTTGACTTCAGGGGCTTTTTCCTCACAAGAAACTAAGGTTAAGGTAATGGAACAAGATGATGCAAACGGAACAAAGAATTACAGTAAAATCTTTGATACCGGTTTAACGCAGGAAGATGATTTATATTTTCGCAAAGCGTATTATGGTGGTACTACGCTTGTTATGCCCGATGAAGGTAACAAAGAGTTAGGGCTTGGTTGCTCCATTGACGCAAATTCACTCTACCCTTCGTCAATGCTAAACAATTTCCCTGACCCTACTACAAGAGTTAAAATGAATGCAATTGAATGTATGAAATGGATAAAACAACACAAGAGTGGATATAATCATGCAACCAAACAGTACGAGCATTTTGCAACGTTTAAAGTCCGTATTTTTGAGATGAAACTTAAAGACAAGCATTTTCCATGTTTTCCAAAGAAAGGTAGCCGGGGAAATTCCAAACAGGCAATCGTTGATTTAACAACTTTTGATACAACAATTACCTCTGATGGTAGAAAATGTGTTGAAAAGTCATTCACAGCGCTTGATTTGTATAATATCACTCAAGAATACAACATCAAATTTGAATTTATCGAGGGTGTAGACTTCCCACGTATTCTATATATGCCTTTTGAGAAGTTTGTAACTTTCTTTGGTGATCAAAAAGTTAAGTATGGTAAAGAGGGAAACAAGACCATGAAAATGGTTACGAAACTTATTCTCAATGGCGCTTATGGAAAACTTGCGGAATGTGGTCACCCTTACATTACTTTATGTATTCTTGATAGCAATGGTAACATGAAATATATGGAAGTTGAAAATCCTAAGTACAAAGAAGAACAACATGGTAATATTATCATTGCAAGTTATATTACAGCAATTGCACGAAACGAATTATATATGACGGTCAAGACCATTGACAACTCCAATGTTGCAAGAACGGTTTATGTTGATACAGACAGTGCTCATATTATCTATTATGGCAAGTATTATAATGATTTGAAAGAACTTTCTTCAAAGCTCAAACAAGGCAACGAGTTTGTTAAAAGTGCCAAAACATTGTGGAAAAATGACAATCAACAATACAAAGCATTATGCAAAGCTGCAGATGAAATTTATAGTAAAATGTGTAGGGAAATGAACATCAGATATGACGATAACAAGTTCAAACACTGGAAAATTGAATCATTTTTTGATAAAGCTATTTATCTAGGTGCTAAAAGGTACATTGAAAATGATTGTATCGAGGGTACAATTATAAAAGTCGCCGGAGTTCAACAGGAAGGAAGAAACGAAGTATTCAATCAAATTTCACAACATGGTATCGAATGGTTTTCATATAAAGACAAAGAGATGATTGTGTTACCGTTCAAGAGAACATACCTTGTTCATGGTGGTTTCCACTTCGCAAACAGTTACAAAGTTCTTAAGAATGGCTTCAGTTCACCGGTTGATGTTTATGAAAGTATTTTACAAAAAGATGAAAAAGTTGTTGACAATCAAGCTATAATGAGATAAGATAAAAGCATGGGAGGTGATAATAATGAATAAAGAAACATTAAACTCAATGAGAAAGTATGCAGATGTTTACAGAGAATATATGTCTGCAAATAAGAAGATGTTGTCAAAAGTAAAACATGAAATTGCGAGTGAAGATGATATCATTAAAACCGTTGAAGTACTTGAAGAGCTTTCAAAAAGTTTGCTTAAACTTAAAATTGATTACGTTGATATGTTAGAGGAGGAACAATAATGCGACATTTATATGCTACAAAAACACCACTTGGTGAACTTAAAAAGGTGTTTCCTAACAGAAACCATAACTTTCAGGAATATCTTGTTGAATCAGAGTATGAAACATACGACAGCGTTGCAAGAAAAAAGATAATGGTCCACAAGCACCATATCATTAACGATCATACGTATAATGATATTTGTTATCCATATCTCAATCCCGAGGAGGAAGAACTTTACAAGGATAGATACGAAGTATATCTTACACTTCCTTATTGTGATTTGTTCGACAGGTTAGAAACTGATGTCAAAAATTGTGTTATCAGCAACTCAACAAGAGATAAGATGCTTGATATTTGGGGTTGTTTGGGTCACTACAATAATAACGATAGCTTGAAAGATTTCAGCAAAGACTTTAACGGAGGACTTTAAGATGACAAAAAGAATTAGAGCAAAACGAGAAGTATATACGCTTGAGGAAAATGAACGTGTAAAGGATATTCCAGGTTCAAAAGGTTATGCAGTTACGGACAGTGGAAAGTTTTTAAGACGTTATCCAAAAGACCCTGATAAATTCTATCGTATCATGCCTAAAGCATATTCAAAAGGTTTAATCTGCCATGTATATTTTGAAAACGGTAAGGATTATTCAATTTTGCTGGCAAAACTTGTATTAGTTTTGTTCAGCAATGAAAGCAAAGACAAAACGGAAGAAGAGCTTTTGAAGATGTACACAAATAATGTACACGTTGATTACAAAGATGAGATTATTGATCATTGCGCCCTTGATAATCTTGTATGGGGCGCACCTAAATCAAGAAGAGGAGAAACGAATAATGAAAAAGAAAATTGAGTATTCTATTTTGGCTTTGGTGCTTGGTATAATAATTGTAATACCTTCATTTATTGTTTCAGCATTTTTAACTGGTATAATCACTAAACCGTTAATGGCAACAGCGTTAGAGGGAAATGTCATTGCAGCAATGCAGGTTTCATTTTTTATAGTTGCAACATACTTAATTGCATGGTTAATAACAGAAGTTTTAAGAAAGATTGCTCATAAAATCTCATTCTAGCAGGAGCAGCAATATGAAGAAAGACTTATTTTCAATGTTTGATGAAACTGATGATTTTTCATATATTGATACACCTGCAGTTTACATTAAGTATAAATTGAAAAAGATATCTAAAATATTAAAAAGAATAACACATTCGAAGGAGTTAACTATGAAGAAAAAGATTGAAGAAGTTATTGAAAAGATCGATAATAGTGGTGATTTGCCTTTCGTTGTAATGATTTATGATAATGATAATTTGAAAAAATTAGATGTTGTCTTAGAGGATAAATATAAGTCAACCGGTGAAAACATTGAATTTATTGTTGACTTTACACCAAGAGGAAATGTTGTTGTTTTGAGTGAATATAAATCATTGTTAAAATATTACGGCCACGAATATAATCATGATCATATTAAAGGCGGATATTACAAAGGTTCATTTGATGATATTTGTATTATCACTGAAATAGCACGTAAGACGTTTGGCATCAGAGTTAAAAACGGTAATGAATTACAATATGTAACCGATAGCAAACACTTTGATGAAGATTATAAGAAATTCAAAAAAGCAATCAAGTTTATTGATGAAATGTTAACTATCAGTATGGAGGAATACTAATGTTAGACGCAAAGATTTTAGATGTACAAGGTTTTGAACAAGCAATTAAGGGAATGAGAAACTCACGTAACAGTTGGTCAAGAATGGATAGTATTGATAATGTTGTTGGAGCGAATGACCTTAAATTAATGCACAGACTGTTTAAGTCTGGAACAGAACACAGGAAATACGCAAGAATGATTACAGTATGGATTGACATTAATGCTCCGTTATACTGGTGGAAAGAATTTGACCAATATAAGATTGGTACTGTATCTAATTCATGTTCAACGATGTACACACTAATGAATAAACCATTTGAATTGAAAGATTTCAGCATTGATAAGTTATATGTATATGGGTATTGTGCAGAACGTGTAATTGATGATTTGAATGAATTAAGGGAACACTGTTTAAAGGAAACAGACTCTAAAATTAAAAAACAACTTTGGTATTCAATCGTTCAGTTGTTGCCGGAAAGCTACAATCAAACACGTACAATCATGTTGAATTATGAAGTTGTTGCTAGAATTATCCAACAGCGAAAAGGTCATAAATTGGAAGAATGGAAACAGTTTATTGATGTTTTAAAACAATTACCTTATATCAATGAAATTATGGGAGAAGAAAAATGAAAAGATACAGAATTACGTACAAAAAACTCAATGAGGAGTATTATCCCCTTGAAAGTCAGCTTACCACTTTAGACGTTTACGATGCTGAAGTTGATAAAGGTTTTGTTTGCATTTGGTTTGATGATAGCCACAAAGGCGCTACACCTGATATGGCCATCAATGCTAATTTGGTGTATAAAATCGAGCGAATTGAGGAGAAGAAAAATGAAGATTAACGAAGAAGAGATTATAAAAGACTTGAAACATAACTTTAAAATCTTTGAAGAAGAATATAAAGATATTTTTAAATATTACGAAGAAGATAACGAAAAACATTTAGATTGGAGATACGAAGACGCAATAATGCTAAGTCTTATTTCTATTCAAGATGTGCAAGCTAACTTAGAAATGTTAGATTATTTGTGGAATAAAAAGATCAAAAAGATTGAAAAACGAAAAAGGAGATGAATAAACATGGAAAATAATGAATTAACAAATGATGAACTTTTTATTTTGTTAAAAGGTATGATTAGGCAAAAAGAAACAGACAAAGCTATTAAACTTCTTGATATGCTATATGAGAGGTTTAATATTTCAATTATTGAAAACTGTGATTTAAGAGATGTTTTAGAATTAGCAGAAAATCTGAATTATGAAGATTACATTAAATTAAATGAGGTGTAATAAATGATTATTAATTAAGATAAGAGAAACAGTGTTTTAAGGGACTTGACAATGGCGAAAATGCTTATCGATAAGGCAATCAAGGAAACAAATATTTTAGAATTTCCACATTATAGATATAATGAATATCTTAAGATCGCAAGAAAGATTATCCTGGATAACTATATTAACTGGGATAACCATGATAAAATTTAATTTGTGTTATAATAGAGGTGTAGCAATGTTATCACAAACAGAAACTATTTTAAAAAGAGATGAACGTTTTTTGCAAGCTGCGTATGATGACTTTCAGGCAATGTATAATGCAGAAGTTGATTGTAAAGATTATCATGGAAAGTTGCAACGATTACAATATTCCATGGATAGGTTAAACAAGGTATGGAACGATTTTTGTTCATTGAATGATGAAATAAAACAAGTTGATTGCAGGGAAGACATTGTAAAGCCTGACCGTTATTGCGGTAAAGACGGCAAAGACCTTTTACAGGTTTTTGAAGAAAGTCTTTTATCAGATGAGGAATACAAAGGCTTTTTAAAGGGCAATGTATATAAATACCTGAAACGTTATGAACATAAAAACGGTAAGGAGGACTTGGAAAAGGCAACAGTGTATCTCAATAAACTATATGATTTTGAGGTACAACATGAAAAAGAAAAACAAGTACATTAATATATATAATTTTCTTCAAGATGATTACAGTACAACTTTTATTTTAGGTGCACGTGGTGTAGGTAAAACGATATCTGCATTTGCAGATACAATCAAAAGATGTTGTGAACACGGTACAAAAGCTGTGTATTTAAGAAGATACCAAGCCGAAATTGATACCATTGGTATTGATTTACAATTGGTATCAGAATTAACAGGTAAAACCGTCACTAGAAATTTTGCAGAGATCAATGGGTTGAAACAAGATTTTATTATGGCAGACGGGGAACCTGTTATTTATTTATTAGCACTAAATACAGCCGGTAAGTATAAGTCAACTTCTTACAAAGATGTTGAAATTATTATCTATGATGAGTTTCTTGATTTAAAGAACAGAGAGTTGAAAAAAGAAACAACTATGTATGTCAATCTTGCAATGACCATTTTTCGTGATTTTACAAAGTATAAAGCAATCTTTTTAGCAAACTCAACTAATCTGTTTAATTGTTATTTCATTGATTTTGAGGTTATACCTACAGGCAAAATCACTAAGTACAAAGATAAGTCAATCAAGATTGTTATGTATCAAACATCTAATGAATTAGACAATGAACGCATGAATACGCCTTTGGCTGTTATGTCACGAATAGTTGAAACAGGTGGTTCTTCATCACTTGACAACGTTTTCGCAGGCAACTTGTCCGATTATCTGCATAAACTGGATAACAATTGCGAGTACAAAGCAACGTTTAAACTGGATAACCAGTATTTTGGTATGTATTTCAATAGCAAAACAGGAATGACAATCATATCACGCAAAGTTGATTTGAAGTATAAACTCAAATTTGCTTTAACATATGATGATGTTACTCCGGATTATCCTTTGATCAATAATGAACGCTACTGGTTTGCAAGAGATTGTCTAATGCATAATCAAATGTATTTTACAGACGTCAAGACAAGAGCAATGTTTTTCAAGAGGTTAAAATCAATGTCAGTTATTAACTATTAAGGTGGTGATGATATGCAACAGAGCAAAGCTATCAACTTGATTGCAAACACATTATTATCGTTAGGTTGGAACAAGACAAGCATTATCGGGTTGATGAACAACATGAGTGCCGAAAGCAATTTCAATCCTAAAATAATCGAATACGGAAGAAAACCTATTTTTTCTTCTTCATATGCGTTTGGTGTAGGGTTGGTTCAGTTTTCATATCCACCACTTAACGAGGAGATTTACAACTACAATAAAACTCACAGTGATGAGGAAAGCATTAAATATCAATGTTCCATTCTCACAACATCAAGACCCTTGCAAAGTTGGTTAAACACAACAGGTGGACAGTTTGCAGATGAATTTGATAATTACACGATCGATGAATTTATTCACAATTCACGCAAACTAACTTGGCAGCAGCAGACGAAAGCATGGTTTAATCACTTTGAACGAGGAGTTGATACGATAAGTAATCGTATCGCAAATTATTCAGCATGGTACAAATATGTTTCATGGGGTTCAGACAATCCGAGTACGGAACAACCAAGCGAATATACCAAAAACAAGCAGCTTACCGTTAACGGTTGTTTATCTTTTTTCAATCAAACAAGAAAAAACTGGGGTTCAAGTGACGAACAAGGTGGAAACAACGATAAACCACCAAGCAATCCTGACGGAAGAAATATTCAAGCAGTAATGAATTTATTCAATGAATGTCAGTTGGTCGGCACAGTATATTCGCAAACAAAACGTGCAAGAATATTAACCGATAAAGCATATTCTGACTGTTCAGCTTTTGTTTCTCAATGTGTAACCAAATATCTCAACATCAATGACAATACGTTATGCAACACAGAAACGCTTCATGCATGGATCGGGAAATACGGATATTCCCTTGTATGGAACACATCAGTACGCAACAGAACTCCACCTAACTATAAGCAAGGTGATGTTATAATAGTCGGCAGAATTGGCACTTCATTAGGTGACTACGGACATACACTTTTCATAATTGATGATAAAGGAACAACGATAGAATGCACTTCGTCAACACCGAGTGTTGTCAAGTCAACACTAAGTGCAAGATTATCAAATTATGCCACTTGGTGGGGTTCTAATTATCATGTTTATCAGTACAGAATTTGAGGTGAAGCTATGTGTGACAAAAAAGCAAAAATTATTGTGACAATCCTTGTTTTGATATATCTGTTTGGTATGGCAGGGATTGCAATGATGCTGGGAGGTTGAAAACATGAGTGAAATTCCATACATTGCAATTGATAGTAAAGTACAGTACTTAAACGAAAATGACGGGACATTCACAGGGACAGGAAAGCTTGTTGCTCCTTTTACGTGTTATGATATTTCAAATGAAAAATCAGTGACATCAATTGTAAGTCAAGGCTATCGAGTTTATGTATCAATTAAGCCTTTATTTGATGATCAATACTGGATATTTGTTTTTAAAACTGAAAATTACATTGACAGTGAAAACAATATGTATGCACAAGATTTTGTGATTGGTAGCGGCAACTTTGAATTTTATTATGTAAACACAAGGAAGCCTATTAATCTTTCCAACATTAATTGGTTTTATCATGCATACCCGTTTACCTACACCTTAAGGCAGACGAGAACAGGTGTAGTCGATAATGTCAATATACCCGATTTTATCCAGGAAAACGATTATATCAGTATCAACAATATGTTTTACGATACCATGATAACGAAAAACTTAACACATGCGCTTATCAATGTTGATGAATACAACTCAATTGGTCTAAGCAGCAGCGAGTATAATCCAACTGAAAGTTCAATCTTTTCAATTTTTGCATTAGCACAGTCTGATGAAGATATAATTCAAAGTGCAATCAAGGATATGCAGAAAGCAAAAACAATCAAAACATATTGTTGGTCGCTAATCAATCAAATAAGTGAACCACAATTGTTTGATACTTGGTTTCACTGAAAACAAGATGTGAACACACTTAAGGAGAAAATATGACAGTATATTTAAACGAACAACCACTGTTCAAAGCAGAAGATTTTGAAACCGCATATTTGTTTCTTATTTATATGTATTCTTTGCCAACAGAGCCTTGGTCAATAAACACTGCAACAAAAGAAGTAAATATTAATGGGTTGAAATTTATAATAAAATAAATTAAAATATATTAAGGAGTAATATTATGAATAAAAACAATGCTTACTTTTTATTAGACAACGAAAATAATATTTTAAGTGAAAGCAAGACAGGAGCATATATGTATCAGGATTTTTTGAAAGGTAAAAATTTTGAAATGGCAGGTTATCTTCCAGTTATTCGTGGTGATGAAAAAGTTGTTGTTACGATACCTCTTAACACCGAAAATGGAACAGAAGATATTGAATGCACTCTTGTCGGAACCTTAAATGTTGATAATAATGAGTATAAGATTGTTTGTACAGAACAGGAGTTTTAATAGTGTATAGAGAAATTTGTCATTATCTCATGAATGGTTTTTCAGATAGTGGAGTGTTGTTTATCATGGTGTTGTTTGATACCATGCTTGCGGTTGCTTATCGATTGAAAAAACACAAAGCTGTAAACTCATCAACACTCATATCCGGAATGCTGCGAAATACAACTTACGCATTAATGCCAATGTGCTTGCAGGCGTTACAGATCTTAGTCCATGATGACAGTTACATTTTATATAATATTTTTAAATTTGGTTTTACCGTAATCGGTTTTTTGGGACTTTTTCAAAGCTGCATTGCAAATTTGAAGATCAATGGGGCAAAAGTAGACGAGTGGTTACCAAAAATTTATGACTTATTTTTAAAAGATGAAGTCGAAAAGAAACTGAACAAATAACAATAAGAGGTGGTATTGATACCACCTCTTTTTCATGTTATAATTATCAATGTAAAAGTTTATTTTTTGATATTGGAGGAATAAATACATGGAATTGAACATGAAACCTACAACAGAAACAATCGGTACAATTGCGGGTTCATCTACTCTTAACTCTGGCCAAGCAGGGACAAAGCAATATGTCGATGGTCCGGTAAAAGCCGTAAATGGTGACCGTGGGGATGTTAACTCAGTACAACGTATGTGGAGCAACTCACCACTTGAAGTGCTTTTAGGGCAAAAACAAGCAGACTAGAAAGGAGGGGTCAACACGTGGAACTTGATGAATTAAAAGAATTGAACGCAACTGACGTTGTAAACGAAGTGGGCAATTTGTATTCGCTTGGTGATGATGCAATTCCTATTTTGGCAGACCACCTGGAAGAAATGCAGAATGTACAGGATAAAATCAATGACATTGTTGTTACCGCTCAAACCGCGATTGACGAAATGGAAAAAACAAATGAACGAATGGAACGAGTAAAACAAGCCAACACAAAACTTATGTACGACAGCATTCAAAGACAACCAAAGGGCGACAGTGAAAGCGAAAAAATGACTAAACTTGACGGTGCTTTGGATAATCTTAATGTTTATGACGATTAATGAAAGGAATGATTAATTAAATGGCGACATCAAAACTTACTAACGCAATTAACCAAACAACAAAAGCCGGTGTTACAGACGTTGAAGTCTTCAATGATGCGGTGGCGACAGCGGGTCTTGACCTTGAACCTTACGAAGCCGGTTCAGATTTTACTCCATGGGGCAAATCTTTTACTCAAAACCATAAGCAACTTTCTGATTACTTAGACAGTGTGGCAGTTAAGTACGCAAATGTTTTTATCAAGGTAGCAAAGGTGCAGAACCCACTTTCGCGCTTTAAACGAGGATTAATCCCGTATGGCGGTAAACTGGAAAGTGTTGTATTTGATACAATTTCACCTAAAGTCTTTCGCCCTGATCTTGTAGACGGTGCAGAAAATCCATTTACACAAAACTTTGGCCGTGTGGTAGGGCATACGTATACAACAGCATTTGATATCGAAAGTACAAACACAATTCAAGATACTGTTGATACAATTTATTTCCAAAACCTTTCGCAATTCAACTCATTTGTGTATGGCAAGATTATGCAACTGGTAAACGGTGCTATGCTTGACGAGTTTTACAATATGAAACTTACACTTGCAAAACCGATTGCAGACCAGATGATTAGTACAGATACGGTAACGAACATCAAGGACCTTGGCAAGAAGATTCTTGAATGGTCACGCAAATTCAAGTACTTCAGACGTGATTCAAACCACGATCATGTAAACCAGGCAACAATGGTTGAAGATATTGAAGTCATTATGCCGGTCAAGTATTCAGTTGACATGGATATTGACTTCTTGATGAACGCATTCAACCCGGAAATCTTCCGCAACACGAAAGTTCACGTAACTGAAGTTGATGAAATTCCTGATGTGTGGGAATACAACAAAGCTCATACAGTTGTGCAGGAAGATATT
>Ga0256405_10009578_pt1 | contig 13200 bp, 13 predicted proteins | sample RumenRJG_02DNA_FD_189096 | JGI IMG/M metagenome (GOLD analysis project Ga0256405, IMG submission 189096) | Bovine rumen microbial communities from Lethbridge, Alberta, Canada - RJG_02 | ecosystem: Host-associated > Mammals > Digestive system > Stomach > Rumen | place: Canada: Alberta...
GGAAAATGTTTTGTAAATTTGCAGCCGGTAAGATCTGTTGAAGTATGAGAACGGAGCATTTGGATTTCATCACCTTCTGCGTGAGCAGTCTTTATAGAATCGTAATACTCGAATTAACAATAAGTAAACAATAACAATGGAGAGCAACATAAAAAAACTTGGAGTGATAAAATACCACTCCAGTTTGTCTTTTTGCATAATTGCAGTAATATGATTAAGGAAAGGAATGTATTTATTGAGGAGCGCGTGCTCCATTTCAAGCAGCCGGCGGGAACGAGCCGCGGCGTGTATACTGAAAGGAAAATATGGTTGGTAACGGCGACTGACGGCGATGCCGTCGGAATAGGGGAGTGTGCGCCGCTGCCCGACTTGAGCTGCGATGCGGGGGCGGGCTACGGTGACGTGCTGCGCAGGTTCTGCGACGACGTGGAACGGACGGGTGTGATAGACTATGAGGCGATGCGCGACTATCCCTCGATGCTCTTCGGGCTTGAGACGGCGATGCTTTCGTTGAAAGCCTCTCTCCACTCTCCTCTCTCCACTCTCCACTCTCCTCTCTCCTCTCTCCTCTTATTCAACACTGCCTTCGCCCGCGGCGAGGTGGGTATCCCCATCAACGGACTAGTGTGGATGGGCAGCTACGAGGAGATGCTGCAGCGCATGGAGCAGAAACTGGAACAGGGTTTCCGCTGCGTGAAGCTGAAGATAGGTGCTATAGACTTCGACAAGGAGCTGGATTTGGTGAAGCGCATCCGCGACCGTTTTTCGCGTAGCGAGGTGGAGATACGCCTCGACGCCAACGGCGGCTTCTGCTATGACGACGATGTGCTCTACAAGCTGGAACTGCTGTCGCAGTATGCCCAGTCTATAGAGCAGCCCATCAAGGCGGGACAGTGGGCGTATATGGCCGAACTGTGCCGGGAGTCGCCCATACCGATAGCCCTCGACGAGGAACTGATAGGTGTGAACGACCGCCAGATGAAGTCGCATCTGCTGAGTGTCGTCAAGCCTGCCTATATCGTGCTGAAGCCGTCGTTGCACGGCGGTATGGCGGGCTGTAGGGAGTGGATAGAGGCGGCCCGGGAGCATGGCGTGGGGTCGTGGATAACGTCGGCCCTGGAGAGCAACGTCGGTCTGAATGCTATTGCGCAGTTCTGCAGCGATGTGTATGGCGACCATATCACCATGCCTCAGGGATTGGGCACGGGACAGCTGTTTACTGACAACATACCGATGCCGCTGGAGATACGCGGCGACCAGCTGTGGCGCTTCGCCAGTGAAGAGTGAAAAGTGGGGAGTGAAGCGTTTTTAGCCGAATGGCATAACGGGAGCCCGACGGTGCTGGTGCATACCAGCGGGTCGACGGGCGAGCCGAAACCGATGTGGGTCGAGAAGCGGCGCATGGAGGCTTCGGCACGGATGACGTGCGACTTCCTCGGACTGCATGAGGGCGACACGGCGCTGCTGTGTATGTCGCTCGACTATATCGCCGGGAAGATGATGGTGGTGAGGAGCTTGGTGCGTGGCCTGCGACTGATAACGGTGGAGCCGAGCGGCCGTCCGCTGGCAGGTGTGGCCGGGCGGCTGGACTTTGCCGCGATGGTGCCGATGCAGGTGTGGAACTCGCTGCAGGTGGCAGAGGAGCGGGAACGGCTGATGACTATCGGGAACCTGATTATCGGCGGCGGCGCTATCGACGACCGTCTGGCGCACGAGCTGGCAGGCTTCCCCAACCGGGTCTGGAGCACCTACGGCATGACGGAGACACTGTCGCATATCGCCCTGCGGCGACTCAGCGGCCCCGGGGCTACCGAGTGGTACACGCCGTTGCCGGGTGTCGGCCTGTCGTTGACGGCAGATAGCTGTCTCGTCATCGATGCCCCCGCCGTACACGACGGTCGCCTGGTGACGAACGATATCGCCGAGATGGCACCCGACGGGCGCTTTAAGATTTTAGGACGTAAGGATAATGTCATCTGCTCCGGCGGACTGAAAATCCAGGCCGAGGAGGTGGAGCGGCTGCTTCGTGCGCACCTGCGCGAACCTTTTATTATTACGAAGCGGCGCGATGAGAAGTTTGGCGAGGTGGTGGTGCTATTGACCGAGAGTGATGTCGATGCAGCCCGCGACGTCTGTCAGCGCGTACTGCCCAAGTATTGGCAGCCGCGTGCCTATGTCCATACCGACCGCATCCCGCTGACGGAAACGGGAAAGCCCGCCCGCAAGCAGGCAGAGGCGATGGTTCAGAATCCCTCGCGGTAGAAGTCGAGGGCTTCTTCTATCTCCTCTTTCGTCGCCGTCTGGTTGATGCGTATGTCGCCGATGTCGCCTAAGAGCGTGAAGTTAATGTCGCTGCCGACGTTCTTTTTGTCGTGCGTCATCAGTTCCAGCAGGGTGGGGTAGTCGTCGCAGGTTATCGCCATCTTGCCGTAGTTCTCGTTGATGAAGCGCACCGTCTGCCGCATCTTTTCTACGGGGAATCCCGTCTTGATGGTGCTTAGGTAGAGTTCGCAGATGAGACCGTAGGCAACGGCATAGCCGTGGAGGATGGGCTTGCGCTTCAGCGCCAGCGACTCGAAGGCGTGACCGACGGTATGGCCGAGGTTCAGGGCCTTGCGAATGCCTTTCTCCGTAGGATCCTCTTCGACAATGCGTTCCTTCACCTTCACCGAGTCCTCCAGCATACGTCCTAATTGGTAGTAGTCGATGACGTCGAGGTCGAAGTTCAGCAGCTCTGCCCACATATCTCTCTCCTCTCTCCTCTCTCCTCTCTCCTCTATAGCCTCTTGTCTCTCCTCTCTCCTCTCTCCTCTCTCCTCTATAGCCTCTCTCTGTATCAGTCCGTGCTTCAGCATCTCGGCATAGCCCGAGCAGATGTTCTCGTGATCCATCGTCTTGAGGAAAGTCGTGTCGAGGATGACGCTGCGAGCCGTGCTGAACACGCCAATCTCGTTTTTCAGTCCGCCGAAGTTGATGCCCGTCTTGCCGCCTACCGAGGCGTCGACCATGGCCAGCAGTGTCGTCGGGATGTTGATGTAGTTCATGCCCCGCTTGAAGGTTGAGGCGGCAAAGCCCCCGAGGTCGGTCACCATGCCGCCGCCGAGGTTGATCATCAGCGAGTGGCGCGTGGCGCCGCCCTGCTGCAGACAGCTCCATACGTGGGTCAGCGACTCCAACGTCTTGTTCTCGTCGGTGGCGCCGATGGTGATGACCTCAGCCCCCCGTACACTGTCGAAACCCGCTATCAGCGGCAGGCACAGCCGCTCTGTCGTTTCGTCTACTAAGATAAAGATGCGGTCGCGCTCACATTCGCCCACGGCTGTCGCCACCTCCGTTTCCAGTTTAGTTGATATGATAACTTTCTGCTTTTCCATTGCGGCGGCAAAATTACAAAAAATCATTGAAAAAACGTGTGCGTCATTAAACTTTTCTTTTTAGCGAACGTCAGAAAACCGTAAATCGTACACTTTTTATGAAGAAGACATTGCTCTTGATGGTCGTCGCCGTGATGACCGCCACCGCAGCGCTTGCACAGCGTACTATCAGCGGAACAGTTATTGAGAAAGAGACCAATGAGGCCGTTATCCAGGCCACCGTTGCTCTGCTGAAGAGCGACTCTACGTTAGTCGCCAATGCCGTGACGAACATGAGCGGCCAGTTCCAGACGACCGCCCCGCAGGACGGCAGCTACATCCTCCGCATTACCTACGTAGGCTTCAAGACCTACACCCGCCGTATCAGCGTAGAAGGCGGCAAGCCCCTGGCCTTGGGCACTATCACCATCAGTCCTGACTCGAAGATGCTGAAGGACGTCGAGGTGGTGAAGAATATTGCCAAGGTGACGACGAAGGACGACACCTTAATATATAATGCCGGCGCCTACCGCACGCCCGAAGGTTCGGTCATTGAGGAACTCATCAAGAAGCTGCCCGGTGCCGAGGTGGCTGACGACGGTACCATCAAGATTAACGGCAAGACCGTGCAGAAAATCAAGGTCGACGGCAAGGAGTTCATGACCGGCGACACGAAGACGGCCATCAAGAATCTGCCCACATCCATTGTCGACCGTATCAAAACCTACGACGAGAAGAGCGACCTGAGCCGTATCACCGGCATTGACGACGGCAACGAGCAGATGGTGCTCGACTTTGGTCTGAAACGCGGCATGAACCGCGGTATGTTTGCCAACATCGACGGCGGCGTAGGTACTGAGAGACGCTACAGCGGACGTGGCTTCGGTGCCGTGATGAAGGACGACCTGCGCATGATGGGCTTTGTCAACGCCAACAACACCAACGACATGGGCTTCGGCGGCGGTGGCGGCGGCGGACGCTTCGGCGGCGGTGGCCGTAACGGTCTGCAAGCCTCGAAGATGGCGAGCGTGAACTTCAACTATGAGAAGACGAAAGTCATCAAGCTCGACGGCTCTGTCAGCTGGAACCATAACGACGGCGACACCTGGAGCCGCTCTTCTTCGGAAAACTTTGGTGCTACCAAAGGTTCGTTCTCGGAGTCGCAGAACCAGAACTATTCACGCTCCAACCAGTGGAGTGCCCAGATGCGTATGGAGTGGACGCCCGACACATTGTGGACCATCAGCTTCCGTCCGAACTGGAGCTATGGCACCAACGACGGTACTGGCAACAATGGCTCGGCATCTTTCAACAGCGACCCCTATAGCTATGCCTCGTCGGACAACACTATAGCTGAGATTGTGTCGCGGATGCTTGGTATCGACTCAACACTGGTCGTCAACAATCGCCTTGGCGGTTCGCTCTCCTACAGCGACAGCAAGCGCTACGGCGGTACCCTGCAGATTAACCGCAAGATCGGCGGACGTGGTCGTAACGTCACCCTGCAGGCAGGAGCCAACTACAGCAAGGGAGCCTCGGAGTCGTTCTCACGCAGCCTTGTCGAACACTACCGGCAGATGACTGGCGACTCTACCTATAGCTACCAGCGCAACCGCTACAACGTCACACCAACCAAAAACTACGATTATAATATCCGCCTGACCTACAGCGAGCCTATCTTCACGGCCACCTTCCTGCAGTTCAGCTATAACTTCCAGTATCGCTTTACCAAGAGCGACCGCTCGACCTACGACTTCTGGAGCGACAAGGACGCTACGCGCCGCTACGACATGAGCGGCCTGATGCCCGACTACCGCGAGTGGAACACCATCTTCAACGCCCTTAACGGTCATAGCTACGATGAGTTCCTCGATACCAGTCTGAGCCGATTCTCACAATACAAAAACTACATACATACCGGCGAGGTGATGCTGCGCTTCATCCGTCCCAGCTATCAGTTCAACGTTGGCGTGCAGGTCATCCCGCAGTCATCGGAGTTCACCTACCGCTACCTCAGCACCGACACCGTCACCACGCGTACCGTCGTCAACTGGAGCCCGACGGCTAACTTCCGTTGGAAGATCAGCGACCGTGGCAACATGCGCTTCGAGTATCGCGGCAACACCAGCCAGCCCTCGATGAGCGACCTGTTGCCCATCACCGACAACAGCGACCCCCTGAACATTACCAGCGGTAACCCCGACCTGAAGCCCTCGTTCACACAGCGCTTCTCGTGGCGCTACAACAATTTCTTCGAGCGTCATCAGCAGTTTGTCTTCGCCAACTTCAACTTCTCGACCACCAGCAACTCCGTGGCACAGATGGTGAAGTATGACCCCGTAACCGGCGGACGCACCTCGCGCCCCGAGAATATCGACGGCAACTGGAACGTCAGTGGAAACTTCACCTTCAACACTGCCATCGACACCCTCGGACGCTTCAGCCTGAACACCACCACCGATGCCAGCTATGCCAACAATGTAGGCTATATCGACCTCTACCGCAATGGCGACGTGTCGAAGATGACGACCAAGAACACCACGTTGGGCGAGCGTCTCGGTGCCAGCTACCGTAACGACTGGTTTGAGCTGGAGCTTAACGGTCGCGTGCAGTACAATTACTCGTACAATGCCATGCAGGAGAACTCCAAGCTGAACACCTGGAACTTCAACTACGGCTTCAACACGACGATGCAGGCACCCTGGGGTATGCAGTTCACGACGAGCCTGAATATGTCGAGCCGTCGTGGTTTCAGCGACGATGCTGCCAACACCAACGAGCTGATATGGAACGCACAGATCTCGCAGTCGTTCCTCACTGGCAAGCCCCTCTCGCTCCGTCTGGAGTTCTACGACATCCTGCGCCAGCAGTCGAACTTCTCGCGTAGCATCAGTGCGATGATGCGTACCGACAACTGGTACAACAGCATCAACTCCTACGTCATGCTCCGTGCTACCTATCGCCTGAACCTCTTCGGCACCAAGGAGATGCGCCAGAACATGCGCCGTGGCGGCGGCTTCGGCGGCCCTGAAGGCGGTGGCCGTGGCGGTCGTAGCGGTGGCTTCGGCGGCGGTCGTCCCGGTGGCTTCGGCGGTGGCGGCTTTGGCGGTGGACGCAGAGGATAACATAAAACACACAAAAAGACGGGATATGCTCATCGGCATATCCCGTCTTTTTGTGTATTGTTACACCTTAATAATATATTACTGTTGGACATCTTCCTTTGCCTCTTCCTTTGCCTCTTCCTCCTCAGCGTCAGCGAAGTCGGTAATGCCGGCCTCAATGAGGATGTTGTACCACTGAATAAGTTTCTGGATGTGTGAGTTCTTGACGCGGTCGCGGTCCCACTCAGGCAGTACCTTGGTGAAATAGTCGTGCAATTCGTCGGCAGTAGCTTTCTTCGCGTCGATGCTGGCCTTCTTGCCGTTTTCGAGCTTTTTCATGCTTTCGAGGACGGTCATGAGGGGCACATCGTCGGTCTCGCTGTACATGGCGACATCGCCGAGTGACGTGATGCGGTCGGTGCCGAAGGCCGGCTGACGACGGTGGGTGGCGTCAAGTGCTTCGACGATGAGGTTGTTCTTACCGCGTGAGACTAATTTGTAGAGGCCGGGTTTGCCGGCAATAGCTAAAATGGTTTCTTTCATAATTGTTCTAATATAATGTTTAATTGTTTGTCGATATCGGTGAGACCGTCGTTGACAATCTCGAAGTCGGCGAGCTGGCGCACCCGCTCCTGCGGCCACTGGCGCGAGAGCCACTGAAGAGCCTGCTCACGGCTGATGCCGTCGCGCTGCATGATGCGCAGCAGGCGCACCTCCTCGGGGGCGGTGACGACGACGACGCGGTCGACGTAGTGATTGGCGCCCGACTCGTACATAATGCCGCTTTCGAGCCATTCGAGGCCGCTCTGCTCGAAGTCGGCGAAGACGGCAGGGTGGACGATGGCATTGATGGCACGGGCATGGTCGTCGCTCTGTAGGAGATACTGCGTCAGAGCTTGCTTGTCGGGCTTGCTGCCGATGAGTGCCTGCAGTTGCTGCTGGATGGCCTCGCCGCGCATGAGCCGCTTGGCGGCGCTGTCACAGTCGTAAACCTGAATGCCCCGGAGAGCCAGTCGCCGTGCCACGTAACTCTTGCCACTGCCGATGCCCCCTGCTATGCCTATTTTCATTCGGCGTCCTCCTCTATCAGATAGTCTACCTGCTTGTTGACGAGCGAGGTGCGGGTGACGCCTGACGGCACTTGCTGGAGGTAGAGGTTACACTTGTCGGAGCGGCTGCTGGCAATCTCGTTGTAGTCGGCGATGACGACAAAGTCGTCGGGTGACAGCGTGCGGTAGACGTTGACGCCGGTAACGAAGCTGACGGCCACTTTGGCAGGGAAGGTACGTAGTTGCTTGCCTTTGGGCAGGTTGACGCACTTGATGGGAATGCCGTCCATGCGCTCTTCGGTAAGCACGTCGGTGAAGAACGTGACGCGTACCTGGTTGGGTACTATCTTGACACCCTCCATACGGCGCAGTCGGCAGTCGACGGCGAGCGTGTCGCGGAAGTCGACGTAGGTGAGTGGCTCGGTATATACCATGTGGATGCTGTCGAGCCGCTCCTCGGAGGCGTAGACGGTAACGCTGTCAGGCGAGTAGCTGACATCGCTGAGGAAATAGAGGTGTTCGGGAATGACACGCCCCTTCCAGCGGATAGGCACCTTCTTGCAGGTTCCGGTGTTGTAGTAGATTTTCAGCCGTTCTGGCTTGATGCTGATAATCTTGCTCGACGCTGCGATGTTCTGTTTGATGATCTTGTTAAGTTCGATGCCAGAGATGATGCCGGTACCGTTGCCCTGGTCGTAGTTCTTGAAGTTGGCTTCAATATGGGCCAGACTCTCACCGTAGAGGTAAGTCAGCAGCATAATGCCGCGGTCGCGGATGGTCACCCTGATGGTGTCGGTATCGTCGCTGTTGAGCATGATGTCGGCAGGGACGTTGGTGATGTGCACAGGAACGGTCACCTCTTTCTCATAAATCTCGTTGAGGGTCATCAATAGCCAGAAGATGCCCGAGAGTATTAGGAAAAAGAGAAAAATCAAGAACTCCCTATTCGTCCGACTGAATAGGAAGTTCCTGATGATGACGGCGATTCTGCGTACAGAAATCATGGGCTGATGACGGCTACTTCTGTAGGGGCATAGCGGTCATGTCCTTGAAGACCGAACCCTTGTCGACGGTGATGACGACGTCGCGGGCAATCTTCACATCGACGGTGTTCTTGGCCAGGTCGATGCTCTTGACGGTGCCGTAGATGCCGCCGCCAGTGACCACGGGGGTGCCTTCTTCGAGCGAGTTCTGGAACTTCTGTATCTCCTTCTGCTTCTTCTGCTGTGGACGGATCATGAAGAACCACATGATGGCGAAGATGGCCACCATCATCAGGATCATTGACATGCCGCCTCCTTGAGCAGCCTGTGCTGCTAATACGATGTTTGTCATAATTATCAATTATTAATTATCAATTGTCAATTTCAATATCCTTTCTTTTCGGCTTTTCTCTCGTCTATACGCTTCATCAGGCGTCCGGTGTCGATGAGGTGTCGTGCGATGGTGTCGAGCATACCGTTAATATAGCTGCCGCTCTTCGGGGTGGAGTAGAGCTTGGCAATGTCGACGAACTCATTGATGGTGACGCTGACGGGGATAGAGGGGAAGGTCATCAGCTCGGCAATGGCTATCTGCATGATGACGACATCCATATAGGCCAGGCGCGAGAAGTCCCAGTTGTATGAGGTCTCACTCATGTAATGCTGGTATTCGTCGGCGTTAAGAATGGCGGCGCGGAACAGCTTGCGGGCGTAGTCGCGGTCTTCCTCGTTGTCGTACTCGGGCAGCAGCTCCTGCTTGGCACCGTTCTGCTCTTCGAAGCGCTTGATGGTCTTCAGCACGAAGGTGTCGACCACCTCCTTGTCGTCGTTCCAGTAGAGGCTCTGCTCCTCCAGCAAGGCTTCCAGGTCGCTGTTCTCCTGGATGAAGGTGCGATAGATGCGGCGCCACAGCTCGCGGTCGGCAGCGTAGTCGTCGGTACGTGCAGCCATATAGTCTTTGTAAAGCTGGCTCTGCTCTATCTGCTCGAACAGCTTGCCGATGAACTCCGGCTCGTCGGCCCACGTCCACTTCTGCGAACTGATGAAGTCGCAGAGCTGCTTGTTCTCTGCCAACTGCAACGAGAAACGGTTGTAGGCAAACCGTGTCGAGGGCCTGACAGTGCCCTCGCGCAGCGCTTTCGTCTCCAGAATCTCCAGACGGCGTTGGGCTTCCTTCGACACTGCTACTATCAGCGCTAACAGATAGTTGTACAGGTCGTATGCCTTGGAAAGGCTGAAGATGAGTTCCTTCTCTGCTGTGTCTATGTTTTTGTTGCCGTTCTGATAGTACGCATAGGTTAATTGGACTATCTTAATACGTATGATTTCGCGATTTATCATCTCTTTATGGTTTATTTCGACTGCAAAAATACTCATTTTCCGTCGATTATGCAAGAAAAACATACTTTTTTTGATTTTTCGTCTTTTAATTCTTTAATTTCTCAATTTTTATTTGTACCTTTGCACCCGCTTTTTCAAAAAGCACACCGTGTGATGGTGAATTAACAATCAAAGTATTAATTTAGAGTAACACATTTTTTGTTATGAAAGAATTTAACGTAAGCGGCACAAAGCGCGCCGCAACAGGCAAGAAGGCCTCAAAGCTTCTGCGTAAGGAGGGTATCGTTCCCTGCAATCTCTATGGTGAAAAGAAAGATGCCAACGGACTGCCCGAGGCTTTGGCTTTCCAGGTGAACTTCTCTGACCTGCGTAAGGCTATCTACACGCCGCATGTCTACGTGCTGAACATCAACATCGACGGCACAGACCACAAGGCTATCATCAAGGAGCTGCAGTTCCACCCCACGACGGATGCTCTGCTGCATGCCGACTTCTACGAGGTGAACGAGACGAAGGACATCACTGTCGGTCTGCCCGTCAACCTGACAGGTCACGCCAAGGGTGTGCGCGACGGTGGCCGTCTGAACCTCTCTATCCGCAAGATTGACGTGACGGCTCCTTATGGCAACATCCCCGAGAAGCTCGACATCGACGTTACAAACCTGGAGTTGGGCAAGGCCATCAAGGTGGGCAGCCTGCAGTTCGAGGGCTTGAAGATTGCTACCTCGCCGGAGGTCGTTGTCTGCTCAGTAAAGGCTACTCGTGCTTCGCGTGCCGCTGCTGCTGCCGCTGAGTAATAGCAAGCATAATGGACAAGTACTTAATTGTTGGCTTGGGGAATCCTGGCGATGAGTATGCCTCGACCCGCCACAATACAGGATTTATGGTATTGGACGCTTTTGCTAAGGCGTCCAATACTGTTTTCAGCGACCGCCGCTACGGCTTCGTGGCTGAGACGTCGCTGAAAGGACGTAAGGTGTTCCTGCTGAAACCCACCACGTTTATGAACCTCAGCGGCAATGCCGTGCGCTACTGGCTCAACCAGGAGAAGATAGACCAACAGAGGTTGCTCGTCGTCAGCGACGACGTGGCGCTGCCTTTGGGACAGTTCCGCCTGAAGGCCAACGGCTCCAATGGCGGACACAACGGACTGGGACATATCCAGCAGCTCATCGGTCAGAACTACCCCCGGCTGCGTATGGGCATCGGCAACGACTACCCGCAGGGCGGACAGATAGACTGGGTGCTGGGACGCTACAGCGACGACGACCTGAAAACGCTGCAGCCTTCCATCGACGTGGCTGTGGACATCATCAAGAGTTTCGTGCTAGCCGGTATCGATGTCACGATGAATCAATACAATAAGCTCGGAAAAAAGACAGGAGTACAAACACAGACATGAGTACAGGAGTACAAATACAGACATGAGTACAGGAGTACAATTTAGACATGAGTACATGAGTACAAATACAGACAAGAGTACAAGAGAACAAAAGGTTCAACTGTCAAAAATCTGTACTCCTGTACTCCTGTCTAAATTGTACTCATGTACTCCTGTCCAAAGATGTTCTCCTGTACTCCTGTCAAAAATCTGTTCTCCTGTACTCCTGTCCAAAATGTACTCTTGTCTAAAATAGTTCTCCTGTCAAAACGCAAGTAGCAATGTTAGAAGAAGCAAGAATTGATAAATGGCTCTGGTCAGCGCGCATCTTCAAGACGCGTACCATTGCTGCCGATGCCTGTAAGAACGGGCGCGTCATGGTGAATGACGTGCAGGTGAAGCCGTCGCGAATGGTGAAGGTCGGCGACAAGGTCAGTGTGCGCAAGTCGCCCGTCACCTATTCCTTTAAGATACTCAAGACCATTGAGCAGCGCGTGGGCGCCAAGCTGTTGCCCGAGATTTATGAGAACGTGACACCGCCCGACCAGTATGAACTCCTGGAGATGACGCGCATCAGCGGATTCGTAGACCGTCAGCGCGGCACGGGGCGTCCCACGAAGAAGGACCGCCGCCAGATGGACGCATTCCTAAGTTTAGAAGATTTTTTCGATGAAGAAGATTAGCCTTTTGATACTCGCAGCCAGTTGGCTGCTGCTCTCCGCAGCCGCACAGCGGAAGGGAAATCTCGTGAAGGGTGACTACGGTTACCTCTATTGTCACATGAACGGTGCCGGACCGGCATGGACGGCCTACGCCTTGAGTCGTGACGGGTTCCACTATCACGACCTGGTCAACGGCGACTCTATCTTCAGCGACGCCGTGATGACACCCGTCGAAGGCCGTTCGCGCGACGCTTATATCTGTCGTAAACATGACGGTAGCGGCTATCTGATGGCGCTCACCGATATGGATGCCTCGGAGCGTAGCCGCAAGCGGCTGAACAAGGTTGAGACGTGGGACAGCTATGCTATCTCACTGTTACGCTCCGACGACCTGATTAACTGGCAGTCAGTGAGTTTCGACTTCCGCCGTGGTCTCAGCATCTTCTGCGACCCTGACACGGCTCGCAGCGTCTACCGTGACTGGTCGACCGTCAACCGTGTGTGGGCTCCTCAGATCATGTGGGATGCCGACTATCGCTGGCCTGACGGCACACAGGGCGGATACTTCGTCTACTACTCGATGTGGAACCGCGCTGAAGAGAAGTACGACCGCATCTACTATAGCTATGCCGACGAGTCGTTCACAAGGCTGACACAGCCGAAGTTGCTCATTGACTGGGGCTATGCCACTATCGATACCGACATCAACTGGGTGGAGGCCGACCAGCAGTGGCACCTGATGATCAAAAAAGAGGGCGGCAAGCCGGGACTCTTCACCGCTACGGCCAAGGAGCTGACGGGACCGTGGAGCGAACCGGTAGAAGACGACTACGTCAACTTCGAGGGCAAGAAGAAGTGCGAGGGCGTGTCGGCCTTCCAGCTGGCCGGCAGCGACGAGTGGGTCATCGGCTACATCGAATACTCTTCGCGTCCGCGTAACTACCGCCTCTGTCTGGCCGACAAGTATATGCGCGGGTTCCGCGAGCCGCGTAACATCGAGGGTGTCCGTGGCCCGCAGCATGGCTCCTTCCTCCGCCTGACGAAACGTGAGTACAAAAAGCTGCAGAAGTGGAGCGACAGGTTGTCAAAATGCTCACAGGGGGGCTGTCCCCCTCTTGTGAGCCCACCTCTGCGGCATCAACGACAAAGGCCCCGGTGAGCGTGAGCTTATGGAGGCTGCCGAGGACCGTGCCCTCGAACTACGATAGCGGCATCAGCAAGCGGCACCTGAAAATTTCACGGCCTCTCGTAAAAACGTCACGGCCTCTCGTAAAAACGTCACGGCCTCTCGTAAATCTCTCACGGCCTCTCGTGAAAGAGTCCCGCT
>Ga0256405_10009579_pt1 | contig 13199 bp, 10 predicted proteins | sample RumenRJG_02DNA_FD_189096 | JGI IMG/M metagenome (GOLD analysis project Ga0256405, IMG submission 189096) | Bovine rumen microbial communities from Lethbridge, Alberta, Canada - RJG_02 | ecosystem: Host-associated > Mammals > Digestive system > Stomach > Rumen | place: Canada: Alberta...
TCGGCGGTACTGGCGCCTCTGATCAATATGGGATGCCGTAAGCTCGGATGGGTCAAGGACGGAGACCTGACGCTATAGACTCTGCCGCGGTCAGTGCGGTGGACCAGCAGAGCTGCAGGTTGTAGCCGCCCGTGATGCCGTCGGCATCGATAGCTTCACCGATAACGTAAAGCGCGCCTGTGCCTTGAGCATAGGCGTTTTCATTTGCGAAGCTTTTGAGCTGCATCGTATTCAGATCGATCTCTGAAAGAGCGACGCCTCCCGCTGTGACCATCCCGCGCGCATCTACTGCAGTGACTGTGAAGTCATCGTGATCGAGAAGGGAAGTGAGTTTTTTTGTGCGGACGTCGCCTGACTCTCCTCTGGCGCGGTCCTTCAGTATGCGCTGCATGCGCTTCGGAAGATCAGAAAGCTCTTTGTTGTACTGCAGGCGTATCGTCTGCCCAGGCTCGGCGTAACGCGAGACATTGAGTATGGCAGGGCCCGAGAAGCCTTCGCGGGTGAAGAGGATGTCTCCGGTCATGCGCCCGGCCTTGCCGCTGCATGTGCATGCGGCATCGCTGCCAAATGCCGTGACCGTCACATCCGGTATGGAGATTCCGCTCAGATCGCTGTACGGGTAGTCATTCACATAGACAGGGGCAAGAGCCGGCCTCGGCTCGTTTATCTCCACTCCGAGACTGCGCAGGATCTCAAGCATCGAGCCGTCGGAACCGGTCTCCGGATACGTGATGCCTCCCGCTGCGGCGACCACGCTGCGGGCATAGATGGAGCCGCGGTCCTTAAGGCGGATCTCCCAGACGGGATCACCGTCCGGAGTTTGTGAACGCACAAGACCGCCGACCTTCACATCCGTTTCGATCTGCCACATGTTGCGTGCAGCTTCTCCTATGAGAGCATCGAGCACATCCCGCGACTTCATCGAAGCAGGGAAGATCCGTCCGTCCTCATCTGTCAGCTCTATCCCGAGGTCATCAAACCACTTCATCATCTCAAGATTGCTGTGCTTATACAGACAACGCCTCAAAGCAGGCCCGGCGGCGCCGTAGCAGTTCACGAAGTCCTTGATCGAACCGCCGTGCGTCAGGTTGCACCGGCCGCCTCCGCTCATCAGGAGCTTGCTCCCGGGCTTCGGAGAACCTTCGAGCACGACTCCGCTGAGTCCGAGCTCCCCGATATCCAGGTTCGCGGCAAGCATCAGGCCCGATGCACCGCCGCCTATTATCACTATGTCATAAATAAAACTGTCCATATCCGGATTCTAAACCATTACATCAAAAGAAGCGAGGCATATTGTCCGGAAGCGGATGGTTAAGGTAAAATCATATCTGCAGAATGCATAGGAAGAATACAGAAACGAGGTGAACATGGTTTCGTTCGAATGCGACTATATTGCCGGAGCGCATCCGCAGATCCTGAAGAGGCTTGCGGAGACAAACCTGGAGGCGCTGCCGGGCTACGGCATGGACCGCTATACCGAAAGCGCAAAGGAAAAGATAAGAAAGGCCTGCGGACTGCCGGACGCGGACGTTGAGTTCCTGGTGGGAGGGACGCAGACGAATTCAGTCGTCATATCCACCATGCTGCGCGACTGGGAGGGAGTGATCTCGGCAGAGAGCGGGCATGTCAGCGTTCACGAGTCGGGAGCTGTAGAATTCACCGGCCACAAGGTTCTGACCCTTCCGGCGCACGAGGGCAAGCTCGATGCGGAAGAAGTCAGGCAGTTCATAGAGACATTTTACGCTGACGTCACCCACGACCACATGGTCTTCCCGGGCATGGTGTATGTGTCGTATCCGACCGAGCCGGGCACGCTGTACACAAAGAAAGAACTCGAGGCTCTCGCGGATGTCTGCCATGAGTACGGGATACCGCTGTTTCTGGACGGGGCGAGGCTCGGCTACGGCCTTGCGAGCGAGGCTTCGGACATGACTCTCGAAGATATAGCGCGGATCACTGACGTCTTCTACATAGGCGGGACGAAGGTCGGCGCACTATGCGGGGAAGCAGTCGTTTTCACGAAGAACAACAAGCCGGCGCATTTCATGACGTCGGTCAAGAAGAGGGGAGCCTTGCTCGCGAAGGGCAGGCTGCTCGGCATCCAGTTCGACACGCTGTTCACAGATGACCTGTACTTTGAGATCAGCCGCCACGCCATAGAGATGGCGGGGAAGATAAAGGAGATCATAAAGGAGAAGGGCTGGAGGGTCTACATTGACTCGCCGACAAACCAGCAGCTCATCATCATGACGGACGACGAGATGGAAGAACTCGGGAAACACGTGATCTTCGACCGCTGGGGACCGTATGATGCGGACCATACCATCGTAAGGCTCGCATCCAGCTGGTCCACGACCGAAGAGGACATCGAGGTCCTTGCCAGGGCCTGATAAAAGGGGCAGAGGTGCTGCCGCAGCTGAGCGCAGAGCAGCAGAAATGGATAAGCAATAAAAGGGAGCGGCATCGCACATGAAATGCGGGGCCGCTCTTTTTCACTGCATCCGTTGCATGCGTATACAGTAAGGGACTACTCTATACCGGTGACTTTGTAGTCCTTTGCTTCGACGGCTTCCCTGAGTACAGCATCCGCTACCTCTGCCGACATCCACACCGCAGCAGTGCCTGCCTCGTGGCTCACATCAGCGGAGGTGACTCCGTCGAGTGCTTCGAGAGCTCCCTTTACGGCTGCCTCACAGTGCGGGCACATCATTCCTTCGATCTTCATCGTTTTTTTCATCGTTTTTTCCTCGCTTTCGTTTGTACTTGTATCTTTTTCAGGCGCTTTTGCTGCGTATGCAGCGTCTGCCTGTTCCTGACTTTTTTCTTCTGCCGGACCTGCAGACCTTCTTTCTCCTGCGTCGAACAGGTTGAGCCTCAGTGCGTTGGTCACCACGCAGAAGCTCGAAAGGCTCATAGCAGCCGCCGCCAGCATAGGATTCAGGGTCCAGCCGAACACCGGGTAATACACGCCGGCTGCGACCGGTATGCATATCGCGTTGTAGAAGAATGCCCAGAAGAGGTTCTGATGTATGTTTCTCAGCGTGCTGCGTCCGAGCCGGACCGCCTTTACCGCGTCTGCCAGTCTGCTGTTCACCAGGACCACATCGGCTGCATCGATCGCGACGTCTGTGCCGGCCCCGATGGCTATCCCGACATTCGCCCTCGTAAGGGCGGGTGCATCGTTTATCCCGTCGCCGACCATCGCGGTGCGGCTCTGTTCCATGAGGCTTCTGACCGCCTCCTCCTTGCCGTCCGGAAGGACTTCGGCCATCACCTCATCGACTCCTGTCTCGGCAGCGATCGCCTCGGCGGTCTTTTTTCTGTCGCCGGTCAGCATCACTGTCTTTATGCCCATCTCCCTGAACTGCTTTATGGCATCCACGCTGTCATCTCTCACCGAATCCGCAAGCGCGATCAGACCGAGGAGCCTGCCGCCCTTTTCGAAGAGCACGGATGTCTTGCCGGCGTTCGCGAACTCGGCGGTCTCCCTGAGCAGACGTTCGACATCCGCTTCTTTGACACCGTTTTCAATCATGAATCCTGCGTTGCCTCCGGCTATGCCCACGGCCCTGGAACCGTCCCATGTGAAGGCCTTCACTCCGCCTCCCGGCACCTCGGCATAGTCGCTTATCCTCAGCGTAGTCCCTCCGATGTATTCAGAGACAGCTTTCGCGAGAGGATGCGTGGATCTCGACTCGACGGCGGCGGCCACGGTGAGAAGCTCATCCTTTGACACTCCGCGGCATGTGAACACGTCTGTGACAACAGGGTCTCCGCCCGTGATGGTGCCCGTCTTGTCGAGCGCGACCGTCTCTACCCGCCCGGTCTCTTCGAGCGCGGCTGCTGTCTTGAACAGTATGCCGTTTCTCGCGCCGACACCGCTTCCGACCATGATCGCTACAGGAGTCGCAAGGCCGAGAGCGCACGGGCAGCTTATGACGAGCACGGATATGGCTCTGGCAAGAGCGAAACCTGCATCTTTGCCCGCAAGGAGCCAGACGATGAGAGTCACGAGCGCGATGCCCATGACCACGGGCACGAACACTCCGGACACCTTGTCGGCGATCCTCGCTATAGGGGCTTTCGTTGCCGCTGCATCGCTCACCATCCTTATTATCTGCGCGAAGGTCGTGTCCTCTCCGACTCTTGTCGCCCTGCAGCGTATGAAGCCGGACTGGTTGGCTGTCGCAGCGGACACGCTGTCTCCGGGACCCTTGTCGACCGGAACGGATTCACCGGTCAGAGCGGCTTCGTTCACCGCCGAATCGCCTTCGATGATGACGCCGTCGACAGGGATGTTCTCTCCCGGACGCACCAGGAATATATCGCCGGCTGCAAGCTGCGAGACGGGGATCTCCGTTTCGACTCCGCCTCTTTCTACGACAGCCGTCTGAGGAGCGAGCTTCATCAGGCTCTTCAGGGCGTCTGTGGTTTTTCCCTTCGACCTCTCCTCGAGCATCTTTCCGACGGTTATGAGTGTAAGTATCATGGCGGCGGATTCAAAATAGAGATCGTGCATATACGCCGTGACGGCCTCGCTGCTGCCGGCAGACTGGGCGCCTGTCATCGCGAAGAGCACGTATACGCTCCAGCAGAATGAGGCTGCGCTTCCCATGGCTACCAGGGTGTCCATGTTAGGGGCGCCATGCAGGAGTCCCCTGGATCCGCTGATGAAAAACTTCTGGTTGATGATCATGACTATTGCGGCAAGGATCATCTGCAGAAGGCCCATCGCGACGTGATTGTCCTCGAAGAAGGAAGGGACAGGCCAGCCCCACATCATGTGTCCCATAGAGAAGTACATGAGCACCAGAAGAAATCCGAGCGACCACAGGAGACGTCTTTTGAGTACAGGAGTCTCTCTGTCCTCGAGAGCGTCTTCGGCAGATGCAATCCCGCTGCCCGGCTTCTCCTGAGCGCTGCCGTCAGATTTCAGCACGGCGCCGTAGCCCGCATCCGTGACGGCGCGTATAACGTCTCTGGCAGAGGCGCTTCCCTCTACCGTCATCGAATTCGTAAGAAGGCTGACCGAGCACGATTCGACGCCTTCGACTTTTGAAACAGCCTTCTCGACCCGCGCCTGACACGCGGCACAGCTCATTCCGCTGACTGTGTACCTTTCCATCGTCTGAGATCTCCTCCGCTTACTTCATCATCTTCTGAAGGGTGGCGACGAGCTCTTCGACGACCTCGTCGTTGCCGTCCTTTATGTCGTTCCTGACGCAGGTGCGTATATGGTTCGAAAGAAGCACCTTGCTGAAGCTGTTCAGCGCCGAGTTGACTGCCGATGTCTGCACCAGGATGTCCGGACAGTATGCTCCGCGCTCGACCATCGCCCTGATGCCGCGCACCTGTCCCTCTATGCGGCTCAGCCTGTTCATGAGGTCTTTGTATTCCTCGGGACTGCGTTCCTTGCGCTTCTCGCTGCAGGCACAGCAGTCCTTTGCGTCTGCACCGCCTTTGATCTTGTCTTTCATATCTGTCATATCTGCGAACCTCTGCTGAACTTTACCCTGCTCATATCTGAAGATGCATACCCCCAAGGGGTATCTGCAAACGTAATATATACCCCCGGAGGGTATATGTCAAGGAGAGATCGGAAACCGGCCATGGGGTCTGACCCCCTGGCCGGATTGATGCCGCGCGCAGCAGATATCCCGGACTGAGCGTGACAGCGAGGGAGGGATATCTGTGACGAGCTTGCGGCTCTGTTTTGGCCGGGGGGCTTGACCCCCATGGCCGATTTCGGGCCATACGACGGAAACTGTATTTTTATGTACAGTTTCTTTTTTTGATTGAGAATATACTCCCCCGCATGATAAAATATTGCCAATAGTGTGAGTACCGGATTCCTCAGGTACTCGGCGGCCGGGAAGGCGGCCGCAATTGAGAGGGAAGAGGAGAAAGTTTATATGAAAGACCTAAAGCACCTTATCTACTTTGAGGATCTGCTTCAGGAAGCAAACAATGAACTTGTGCAGCAGGCTCAAAAGGAGGGCATGAAGTGCATCGGCTACATGTGCGAGAACGTGCCCGAACCACTGCTCAACCTGGCAGGATGCTTCTCTTCGAGACTCCGTGCGCCAAGAACGGGCTCGATGGAGGTCGCGACTTATTATCTGACCAGCTTCCTTTGCGAGTACTCGAGAGCCATTCTCGAGAGAGCTCTTGAGGGCGGATTCAACTTCCTTGACGGAATGATCACGCCTGACGGATGCACGATGCTCAACCGCTGCGTAGAGAACATGGATGTTCTCCAGGCAATGGGCAAGGACAAGAAGGGCTTCTTCTTCGACTATATGGAGATCCCTATGAAGGCAGACTATAACGGTCTCGATCTGTATGTGCTGCAGTGCAGGAACCACATACTTAAGCCGCTTGCAGAGAACTACGGCATCGATACATCCGATGCAGCTATCCGCAAGGCAGTGGCAGAACACAACAAAGTATGCGAACTCATCAGAGCGATCGGAGACTTCCGCAAGCTCGACGAACCTGTCATCACAGGATACGAGTTCAACGTCATCTGCCTGGCGACATACTGCGCGCCTAAGCATCTCCTGATCGGCAAGCTCGAAGAGACGCTGGAAGAACTCAAGAAGAGAAAACCTGATCCTGAACCATGGTTCAAGGCCAGAGTCCTCGTCGTCGGCTCCGAAGTCGATGACACTGACTTCATCAAGCTGGTAGAAGAAAGCGGAGCTTTCGTATGCGCCGACAGATTCTGCTACGGATCCCTCCCTGGCAGAGATCCTATCGAGCTCAACGATGAAGAGGACGCGCTCACCCAGATCTGCAGAGCATACATGTACAGAGCCGAGTGCCCTCGCTACATGGATACGGTCTCGATGGATCACCGCCGCGCTTACGTCGACGAACTCGCGAAAGAGTACAATGCGGACGGCATCATCTACCAGCAGATGAAGTTCTGCGACCCATGGGCTTACGAGAAGATGATGGGATACCACATCCTCAGGAACAGATATGACTGGCCGGTGCTCGCGGTAGACAGACCGTACGCTATCGGCACCTCCGGACAGATGCGCACCCGTGTACAGGCGTTCATGGAGAGCATCGACATCAAGAAGATTCATAAGGAGGGTTAATCATGGCAGTCAGAAAATTCAAAACAATGGTCAACCCTGAAAAGATCAAGGGCGACACAAGATACGGCGACCTCTACAAGCCGCACGGCAAGGTAAGAAAGCGCCGCGAGTGGCGCGGAGTAGGCGACACGCTCTACGATTACACGCGCTGGCTCGGCATACTCATGACACTCGGCAAGTTCATGGTAGTGCCGCGCAATATAAAGTTCTTCTTCAGATACCGCTGGATGGCTAACTATCTGGCAGTACCTATGATGGTAGACAGATTCACTCAGGGCCTCAGAGGAGAATACCTCAGGATGGCTCACGAGGAGCAGGATCTCATCATCATCGACGTAGCCAAGCTGCTCGGAAACCTGGCCCGCGGCGACCGCAGGACAGGGAACGACGAGGAGTTCTCGAAGATCAACGTCCTCGTTGACGAGAACGAGATGACGGCAGTCATGATGGGATTCCCGAACCTCAAGTGCACGTCCCGCGAGACACCTTCGACATACGTATCTGTACTGCTCAACCAGCACGCTGCCGAGCACTACATCGACGTAGCTCAGGAATACGGTCTTGCCGGAGACGTCTGCCCGATGCCTGAGGCTGAGGCCGGCGTATCCATCGACGACGACGCTCCTGTGCTCGGTGCCTGCGCTATCCAGTGCAACACCACATGCGACGGATCCCTGCTCGGAAACGGAGTCATCTCCGAGAGACTCGAGAAGGAGGACGGCATCCCTGTATTCCAGCTGCCGGCGCCTCTCCGTCACAAGGAAGACGACGTTCAGGACTACGCAGCTGAAGAAGTCAGAAGAGCGATCAAGTTCATCGAAGAGCATACAGGACACAAGTGGGACTGGGATTACTACTTCGAATGCGCCCGCAGAGTCAACATCGCGACAAGAGCGCGCAACGAGTGGCTCGACATGAACAAGACGGATTATCCGCAGATCTTCGGCGGCAACCTCGCACTGTATACAGAGACCAACTACATGGCCATCTGCGGCAAGGTGCCTGAATTCGAAGCCTGCGACAGAAAGCTCATGAAGCTCGCCGAGCAGGCATACAAGAAGAAAAAGATGGCTGCTCCTGAGTACCGCCACAGAGCGATCGTATGGGGCGTGCAGTCGCACTTCTACATGGATTTCCTCGTATGGCTCCTCAACTGCTGGGGCATCGTGCCTCTGACAGACATGCTCTCGTGCATCAACACGGAGATGATCGCAGAGACAGATACTCCTGAGAACAGAGAGCAGGCATACTACGACATGGCCATGCTGACAGAAGAAATGATCATGCGTAACCGTACGCACGGCGGATACAAGGTCCTGCTCGACGACCTCTTCGAGTTCGTCGAACAGTTCAACGCCGACATGATCATCCTCTGGGAGCATATCACATGCAAGGCCCTGGACGGCATGCACGGACTCTTCGAAGACAGAGCAAGAGATCTCGGCATACCTCTGATCTGGGTAGACCATCAGCTCTTCGACCCTCGTGTCGTTTCGAGACAGGGCGTAAGGGATCAGGTCAACCAGTACATGAGAACGGTCATGGGCGAAGAGCCTCTTGATCCGACACTCGAGATACTCGACGATGAGAATTCTTGGTAAGAACACCGGAGGTGTATAGAAATGAAAAAGAAACTGCTCAAACTGCTGCTGTATATCATGACCGGAGGCCTCGCGTTCTTCGTGGTCACATTTACAGTATATTTCTTCAACCTCGACATGAAGCTGACTTCGATGATCGAGCCGCTGCTTCTCAAGTGGTACGACAGGATCCCTAGGAACCAGCACCTGTAAGGACTGAAGAAACACCCCCCCTCAGACCGTCCGAAAACTCGCATTTTTCAACGGTTTCAGCGGTCAATTACGTTAATTTAGCAAACAAAATAGCACGCCATTTTGCTATTCTGTTTCAGAAATAGCTGACGCACCTTGAAAACTGAATAAAATACACCACTATTGATGCTTTAGATCATCAGGTTCATCATTTTCTTGAATCCCAGGAGGTTTCGTGATCGTTTCAGGTTGTAGGCGATCGCTGAGAGCGCAAACTCCCCGGTCACTTTCTCCAGTCCATTCAGGAGAAAGTAATCTGCATTCATTGAGTGTTTGATCGTTCCGAAAGGATGCTCCGAAAGACATAATCGCTGTGACATCTTTTCCCGGTCCGGCCTGAGCTTGAGAAGAACGATCTTTATTGTTTCAAACCTGGCTTTTGAAGTTTTCTTCTCTGCTGCAGCTTGTTTGCCCTCGGCCTTGAGCCAGTCGCGGCACGGCTTCTCCAGAGTATCCTTGCCGAAGTCTACTTCTTTCCATTCATTCTTGCCCTTGTAGCATTTGTTTCGGAAAGGACACCTTCTGCAGGCTGCTTTATTTGCATAGCGGATATTCCCGTTCTTCTTTATGCATTTCTGCCTGAGGATCTGCCCCGCAGGACAGTATACAAGGTTTCGTTCGGGGTCTCTGACGAAGTATCCTTCAGATGCTCTTGCCATCATCTCTTCTTCAGTCCCATATGGCGATCGTATTGGAGATGACTCTTCGTCCGCTTCCTTAATCTTCCGACGGACTTCCTTGATCTCGGCGCTTTTGATGACATCCTTGTATGCATCAGGTATCTCTCCGGCATGAAGGCATTTGGCCAGATCTTCGCCTTTTGTGCTGGCAGGGTCACACTCGGATTCGACATACTCAAGTTCCAGTTCGTAAATATCCTTGCCATCAGGAAGGATGACGTGAGGAATGATGCCATCTTCAAGGCATTTGATCATATCCTCATGGTTCTCGTAGCCTCTGTCTGCTACAGCATGAAGGATCTCGTCTTCGTTGCGTATATCTGCAGCAGTCGGTGCCAGCAATCCATGATCGGTCACTTGGTTTGTAGCATTGAAGTCTCTGATGAGATGTGTCTCGGAATCCACTGCTGTCTGCACATTGTACGAGACCTGGAATCCGTTCTTGCTCTTCATGAGCCTGGAGTCAGCATCGGTGATCGACATCTGCGACAGTCCGTTCTCCTCCATGTAGTCCCGGTACTGTTTGTACTTCTCGAGCCTTGCCTGTGCTTCCTGAAGTCTTTGCTCGATCTTCTCTCTGCTGAGCATTCCTTCGAGTTCCATCTCTTCAGCGGTCTCCATTGAATCAATGGCATCCATCTGTCTGAGATACTCATCAATGTGAGCATCCAGCCACTGGATCCGGTCGTCAAGTTTGTGAGATGTGAAATTGTTGTCCTTGGAGTTGTTAGCTCTGAGCTTGCTGCCATCCACCGAGACGAATCCGAACTCGACTGCTGAAGCGATTCTTTTGTCGAACTCATGGAAGATTTTCTTCAGAGAATTGATGTTATTCTTCCTGAAATCCGAGATTGTTCTGAAGTCCGGAGTTACAGCTCCTGTCATCCAGCGAACTTCTACGTTGAGTCTGCACGCTTCAGCAAGTTTTCTTGATGAACGGATGCCATGCTCTGCTCCGTAGATATACAGTTTGAGCATGCTTCTCGGATCGTAAGCCGGCCGGCCTTCTGATGCTGCACAAGACTTGATGATCTCAAGGTTTTCCAGATCAAGGCTGTCAACAAACGCATCTATGAGCCTCGCATCGCTCTCCTTATCTACAAAGGAGTCGAGAGAGCACATCATTACCTGATCGCGGTCAAGACCTTTCACATAACGCATAGAGTCCTCCTTGGGCGACAGTTCCAACTGTCTATATTATACCATAGAGAAAGCTCTAACGCTTGAAATTCCAATGTGTTGGTGCATTTTATTCAGTTTTCAAGGTGCCTGTGTATCTTACTGTCTCGCGCGAGTCGGGCGGGCTCCCAGTTGCAGGGGGCGGGCGTAAACGAGCGCGAAACGTAAAAACGTTATTACTTATTGGTCAGAGGCTAGTTTTCGGACAGCCTCCCCTTTGTTGCAAAGACAACAGGTACGCACTTCTTTTTATCAGGGGCGAAAGACCTGTCATGGATCTCAAGTACGACATCCTAAGACATCTGATTCAATTCTTTGGATGCCGGCAACAGCATCAGTGCTCCAGTTTAAAGTGGTTCTTCTTTACCCGAATGAGTCCGTCGCTTTGCATCTTTCCGAGCTCTTTGGAAAGAGCGGTCCGCTCAACGTTCAGGTAGTCTGCAAGCTGCTGCCTGTTGAACGGGATATCGAATTCGTCAGATCCTGTCTTCAAAGAAACGCTGCTAAGATAAGAAGTTACTCTTCCCCGGATACTCTTTGGTGATGTATGAAAAATCCTGCCTGACAGCATCAGGTTCTTTCGCATAGATATGCTGAGCATGTTTGAGATCAGCTTGAGCCTCCATGCAGATGAATCACTTGGTCTGTCAATTGAGCCCATATTGAGAAGCAGCACTCGGGTGTCCTGATTCGCGACAGCATCTACAAGCAAAGGTTCGACTCTGAGAAGGGCGTATGTCTCGGCAAATACCTGCCCGGCTTCGACATGACTCAGAATGGTGCGGTTGCCCCATACGTCATTGCTCTCTATGCGAACACTTCCTTCAAGGACCAGCCCCATAACATCAGTAGTATCACCTGCATGCAGGATGATCTCATCCTTAGCAAAACTATGCTCAGCGGCAGCAAGAGCTTTCATTGCTGTGTCTGCTTCAGAGTCGCTCATGCCTCTGAAAATCACAGATTTCGTTATATCCACCTTAGTCATTCTTTTCTCCAAAAAATCTAAAAAGATTTCAAAAATGTGGTTATAACCATATACATACATCCTGTACTTTACTATACTCACAGTGGAAAGACAAGAGGAGGAAAGTACGATGATCAGAAAGATAATCCACATAGATGAAGAAAAATGCAACGGATGCGGACTGTGCGCAGAGGCATGCCACGAGGGTGCGATAGATATCGTAGATGGCAAAGCAAAACTGATGAGAGAACATTTCTGCGATGGATTCGGGGACTGTCTTCCGAATTGCCCGACGGGTGCTATCACATTCGAGGAAAGAGAAGCTGCTGCATATGATGAGGAAGCAGTCAAGGCAGCACAGGCGAAGAAAGCGGAGGAGAAGAAGATGGAACATGTACACGAGGGCGGATGCCCGGGATCAAGGATGATGCAGTTCAAGACAGAGCAGGAGGATCGCGAGGAGCAACCGGCGAATGTGAGCCGCGTTTCCAGACTGGGGCAGTGGCCTTGCCAGATCAAGCTTCTTCCGACGGAAGCACCATTCTATGACGGAGCCAAGCTCCTGATAGCAGCAGATTGCACTGCATATGCCTATGCCAATATGCATGAGGACTTCATGAAGGGAAAGATCACTCTTATCGGATGTCCGAAGCTTGATGCAGTAGATTATACAGAGAAACTGACAGACATTATCAGAAATAACGACATAAAGAGCGTGACCATAGTACGCATGGAAGTACCTTGCTGTGGAGGCCTTCAGAGAGCAGCGGAGAACGCGCTCAGAAACAGCGGCAAGTTCATACCATGGCAGGTGGTAACGATCTCAAGAGACGGAAGGATACTGGACTAGCAAAAGGGATCACGATCTATCCTGAAGGGGATGATAAGTTCTACGAAAACGGGGCAAGAGGGAAGCTGATGAAGCTGCTTTATCAGTGAACATATCAAAGCAATATAAGATGAGGGAGAACTTGATGAAGCATCAACTGTTCGGAAAATCCGAACAGTTCAAAATGAGGGATTCGGTACTGATCAGTGTGTTCAACAGCGGCTATCTGATAGCGTTGCTGCTTTTTCTGGCGGGCTCTGTCGGATCGTTTTGTGATGGTATAATTGCGTCAAGAGGCCTTGGAGTCGCAGAACTTGCGGCTATAGGCATCGTATACCCGTATACCAAGACCATGGAATGCATATCTCTTTTGTTTTCAAGCGGCGCCCAGGTCGTCATCGGACGCAGGATAGGTCAGAACAGATTCGAAGAGGTATCCAGAGTCTTTTATACTTCGCTCGTTTTTACTGCTGTGCTGTCAGTGCTTATCGCAGTACTGGTATGCATCTTTGCGGCACCTGTTTCCATGCTTTTCGGCGCGAGCGTCAGAGGAGGGACCCTGCGTCCGACGATGGAATATCTGATTGCTCTAGCGCTGGGAGCTCC
>Ga0256405_10009580_pt1 | contig 13197 bp, 5 predicted proteins | sample RumenRJG_02DNA_FD_189096 | JGI IMG/M metagenome (GOLD analysis project Ga0256405, IMG submission 189096) | Bovine rumen microbial communities from Lethbridge, Alberta, Canada - RJG_02 | ecosystem: Host-associated > Mammals > Digestive system > Stomach > Rumen | place: Canada: Alberta | collected...
AAATAGAAAATGGTGAATAAAGCGTATTGATTGTTTTTCGCGTGTTTAGCAGCGAAGCTCGCTAAAAACTTAAATAGACCAACCTCATCTAAGAAGATAGAAAGAATGGTCATTGAGAAAAATAAAACAATAATCTTAAGTGGATTAATTGATGTGTTACTTGTTAATTGGGTGAATACTTCATTAATTGGAGCAAGTTGACAGGCAAGTAAAGTGATAGCGCCAATTAGAGCAATAACCCAATAAGTGGATATATGAAATTTACCAATTCTAATCTTTGGGAAGAAGAGGATTGATAAAGTAACTGCGAGGAATGTAATACAAGAGATAACAATAGTGGCAATCATAAAAACACAACCGCTATTATGCTCCTTTTTTATAAAAAGTGTAATGAAATTTATATAGGCAAATTATCTCATAAAAGAAAAGCAACGCTTATGCGTTACTTTTTTGTTCATTTAAGAAGTCGAGTAAGTTATCTTCGGTTAATGGTTTAGAGAAGAAATAACCTTGGACATATTCAATCCCTTTAGTTTTAGTAAGAGTTAATTGTTCTTCAGTTTCAACTCCTTCAATAACGATTGGTATATTTAAGTTTTTAAATAGGTGAACCGCAGAATCAAAGAAAATGGACATGTTTTCTGTTGTCTCTAATAGAGTTTTATCAAGCTTAACAAGAGAGAATGGGAGAGTGATGAATCTAGAGATATTAGAATATCCACTTCCGAAATCATCCATTGCAAATTGAATGCCGTATTTAGAGAGGTCCGCCATAAATTCTTTTGTTTTAGCAGGATACTTAACAGCGACTGTTTCAGTAATCTCTAAACAAATTCGTTTTGGATCAACTCCGTGCTTTTTGATTGTTTGGATAAATCTTTCGCTTGGGTTATTGAAGAACTCTGCACAAGAGATATTAACTTCAAGGATATCAACTTGAGGATTACGCTTTAAGAAAGCGCATGTTTCGTTTAAAACGAAGTAGTCAATCTCACTTGCTAGGCCAGTGTTTTCAGCGATAGGGACGAATTCACCTGGTCCGATATAACCTAACTCATTGTTATCAAGTCTTAGTAATGCTTCAAAGTGATTGAATTGTTTTTTATTCACATCATAGATTGGTTGATACACCATGTAGAAGCCAGTTTTGTTTTTAAGATTTCTCTCAAGAATCTCTTTAATTTTTCTATCTCTATCAACGCGATCCATGAACGCTTTATCAAGTTCAACATAGTTGGAATCTTTGAAGTTGATGACTTCTTCCGCACGTCTCATAAAGTCGTTATATGAGTCGGAGTTATTAAATGTATTTTCATTCACGAAATAGAATAATTTGATGGTCATCTTAACAGTGTAAGAGTCAATGACGAATGGTTGGGAAAATCTTTCTTTGATAAGCTTAACCATTTCAACTTGTTCGGTGCTGTTTCTTACTAATATGACGAATCTCGCAGAGCGAACTTTGAAGACGTATGCCTTTCTATTAACACTTTCAATAAATCTTCTAATCGTATCTAGCATCTCGTTTGATGCAACTAAACCAAAGACTTTATTAAACATTCCAAAGCTTTCTAAGTCTATGACAATGTAGTGTTTTCTCTGTCTTTCAATTCTTTGATTGTTGATATATTCAACAAGAGCATCATTATTAAAAGCGTTAGAAATACGGTCAACTTTTGCATCTGGATCATTAACTGTAATGATTGCAAAGACAATTGATAGAGTATAGGCGATACCAGCGATTAAGTGGTATGGAATGAAAGTTTGAATGATTGTCGCTATAGTTGTAATACCGATGACGCATAGTAAAACAAATCTTAACTTTTTAGGCATTACTCTTCTATAGACTAATGTATAAACAACAGCGCTAAAAACGTTTAGTCCAGCGATAATGAAAAGGGTAAACCAAGCAACACCGCGATTTAAATAAAGGAAGCCGTTTTCATCATATACAAGTTCAAAAATCCAGTGGTGGGCTGAATTAGTCAAAATAATAACCGCCATAATGATTGACGGGATGGAGGCAAATAAATAAGTTCTTCTAAATTTAAGTGTGCTACCTAGTGAAAAATACACATAGGCGAATAACAAATAAGATATTAATATTTGAGTGAAGTAATAGAATTTATTAAATAATTCTACAACTTGATAAGAAACAATATTTGAATAGTCTAACGCTAAACAGGCAGAGATATCTAATGATACATTTAGAATTACAGTGAAGCAGATGAGTCCGAAGAGTTTAAAAACTGGGACAGGAAATTTCTTTCTTGTAGAATAGGCGATAAAAATCGCTACGAGAAAGACTAACGAACAAACTTCAAAATAATAATTATAGTGCATATTACCTAGACTTTTTGGCGTTATCTAAACATCAAACACGCTCATTATAACAAATAAAAAAATGTTAGCAACAATCAAAAAATAAACAACTTTATATTTTATAAACTCGTTAAAAAAATAGTAGGTTGAGAGCAACTACTTGTGGCGTTTTCTTATAAACTTTATTTGAGCTCTATTTGACAAAAATCGCGATAAAATACCGAGTTAGTAAAATTTAAATTTTATATGAGTTAGTCTTATTATTTTTCCAAAAACGGATCAAAACATGATTTCTACAATAATGTAGGAAAAAAAGTAGACTCAAATTATTAGTGAAAAAAGTTCGTTAGGTTAATCGTTTACCTAGAAAAAAAATTTTGAAAAATTAGTAAATAATTTCTTCTCAAAATTGAGATAGTTATCAGTTCTATCTCGCAATTTACCGGTTAGTTTTTAAACTAAAGAATAAAAAAGTTATACCTACAAATTTTAATTTGTGGTATCATACAAAAAACCGGGTTTAAATATGAAAAACGTTGCAATTATCTCAAACTCCGAATCAGAAAGAATTAATAGACTCATTGAATTTATCAAAGATGATTACAATGTCACAACAGTCTATGGACAAAAGAACGCTTTAGATTTGTTAAATAGTGATTTTGATAATATTTCAGTTTTAATAATTGATAATCCATTTTCATTAGAAAATGTGAGTGAGATTCTTTCTTTTGTGAAGAATAAAAATAATTTCATGTTTTCCTTACCTGTTTTAGTGTTGACTGATGATAAGAATGTTGATAAAGATGACAAATTCCTTGTTGATCCTGTTATCGGTGTGATTACTTCTTCAGACACTAAAAACATTGTTTTGTCTAGAATCAATAATGCAGTCAAATTAGCAAACTCAACCTCGTTTGATGATTTCGCGGATATGTTAACAGCCTTACCATCTTTGATTTACCTCAAGGATGCGAAAGGAAGATATGCTTTCTGTTCGCAGGACTGGAGACATTTAGCAAATCCTAATGATACAGTGCGTGGAAAGACCGATTCTGAAATTAGAAAACATAAGAGAAATACAAAACTTGCTCATAAGAGCGACATGGAAGTCATTAGAACCGGTAAAGGCACCAGCTACACAATTAGAGAAGGCGGAATTAACGGCACCAAGGACTACTTACAAATCATTAAAGAACCAATCTTTGATAGCAACAAAGCAGTCATTGGTATCGTCGGAATCGTTAACAATATCACTTCTCAAGAAGTTGCTAGACGTGAACTTAGAGCTAAATCAATCACTGACCAATTAACCGGTGTTTATAATCGTGTATTCTTTGAGGAATTAACTCAACAAGGAAAGAATGGACTTAACTTCCCTCTTACAATGATTACTGCAGACTGTGATGGCTTAAAAGATATCAATGACCGCTTTGGACACGCGGCTGGAGATCAATATATTTGCTTTGCAAAAGCTGCGCTTCAAAACGTTCTTCCAAAGAAATCTTACATCTTCAGAATGGGTGGAGATGAATTCTTAGCGGTAGTTCCAAGAACCAACAAAACAGTCGCCGATGGATATGTTAAGAAAATCAAAGCCGAATCCAAGAAATACGGTAATGAACAGTTCTCTTTAAAACTCTCAGTTGGAAGTTACACAATTGAAAGAAAAAATGACTCAATTGAAAGTGGTGTTATTGAAAGCGATAAAGAGATGTATCGTAACAAAAATAGACGAAAAAGGGCCGCCAAAAAATAGTGGTGGCTTTTTGTTTTTAACCTAAATTTTAGTAAGTGAATTATTCTTGATTTTAACAACAAAAAATAGCTTTCGTAGAAAAAAGTGTTGCGCATACACATACAAAAGGGTTTATAATTATTGCACATAGAAAAAAGCAAAGCTGGAGTAATCCAGTGACGCAAAACTAGAGGGTCCTATTAAATGGATAGCCAGCTGCCTATTTCACGGCACGCTGGATTTTTTATTTAGTAGACATGAAAAAGGTACAAAACAGATTTACAAAAATAGTTGCTGCAGCCGCAGTTACGATCTTCTCGTTAACTGTGTCTTTTGTCGGTGTCTACGCTTGGTTCCTTGCTTCTATGACCGCTACTGAAAGTGGTATGCAAATGCGTGTTAAAACCAAGAACGTTGAAATTGAATCTATCAACCTCTACAAGTTTGATTATCATTCATCAGTTGTTGGTGGTATTGAAATCTTTGACTACTTAACTCCAGAAACTGGAGTAGTTAATAAATATGGCTACAGTGAAGACACTGAAGAATTTGATACAGTGTATGACGCTGCTCACGATGAATGGGATGATGTTAGTCCAATTACTGTCATGAATGTCTATGACCCAGTTGCAATGCTCATTTCCTCTCAAAGCCTTAAGGATATGAACTGTAACGCAATTTACGAAGTAACATTCACTTCAAGCGAATTAGTAAATGCTTTATTAGACCTTCAATCCATTAGACTTACTGCTAAAAGCAAAGCGTCAAATGAAATCTTCTTAACTGACTGTGTTGATTTTGATGTTTTCTATGAAAGTGATTTAGCGGATAGCAATCCACTTTATACAGATGGAGTGGACAATAAACTTTATTATCCAAGCTACATTGATAAGGCTACCCCACTTTCTGAAAGCGAAGAAGTTTATTATAAACTTTCTTACTTATCTAACCTTATTTCTGAAGATCCACTTCAAAGTCACTCTAATTTCTATAGCTCTAATCCAAAACCAGACGATATTGATTTAGCTATTGATGATTCAGTAACATTCACTAGTGAATCAGCGACAATCTATATCAATGTTAATTACGCTCCAACAGAGTTAGAGCAATACTTACAAGATATCTATTCTCGTAACATCCTTGCGGTGTACGATTTCTATTTCTCATTCTCATTCTCTGAGGGGGCAGGTGCTTAGTTATGAAAAAGAAGACTTTGCTTCCTATTGCTCTCGGTGTTTTTGCCCTTGGTATTAGTACTTTCACTATTGGAAGTACCTTGGGCTGGTTTAAGGGTGGAAATAATAACGCAGAAAAAGTGATTAATGGCCAAGTTGGTTTACGTGGTTATTTCTTTACTGGTGATGGCACTCAGGAACACCCTTACGAGATTGTTTCTCCAATTCACTTCTATAACTTAACCCGTCTACAAAACTTGGGTATTTTCCCTCATAAGACTTATTTCCAAGTTGGACACGTCTTTGAAGAAGGACAAAACCCAAAATGTATTAATGATGATGGACAAGGTGGAACAATCTACACTGAATATTTAGATATGGGTACTCTTTCTAATAGCATTACCATTCTTCCAATTGGTAGTGAAGGAACCCCATTCGTTGGTGAATTTAACGGTCAAGGTCTTCCAATTAGAAACTTAAAAGTTTCTGGTTATCCAGAAGATATTGGTGTCTTTGGTTACGTTGATTATCAAGGTGTTGTTGAAGGCCTTGTGTGTGAAGATCTTGAAATATGTTCTTTAGGATATAATTCCACACCTACAGATCAAGATAACTTATTATTCTCCGCGGATATTGATGACATCTTCTCCAGTTCGCATTATCTCGCTACTGATACAAGCTTATCTGTTTATAAGAAAAATGGTTCAGCCTTTGAAGCCACCAATCTTAAGAAACTTAATGGTATAAGTGGTACTTCTTTACTCGCTCTTAATGATTCCGCAAATAAAACTTACGATTATTACAACAAAGCATATTTCTTACCAACATTCCCAAGTGTTGCTAATGACCCATTTACATATTCATGGGTTTCGTCTTCCCCACTTATTCAAGAGGCTAAAGTTATCGATATTGATGGCGATAGTGTTTTAGATGAAGCAATTATGATTAACATGGATGCTTTAAAGAATTCCAGCGATTTCAACTCTGGTGGAGATATGCAAGCCGATACAAGAATTTCTTTAGTTGCCTCTACCACAGTGGATGGATATACATTCTCTAGAGTTATTCAATCCTACGTTATTGAGTTCTACTCAAATGGAGATACATATATAGATGGAGATGGTAGATTTACCGCTTCCATTTTCTGTGATTATTTAAATACTGGTTCTTCAGGTGATAGAAACACTAATTACCACCATGGCAATAATATTGGTTTCTTAGCAGGCCACGTTAATGGAACAATGAGAAATTGTTTCGTTTATGATGCAAAATTTACATTTAACAAAACAGGATTTACTCCAATCCTCACTGAAAGTGATACAGGTTTAATTGGAGAAATCGGCACTAACGTTGTTAACACTATTGATCCTGATTATGGATTAACCACTAATGGTGACGTTGGTATTATTAACTATTCAAGAATTTATAGTCTTATTCGTAGAGACTTCGTCGCTGGAGATAAACCAGTTTCTGGTAGTGCAACTCAAAGTGACTTTACTAGAGTTAACTATGTTTCTTATAAGAGCGTCATCAATAGCGGTGAATCTTTCAACAACTATGAAGAATATCTTAGAAGATATAACTTTACTTCTGGTAACTACGAATATATCACAAAAGTTGATGACGATATGACTAAATATAACGATAAAACCGGTGATGATTGTTACACAATAACTGGTAATGAAAAGGTCGCTTTCAACTCTGTTGACTTTATTTGGAATAAACTTATCCAAGATGATAGAGAAAATGAAATTGATCGTGGTTTAGGTGTCTTTAAGATTGCTACCCCTCATTGTGATGGCGCTATGACTGGAGACTATAATACCTACTCGCTAGATAGAATTGGCAATTGCCGTATCATTAACGGCACTCCAAAAACTAAAGTTTATTTCTCAACCGCAGAATATGACCACACTGTTACAAATAGTTATAGCTGGAATGATAGAGTTCCTCAAAGAGCAACTTCGTTACCGTCATATTCTGATGTTAATTCCTTTGGTTATCCATTCTCTAGAGACTTCAACTATGTTTTTGAACTTGATTTAAGTCAAATGGCTCTAGCAGGAAATAACAACTATATGTATAACACTAATAGTCCATGGTTAACCAATTACTTATCTTCTGTTTTAAGAGATAAATATGGTGCCCCTATTAATCCAGGAAATCCAAAATTTGGATTTATGTTTCTTTCTGACCAAAACGAAAGATTATCATCTTTATCTTCATATATGCCAGTTCAAGTACCAGGAGATAAATATTTATATCCTGATGGAAACTATTACCCATCTAACTCTATTGTTTTCAGAATTGAAAATGATAATGGCGCTAATGTTTCTGTTGTTGGTAATGGTGGAGATATTTCAATTTACCGTAATGACCCAACATCTAATGCAGGTGTGCAACGTTTATATTCTATGAGAGCAACAAACTTCAATAATGAAGGCTCATTTCAAGATTATCATCGTTATTTCACATATAACATTAATGGTGAAACAACAACTGAAGCCACTGTTAATCGTAATATGCACAATGATAATGGTGCCTTATATGGTCATATCTTTAAATTACCTAAAGGCGACTATGTCCTTGGCGCTAGAAGTGGTTCTGCAAACGTTTACTTCTTAGCGGTTCAAGGTCAAACAGAAGCTAGTATTGGTGATAAGACTATGGCTAATATTGGTTACACAGTTGAAAATGTTGATTTATTAACTGAACAACCAACCCTTGCTAATTATCCAAGTGATTTAGCGCTTTCTAATATTACGTTTAGAGCATTCTTTAACGATAGTGTTGCCAAAGAATACTTAGCAACCATTAAAGAAGTCGGTGGAAATAATTATATTTCACTCGAATTTAGTGATTCGCCTGTTCAATTTGTTACTTACTTAGTTACCTATACACCTCTAAAGAGGGTACACTATATACAGAACAATAGGTATGAGGCGGTTAACGTCATCTATAGGACGTCTTAGGAGACAATAAGATGAAAAAGAAAAAAGTATTTTCTACTCTTAATACTCTTATCGCGATTGCTTTTATGTCGGTAGCGGCAACAGCAACTGCTATTTTCAGTGTTGTCAAAGCCACCCTCGTTATTAACGAAGATACCTTCTTTACCTATGTTGAACCAACCACTAATTATGAATATCACTGCTACTCTATTGAAGGAGAAAGCAGTAAGATCGCTATTTCTTGGGGTATGGCTCCAAGCGCGACACCTACTAACTTAACTGTTCCTTCAACAGTTAGTAATGGAGTAGCGAACTTTACAGTTTCTGCAATTGCTAAACACGGCTTTAGATATTGTGATTTTGAAACAATTAGTTTACCAACCACAATTGAAGAAATCAGAGAAGAAGCTTTTGCTTATTGTGAAAGTTTAACTCGTTTTACTCTTCCATACTTAGTTAGTGAAATTGCTCCAAGCACCTTTATTGATTGCCGTAATTTAGCGTATTTCTTCTATTCAAATTCAAGCGGTATTGATTTATTAACTAACGATACAGTTACTAGAATTGGTGATCACGCGTTTGATTCATGTATTTCTTTAACTGATTTTAACTGTTCCACTAAACTTACTTACTTTGGAGAAAGCTGTTTCCAAAATTGTGAGACTATTGGTAGCTTCTATTTCCCATCTAAAACAGGTACAGGAGAAAACGTTAATAAGATTACTGTTAAATCTTATGCTTTCGCGGATTGTCAAAACCTTAACTGGATTTACTTCGAAGAGAACTTAGATGTCGTTGAACCATACGCCTTTATTGACTGCGCAAGTGACGCAGTACTTCACTTTGGATATTATTCTTCTCCATTTACTCCAGACTCAAAATACGACACTAACTGGAGAAAGAAGATTATTGATGCTAAAAATAGTGATCTTATTCCAATTGAAAATGACCACATCGTTATTCTTCAATCCAATGATTTCCCTGGTTTAAGATACACAATTGAATCTAATGATGTTTATCTAGATTGCCAAAGAGCTACTCCTAAAACCATTAAAATCATTAATGGTGGTAACACTGAAAACGATAAATACGCGGTTATTTATCAATGGAACGCTCCAATTGAAACTGTTACATATAAAGAAGATCCAACTGATCCAACTTCAAGAACTTTGACATACTATAACACAACCACAAAAGCACTTAGAATTCCTGGTTCTGTTACTTTTGATGGACACGAATATCCATTAAAAGTTATTAAGGCTGAAACATTTAAAGATAAGACTGAATACATTCATAGTGTTACCTTTAGTGATGGTTTAGTCCAAATCTGTAATAGAGCCTTCTATAGATGTAATCAAATTTCATCTCTTGATTTCAGTGAATGTACAACATTGAAAGAGATTAGCAATGGTATATTCTCTGACGCTCAAACATATCAAGCTGCTTATGCAAATACGCTTGTTACTACTTTAACTTTACCTAACTCATTACAATTCCTTGGGAAATATGCGTTCTTTAATTTTAGAAAGCTGTCAAGCCTGTCATTTAAAACTGACCCAAATCAACCATCAGATTTAAGAGTTCTTGGTGGATATTCCTTTGGGAACATTGGAATGAGTTATGCTGCTAACATTAACAAACCAGTTGGCAAATTAGACATTTCTTTGCCATGTTCTTTAAATGACGCTCAAGCTAAAGAAGCTAACATCAACTTTGTTGAAAAACATGGTAGTTCTGATAACTATAACGAAGCTAACTTCGCTGGTGTTGGTCCTTATGCTTTTGGATCCCAATCCAATAGTGAATGGACATGTGTTAGAACAATAACTATGGATGAGCCAACTGCTGCTCAAGCCGCTGATTTGACATATACATGTTCACTCTGTTCTAACGCATTCAATAGATGTAGAGCGTTATCTAGATTCTTTGCTAGTGACAACTTATGCCTTGTTGGTGCTGACGCATTTAAAAACTGTGGTAACTTAAGAGAAATTTTCTTAACAACTCGTAAAGCTAATGCTTATGTCACTAGAACTGGAAAACAATATCCATGGGGAACAAAAGATGAAGGAAGTAATCCAGACAACTCCTTGTTCTCAGGTGTTGCTATGCCTAACCTAGTCATCTACGTTGATGGAGCAGCTCCTGGAAGAATTAATGATTTAACAACAAATAAGAACATTTTTAAATGGAATACAGAGTCTGCTTTCTCTCTTGTTAACGAATTAGGTTACACTAACGACAGTAACGATAACAGTTTGACAAGAACCTCTGTTCCAACTTTCTATAATGCTGATTTAAGTAGTATTTTGTATTTTAAACCAAGTAATAGAACTTTCTTATCTGCTGAGAATTATCCAAAACTTGTTTCTGATTATGAACAAGGAATTATTTCATTTGTTAAACAAGGCAACAAATATATCGTTTCAAAATACTACACATCTGACGCTAATAGAACTGACGAAATTGATTTAACTGGCATAACTCATGGAACAGATGACATTTCTGCTAATTTAACCGCTGTTGGTGCTGGTGCATTCTCTGCAAACGGAAATGGACGTCCAGGTCTTTATTTCATCTTGCCTGATGCAGTTACCGAAATCGGAGAAAGAGCGTTCTATAGAAAGGCAACCGATGGAGGCAGTAACGTTGCTATCTACGGCGTAAGAATTGTTACTTATAAAACTGGTGGTAGTATTCAAGGCTCATCAAGCTATTCATACGCAGATGCGAAGGGTAGCCATGGTTATTGCAAACTTCCTAACACAGTAACAAGAATCGATAGAGATGCATTCTATGACAACTGTTTTGAAAGCGCTGAAATTGGTAATGGTCTAGCTTATTTAGGATCGTCTGCTTTCTATACCCACTTTAAGGACACAAGTAAGTTAGCAAGTATTACTTTTGGTACAAGTTCATATTTCACGGTGACTAATAATGGTATTTATTACACCGCTAACGCTAATAAGAAAATGCTTTTATATCAAGCACAAAACATTTCTTCTACATTAACAATTGATAGCGGCACTAAAGCGATTGGCTTAGGTGCGTGTGCAAATACAAAATATACTGCAATCACACTTAATAGTGACTTAACTCATATCTATGGTATGGGATTTAAAAATAACTACTTCTTACAAACGGTCACTGTTCCAGCTAATTCATCGATTAAATATATCTCTGCTTATAAATCTGATGATAACGTTTATGATGATAGTTTGCCATTTAACAACATTGACTATAGAGAGCATTATTTAGTTGGTTCTGGTCTTAAGCAAAACCACACCTCAGCGTTTTCAGGCTGTGACGCTCTTACAACATTTAACTTTAAGAACCTTACTAACGTAGTTGCTATTGGCTATGCTGCATTTAACGGTTGTAGTGCTCTAACTAATATGACCGGTGGTGCTTCTTATAATTATTACGAATTTAATGGCACCAGCAATGTTGCTTTAGAAACTAATAAGAGTACAGGCGTATTAGATTTATCTGGCTGCTCTAATTTAGTAAATATCGCTGCAAGATCATTTAGTGGTTGCTCTGGAATTAAATATGTCCATTTACCAAGTAATAGTAATCTTTATGTTTCTAAGAATCCAACTGGATATAGTGTGCTTGAAACTGATAAAGAAATATTACCAAATAATGGTGTTAAAATTTTAGTTGGAGAAACAGCATCACAAGCTTGTTATAACTATAGTAGTGCAACTAAACATGCGAAAGGCCATTACAGTAGTGGTGCATATAATGGAAATACTCCATATTATTACGCAGCTACTACAAACGATATTCTCGAAGGTAGTGGTAACGACTTAAATATTTGTTACTGGACTTTAGAGAATGGTAACTACATCTTACTTAGTGGTTACGCGAATGCGAAAGCGTACTTTGCTGCTCACTCAAGTTAAACTTTTTTAAGAAATTTTTTAAAAAAATCGCAAAACCTCCCTCTTTATATATATGTAGGGAGTTTTTTAATTCCCTCGTCTCGGTTGCACTTACCAAGTAGGTGTAACTAAATTGTTCTTTTCGTGGTTTCTTTCATTTTAGTTGCACTGAAAAGTGTTACCGAAAAGTGAAAGGAGGTCTAGATATGAATAATATATTCATGATTCTAGTGATACTGTGTATCCTAGTATACACAATAAAAAATACCCCAAACCGTAAGGAATAGGGGTACATCCTGATACTTATAGTAAACCACAACTAGGTAATAGAATCAATATGAGTGGTATATAAAAATCCATACCCAGTTAGTGATTGGACAGGGATTGTTTAAATTAGTCTTGTGAATAGTTGGTGAAGTAACCTTGGACGAGAACAACAGGTGTTCCTTTATCTCCAGATCCACTAGTTAAGTCACAGAGGGAACCAATTAAGTCAGTTAATTGTCTTGGGGTAGTGCCTTGGGAGGCCATATTACCAACAAGGCTTCCTTCTTTTTCCTTGATCTTGTTTTTGATTGCTTCTTTTAAAGCATCACCTTTAAGATCTTTAAAGTCGTTATCTGCAAGGTATTTAAGTTTTAACTCATTTGGAGTGCCTTTTAAGCCACTTGTGTAGAATGGGGAGACAACTGGGTCAGCGAGTTCCCAAATCTTTCCTTGTGGGTCTTTAAATGCTCCATCGCCATAAACCATAACTTCAACGTGTTTACCAGTTGCTTTATTGATTTTAGCTTGGATATCTTCCACTAAAGATTGAGCGTCTCTTGGGAAGAGTTTAACAACTTCCTCTGTGGATTTATTTGATCCGAGTAAGCCGTATTTTGCGTTATATCCACTTCCATTAACTGGGGCAGTGAGGATATCGTCCATACCAAGAACAATCTTGCCGCCTTTTTCTTTAAGGATGCGTTTTGTGCGGTTTCTTGTATGGATATCACATGTTAATACTTTGTCTGTGTAGTTAAGAATGGTCTTTGCTTGGTTAGCAAAAATGACTTCTACGTCACATCCTTCACCTTTGATTAAAGAGACATAGTAGTCGATATAATCAACACCAGTGAATTCAT
>Ga0256405_10009581_pt1 | contig 13196 bp, 17 predicted proteins | sample RumenRJG_02DNA_FD_189096 | JGI IMG/M metagenome (GOLD analysis project Ga0256405, IMG submission 189096) | Bovine rumen microbial communities from Lethbridge, Alberta, Canada - RJG_02 | ecosystem: Host-associated > Mammals > Digestive system > Stomach > Rumen | place: Canada: Alberta...
ATGGAGCGTAAAGACGAGGAAGCGCTGTTTAAGTTCCGCAGCCCTAAGGGTATAGATAAGATAGTAAGACTGAAAAGAACAAATTAAGCACTCATTATGAAGAAAACCATCATCACCATCCTGCTCGCCATCGTCGCAATGGCAGGGCTGGCCCAGGAGATTAAAATGAACGAGACAACAATCAACGACTATATCCCGCTGCTCAATGCCAAGGGCTATCAGGCATATAGTTTCGATGTCAGTGCGATAAAAGGCCGGAATGTGGAAATATACTGCAGGGAATTTGTGAACGGAAAAGAAGTCGATAATTCTCCACGTCTTTTATTCCCATACTATTTTGAAGCAAGGGGCGACAAACTGATTATCGGCTTTCTTCCTTCAGAAACAGATTCCATAGCCCAATACTGTTTCAGTTGGGAGAACACGCTTTCCTACCATTCCTTGTTGAAACTCAAGCAAATCTATTGGGAGAGTGAAAATAAGTATATTTACTCATACAGGTCGGATCCTTTCGAACCCACATCGCCATTAGAAAAGGACACTTTCATTCCGCTCGTGTATTATTCTTCATTCTGGTATGATGCGGAGGATAAGGTAACCCGTTGTTGCGGTAGTATCTCTGACATTATCAAGCGAAGCCCTCATTATTACATCCTCGGAATTAAATATTATTAGAATAATGAAGAAGAAAACTATAGTCACCACACTGCTTGCAGCCATATTTGGGCTGGCATCATGCAATAGAGACAGCAACTACGAAGACAAAGTAGAACAAGTAACTGTTTACGTGTCTGCTGAAACAGGTATGTTTTATAATGTTCCTAACACCACGCTCGAAGAAGGGATGATGATTCGGGGCGACGGTGAGGATAATTACATTTGTGTTGCCTTCAATACAATTGCGGGGTTCACCTACGAGAAAGGTAATGAGTACGAACTGTTAGTGAAGAAAACCAAACTCGCCAATCCTCCAAAGGATTCTGGAAGCATCAGGTACGAACTCATTCGCATCGTGTCGCAAAGAAAGGTTGAATAAAATCCGAACATGAATATCATTATCATTGGAGCAACTTCTGGCATCGGCAGGGCACTCTTCGAGAAATATGCCGCTGCCGACAATCGCATTGGCATCGTAGGCAGGCGAACACATCTGCTTAATGAATTGCGCCAAGAGCATCCTGACACGGCCATCACCGTCATGGCAGACATTACCAAGCAGGACGAAATTACACAAGCCATCGACGCACTCCATTCCGAACTGAAAGACATTGACCTTGCTATCGTTTGCTCAGGGACGGGGGACATCAATGCCTCATTGGACTACGCCGTAGAGCGTCCGACTATCGACACCAACGTCATGGGCTGGACATATGTAGTTGACATACTCTACAATATTTTAGAGCAGCAAGGCCACGGCCACCTCGTCGCCATCACCTCGGCTGGCGGACTGCGCGGCGAGCCGATGGCTCCAGCCTACAGCGCATCGAAAGCCTATCAAATCAACTATATGGAAGCCCTACGAAAAAAAGCATTCAAGAGTAGAGCTCACATAATAGTTACTGACATTCGCCCAGGTCTCGTTGATACTGCAATGGCGAAAGGCGAAAGACTGTTTTGGGTGATGCCAGTAGAAAAGGTCGCCTATCAAATTATTGCTGCCATTCGCAAAGAGAAGTCTAAAGCTTATATCACTAAACGTTGGCATGTTCTTGCCATCGTCAATAAAAGCCTTCCGTTTATGTTATACAAAAGAATGTAAGACGCTATGGATCATCTGAAAATGGAACTAAGACATTGGGTATTGTCAGACGCAAAAGAATTGACGAACCTGTGTAATGCAGTCAACAGGCATTACCTTTCAGACCGTCTGCCTAATCCTTATACAGAAAAAGATGCGGAAGAATGGTTAAAGATGGTTTCTGAGAATGAAGCAGTTTCTGGTATTTATCAGGCTATTGTATATGATGGGAAACTCATAGGCAGCATATCGGTTGAGAAGAAAGATGATGATGCAGAAATCGGGTACATGATTCTCAATGAATATGCAAACAAAGGTATAGCAACGGAAGCTGTCAAGCAGGTTTGCACTATTGCATTCAAGGCCCTGTCGATTGAACAAATAACGGCTAATGTCTTTCAACCCAACATCGCTTCAATACGGGTACTACTGAAGAATGGCTTCAAGTATAAAGGTACTATACCAAATGCCGTCATAAAGGATGGGAATGTTTATGACTTGCTCATTTACGTATTGATAAAAGAAACAGTATAAAGCATAAGCAATAGAAATCAATGAACAAGAAAACCATCATCACCGCACTAATCGCCCTCGTTGCAATGACAGGCTGGGCACAGACAACGGTCAAAGGTCACGTCATTAATGAACGGGGCGAGAACATCGAATACGTCAGCATCGGCATTGAAGAGGACAGCGTAGGTGTCATCTCCGACGCACAAGGAAACTTTACGCTGCCGATACCCGAAGGGCGCAGGGATGATCTGACATTCACACACGTTTCCTATCAGACGACAACGATTCCCTACGCAACTTACGCCGATGGACGCGAACTGACCATAACCTTGAAAGACAAGGTAGTCGAATTGGCTGAGGTCGTGGTTGGTAAGAAGAACAAACCACACACGCTGTCGGGCAAGTCGTGGGTGAGAACGGGTAATGCTGGTTTCGTTGGTTCTCATAAAGGCGACGTGGAATGGGGACCTATTTTTGAGAACAAAAAAGACTACCTGTTGACTGACATTATGTTTTCCATAGCTACGTGTAAATATGAGGAATGCTTGCTGAGTTTCAACTGCTATGAGGTCAAGGACAAGAAATTCGTCAATATCTTGAACAAACCTATCTATAAACGTGTTACGCCAACTGACAACGGCAAGGAACTATATGTAAGTCCTGAAGAGACTGTAGTACTGAAAGGAAAAAAGAAATATTGCGTTACAGTCTGCTTGGTTGATATGAAAGGTGATGGGGCACTTTATTTCCCCGCCAATATTAAAAGCAGTTATGCCCGAAACAAGGTAAAGGGGAAAATGAAGAAACTTCCAGGCTGCCCAATGATTATCGTGAAAGGATACGAAGTAAAATAGTTATTATAACTATATGTTCTAACCTTATATATATTAATATGAGAGCAAGGTCAGCCGTGAGGCTCACTCTGCTTTTTTGTTATGGAAATGAAGATGACAGCAGATGTTCCTTTAGGTAGGAGCAAAGAAGATATTAAGAGAGATTAAACGGTATTTCGAATTATCATCAGATGCGCAGGAGATATTGATTTTCTTGGGTAAGAAAGAAATATCTATTAAGCGTAATATTGCGACTAGCAAGGGTTTTCTAAAGATGATGATGAATAGTTTTAGAAAATAATAAAAGACCACCTTAATTGGTGGTCTTTAAATGGGCAGTATCGATAAAGCCTTACCCTCACGCGGGATTCTACCCGGATAGCCAATAGATAACCATTGACGGTGCAAAAATACAAAGATATTTTGTAACTAGCAAGTTTTTAGCCAACTTTTTTATTTCGTGAGCTCCTGGTATAGTTTGAAGAGTTCTGCGACGCACTGGCTTTCGGTCATAGTCTTGATGGGGAAACTATAAGTAGAAACAGGATGAATCGAGGTTTTCCACAATGAAGAAGTCATCAACCATTCATACATCGTTGCTCTGAACTAACACCATCTCTATAGGAATAGTGTTTGAAGCTAAAAAAGCCGTTTTCTGCAACTTCAGTAGTTCCTGGTTGCCAAGATATTGTATATCCATCATTTTGTTTCGTCATTATCGTCGTCCTTGGGCTGGATAAATCCTATAGGCTTTCGTTTGGGCTGTTGACGATGCTCTGCCTGAAGTTCAGCTAAAGCAGTACTGATGGCTTCAAGCTGGGCACGTGTGCTCTCATTGATATCATTCTGGTCGGCTAAAATATCATTCATCTCATCACGTAATGCTTTAATTTCTGCCCGCAACTCACTATTGTTATCAGGCATCGGATTCGTCATCAGTTCACTAAAGAGAACAAATGCACGCATGATAATGATGTTCCTTTGGATTGCAATCTTAGATCGCAACACGCTGCTAAGCATTGATACACCAAATGGAGTGAACGCATAGGGAGTAAATCGTTTCTTGTTCATCGATTTTGCGGTCACATTTTGTGATAGCAAATCTGAAACCTCCTTATTTTCAAGGAAATTGGACGTCACATATTGTGACTTCCATTCTTCCCATTCTGTTTCTGTTAGTTGAAACATAAAGTCATCAGGGAAGCGCTCAATGTTACGTTTTACAGACTGATTAAGCGAACCAGTTTTGACATTGTACATCTGAGCCAGATCAAAATCAAGCATCACTTTCTGCCCTCTTATGGTGTAGATTTTACTCTTCACCAAGGCCAGCAAATCTTCTTTCTGGATATTGTTCTCCATAATCTCAAATTTAATAGTTACACAAATGATGGTGCAAAGATAGTGGTAATTTTCGGAACTACCAAATCTTTGCACCAAATTCTTTGGTTCCGGCTTGAATATCCGCCTTACTTTTCAATTGAACCTAAAACATGGAGGCTGGTGTTAAAAGTACAAGTGTTTGAGGGAAGGAGTCAAAGTCTGTCATATAATGGATAATATGATTCCAAGATGCAGGACTTTAAAACCCTGCATCTTTCTTATTCGTTGCTCCCCAAGAACGAAATTCTTTTTAGGGGCAACATGTTCTTGTCATCATCAGTCATCTTGTCGTAATACTCCGTCCACATATCTATAAAATCATCACCATCTATTAGGCGGATGAATTGCGGAGAGGTCGTACTTGTATTCTTTGCATCAGGCGAGAATGTGCCGCTTGTCACGAACAGGGCGATATCACCAGCACGTAGCACTCCCAAAAGTGCACGGATGTCCGATGCACCGATGGATGTCTCAGGTTTATGCTTCACCTGAACTTTGATACGTGGTGTCTGAGCACCCAACGGATCGACGTAGGCAATAATGTCAACACCTCCATCCTTGCCCTTGGGAGCCACGAAAGGAGTGTGATATCCCATCGCTCTAAGCAAGCCTGCCACCATATCCTGGAACTCATAAGGGCTCTTTGCTACTATATACTGGCGGATACCCTCGCGTGCGTTCGACTCCAACAGATCGAGATTCACAGCATTATTTGTTTCTGCAGAATTATCAGTCGGTTCTTCACCGTGATTGTCTTCTATCTCACGAGCCTTCTTCCATTTGTGATAGGCATCATTAGCAATATTCATCACCTCTTCAGGTGTCTTTTTCAGGATACTCTCCCCTTCAGGTGTCAGGTACCAATTACCGTTCTTCTTTACAATAAATCCAGCCTTCTGATAATCTATGGAATAGAACTGGAAACTATTCGTCCAGCGGATATATTTCATTTTTCCTGCTGGTTCCTTTTCCCAATCCGTCAGTTCTACGTTTTCATTCACAAACGGATAGAGTTCCTTGGCAGGCATACTCCCACCTCGACGGCTCATTTCCTTCATCACCGCGTATAGCGTCTTGGTTGCGCAGGCTTTTGTCCTGCTGAATTTGTTTTTGGCCATATCGTATTTATTATCTGTTTCCTTTCATTCTGTTATGAGTCTTGCACAGTATCTGACAATTCTCAATACTTGTTGAACCTCCCTTACTCCAGGCCGTTACATGGTCAGCATCCATTTCCTCTGGCTTCCAGATTCTATGGCGGTTAGCCTCATGACCTTCTGCGCAATAAGGGCAGTTACTGATACCCTCTGCCTTGGCCTTATCCGTCTGCTGCTGATACACCTTACGCATGGTGGGCTTATCGAACAGACGCACATTCAGCAGGCGAGTCTCCTTACAACCGCCCAGTACAAACTCAAAGATGCCCTTATGATCTGACACGTAGTCATCAGCATACAGCTCTGCCACCTTTGCCGATAGCTCGTTATGGTTATAGGCATTCGAGTGGAACCGCTCATACAGATCGCCCCAGTTCAGTCCCTGCATCTCTGGATAGATGTCGTTGAAGAGATTATCTGCCCAGTCGATGACGGTATTGAAATAGATCTTGATCTCCTTGATGCTATCGTCTTTGCGATGGGCACTCATATACCCATCCACATTGCCCTTGCTCACCCATTTTAGGGCTGTAGCTAAGAACTGCTGACGGTTAGCTGGTCCCTTCACAAAACTCTCCCAACGTTGTATGTTGGCGTTCTGTGAATTGCTGAACTCCTCCTTGCAGGCTGTCACGAACTTACCGCTGTAGATGGCATTCAGCTCCTCCTGCTCGTTCAGTGGAATACCCGCTATGTTGATGGTCTTAAACCACTCCTTGATTTCCTCCTCCGCATGTTGGCCTTCGCCCTCACAGATATACACCAGCAATTCTGTCTTCAGGATCTTCTGTTGTAAGCCTTCGTTCAGACCGTCGAATATCTGCTCCAGACCGTTCACCTTCACAGCAAACTTATTCTTCACAAAACGCCCCAACGAGGTGATGCGCTGCTGACCGTCGAGCACTTCATATTTCCCCGTCTCTACATTATTATTAAAATATATAAGGCCGAGGGGATAACCTTTCAATACGGATTCTATCACTGCCACATCCTTTTTGCCATCGGCATAGATGTAGTTGCGCTGATACTCTGGCTGAATCACCAACTGGCCAGCCATGCCATAAACGCCCTTACCTTCGAATTCGTTGTAGTCGAAGCCGTCGCAAATCTGTTCTACGGTATAGATCTTTAGTTCTGTCTTCATATGCTTATTGTTTTTTGCGGATTAGTATTCTTGCATAGGGCTTTTGAGGAATGCCATCTTCCATATAGTATAACTGACCATCACGTAGGCTTGGATTTAGTTTCTTTAGCTCACGAGGAAAAGGTTTTAACCCTAGTTCCTTGCCAGAATCACCTTGTGTTTGCCCAATGATTTCAAACTGCTCAGGGCAATATTTATCCAAGAAAGTAAGGGGAACTCCCATCGCTCCATCGAAATCTGAAGGAATTGCATCGGTGTATGGAACTTCGATTGCATCATAGTTTTCGTAATGGATGTAGTCTTTTCGACCTCGAATTTCTTTATGTTTACTATGCTTAAAGTTCTCTGCCAAAGACATTAGTGGGAGAGGTTGATGGCGTCTGCCATGATCTATGTTTGTAAACCAGCAACAGTTTCGGAACTTTACAAGATTTGTACTTTCATCGAACACGCCATCTGCATAACTGACTCGTGGCGCTTCAACACGGAAAAAAGCGTTTCCGTTCTGAAAACCATTGCCCATCCACATTTTGTTGTCTTTAATCAATGGGAATATCTCTTTGTAAGAAACGGCATTCATACTCCCAATGATAACAAATTGCTTCCCAGATTCCATAAGCCACGCAACGAACTCCCTGAACAGTGAGAACGGTGGATTTGTGATGATGATATCAGCTTCATCGCGTAACGCTTTCACTTCTTTGCTGCGGAAATCACCATCGCCCTCCAGGTATTGCCATTCCAGATCGTTGATGTCAATACGATTGTCGCCTGTGATGTCTCGCTCTAACACGAATATTTTGCCGTTCGTCTTAGTCTTGTCTGCATTGAAATGGGGCTGTGAGGTCTCGAATAGAGTAGGCTGATACGGCATTTTATATTTCTTACTCTCAGGAGCGTAACTTGTAGAAATCAGCTTCTTCAGTCCGAACAACTGAAAGTTCTGGGCGAAGAACTTGGTAAAGTTACTCCACTCAGGATCATCGCAAGGCAGTAGCACCGTCTTGTCGCGAAACACGTCTGGGTTGTAATCCAGATAAGCGTTGATCTCTTTTTGTATGTCAGCATACTGCGTATAGAACTCATCGTTCTTCGCAGTCTTTGCATTTGCAAGGTTTGTATTTGCCATACGCTATGCATTTAGGCGTATTGCTTATCTTCGGAGCAGACTGTAGAGCATAAAAAGACATGGACGGTATTCCTATCCATGTCCTAAAGGCTCTCGCCAGCCTGCAAAACCAGATAAGTCACGTCCATGCTAAACGCACAGACGCTTGCGACTTATTCATCGGTTTTGCTTATTTTGAATTTGCGAGATTCTTAGGACAATTCCGAATAAACAGCAAACGCTTGTTATATTTTACCCACAAAAGTCACACCGGTCCTCCTCTGAGGTATATACCGATGATCGTTTGCAAAGGTACGAAGAAACAAGCACAATACAAAACAAAATGCGAAGTTTTTTCTATTTTGGCTTATAAATATGCAGCTTTCATTCGATCTGTACAAAAATATGGGTATATTTATATCATGTACGCAAAATTTCGTATGAAATTTTTGCATATATCATAGATTATCAGTAAATTTGCATCAAATATTTAACGATGGGGGACAGACCCCTAATATTAACTTTTTGACTCATGGAGCAGCAATGCTCTGTGAGTCATTTGCTTAAAATTATGATATGTTTCACCCCTGGCTCACTTAGTTGGGCCGTCTATCTTTGGGCCTATGCCCGTCTGGAGAAGTCACCTTAGAAGGAGGCTTCAACCGATGCGCTCTGGTGGTCATGGATCGCCGGCGCATTTTTGTGAGACATAAAAATTGAGACAAAAATTTAATTAAAGAATATTTTATGACTAATAATAATGATAATGATCTAGTAGATCAGATAAACCGTCTGCTTGAATGGCTGCATCAGTCAGACGGGCAGCACCTCGGCAGCCATATCACGCTGATCAAGGTAGAGAAAGGCGCGCAGTATGTCAACCACATTGGCTCACAGGTGTTCAATACCGACAAGTCGGCTGTTTCTGCAAAGGATCATTCACCGACCCTTGAACCGCCCGAACTGCCCGAACCCCTTGCCACGCCTGAGGCGATGGTGCTCTGGCAGAAGGCCCAGCAGGCTGGTTATGTCAATGAGCACTTTCAGCCTCTTCTCTCGCGGACGCTATCAGCAATACTGGCCTTTGAAATGGCGAAGCGACTTGCCATCAAGGATAAATGGAAGATCTTTGAGGCATTTTGGAATCGCCGTAATATGTACCGTGACTATTATACCTCATTGAATCAAAATCAGTCACTGGAATTTCGCGAAAAACTAAAGGCTGTCTTTGCCTGAATAGTTATTTGAAACACCCTGTTATACCCCCTACATGTACGTACATTGTAGGGGGTATTTATGTTTTGTTTTTCGTAACTTTGCCTCCATGTAAGGTGCGCACCTGACAATCAATGAAAACAAAAATATCAAAGTTATGACAGAAAACAAAACCAAGGTTTCAGAGGAACTCTCCAAGGCAGGAGAGACCTCGCTGATTACACCCCTGCTCCTGAAACTCGACAAACTGCGTATCGTCTCGACCAGCGACATCCAGGATGAGGATTTCCTTTTTAACATCAACGGCAAACCCTGTCTGCCGCGAAAAGACCTGACAGTCATCACGGGTCAGCCCAAGACGGGTAAGACCATGCTCATCTCGATCCTGATGGCCTGTTGCGCCAGAGACCGGGAGCAGGGTGGGTTGGTCGGCATCGAACGGATCAGGCAGGAGCCGCTGAAGGTGATGTGGGTGGATACCGAACAGAATCCGCAGAGCACGCAGTACATCCTCAGAAAGCGCGTGATGCAACTCATCGACGGTGAGTTTCCTGAAGACCGCTTCTTCGTGTTCAATGTGCGTTCCGTCGATGTCGGTGAGCGCTATGACCTCATCGCCGAAGGCGTGGATGCCTACAGACCCGATATCCTGATCGTGGACAACGTGCGTGACCTCGTGAGTGACATCAATAATGGCGAGAAGGCACAGGAGTTGATCGAGAGTTTCATGAAACTTAGTCAGACGTGCGAATGCAACATCGTGACTGTGATCCACCAGAATCGCAGTGCCGAGAACCGCGGTCTGAGAGGCTGGCTGGGCACGGAACTGATGAACAAGGCTTTCGAGGTATATGCCTGTCAGAAACTCAGGCAGAAAAATGCTGAAAGACCAACCTTCTGCATCGAACAGTCGATGACGAGAAAATTTGACATCGACAGTCCTGTGTGTTACCAGATGGACGACAACGGACTGCCCACGGCTGCCAGCCTCGACGACAGCCGCGGCGGCAGAGGCTTTGCAAGTTATGGCAAGGCTTCAGCCGACACCTTTAACCAGAACTACATCATCCGCTATCCCGAGAATCCTGACTGCCCTTGGGAATGGGATTTCAGAAAACTGTTCGGCAGGGTGATGGGCGGAAGGTCAGTGATGAGTTATGGCGACTTTGAAGAGACTGCCATGCGTGAGGCTCATATCCTGCGGCAGACCTACTTTGAGAAGATATTCTCTGAGGCTGAGGCGCAGCGGGTGATCAAGAAAACCAACGACCGCTGCGGCCGCGTGGTGGTGATGCTCCTGCCTGAGTAACCACCCCCCCTTCTATATAGCCCTCCCCCTTTAAAGGGGAGGCTATAGTAGGAAGGGGTGTTACTCCAGTAGGGAGCACCGTAACCAAAACCGGAAAGCAACGATGAAACTCCATCAGATCCTATCCCCCAGTTTCAGATCGATCCTCGCCCAACTTCAGCAGGAGTCGTTCACCCTCTACCATCCCGCCTCGATGGTGCAGCGCAGCAGTTCGATCTGCAGCCAGTTCTGTCAGGCACTCGTCGGTTGTGGCTATCTCTCGTTCGAGCAGATGCTCCATGCCGCCTACCGTTATAGGTTGGGTGCCTCGACAAAGGGTGGCGTGATCTTCTGGCAGATCGACCATGAGGGCAATCTCCATGACGGTAAGGTGATGTACTACAACCCCGACTGCCACCGCAACAAACGGCAGAATCCCACCTGGGTGAGTGCGCTGCTGAACCAGCGCTACCATTTGCCCAAGACAGAGCACGAGTCGTTCCACTGTCTTTTCGGCCTCCACCTGATCCGGGGATGTGGCGATGCCGTCGCCATCGTAGAGGCTGAGAAGACGGCCGTCATCCTGAGCGAGCACTATCCCCAGTACATCTGGTTGGCTGCAGGCGGTCTCTATGAACTCAAGGTCGATAAGTTCCGTCCCCTCAGGGGGCACAGGATCATTCTCTTCCCCGATACCGACCTCGACGGCCTGGCCTATCGCTACTGGTACCAGACGGCGCAGGAGGTGATGGCCTCGCCCTTCTGGGAGGGATCGCCGCCCATCCGCGTCAGCGGGCTCATCGAACAACATGCCACCCCCGCCCAGAAAGCCGCCAAGATCGATCTCGTGGATTATTTATTCTAATGTTTAATAAACCAACTCCTAAAAATCTTTTTAATATGACAGAAAAAGCGCTGAAAGAATTGTTGCAACTCTTTAGTCAGAAATACGAGCCGGTGAAGCCGTTCGAGATCCGCAGTTACGGCAAGTCGGAACTGGCCATGCTCTATTTCCCCGATGCCAAGACGAAGAAGGGGGCCATGAACAACCTGAACTACTGGATCAACTACTGCTCCGAACTGCGCGAGAAACTGCGTGAACTGAACTCACCGCCCCATGCCCACCGCTATACCCGCCGTGAGGTGGAATTGATTTTGGAATACCTCTGCGAACCATGAAAAACAACATTCCTTCAAGAAAAGAGTTTTGAAGTGTACTGAACCACACAAAACGGCACAGCTGCCACTATTAAAATGTCGTACCTTTGTCATGCGGAAGGAAATTTGCGGGATTTAATTCTGGAACTTTTTACATTTAAATGTAGCAAGTGCTAGATTTAATTCTAGGAAATCCTCCTCCGAACAGTCAATTTATTGTTTAACTCTTAAAATTTCAGAAGTATGGCATTGAAAGTAAAAGCCAAAGAGCGAGAGATTAAGATCGGTAAGAATCCAGGCGTTTATCGCTACGTGATGCTGCCGGAGTTGTATTCAACCCTTGACCAGGACAAGGTCATCAAGGAAGCTGCACTGCGTTCGGGTGTAACCGAGGGTGTGATGCAGGCCTGTTGGGACGGAGCGGGTAAGGTGATCAAGGCATGGGCTACCGAGGGTCACAGTGTGGCTCTGCCAGGTCTCGGCACGATGCGCTTCGGTCTGCGCGCAAAAGCCGTTGAGAACGTCAACGATGTGAAGACATCACTTATCAAGACGCGTCGTATCATCTTTACACCGACGCAGGATCTGAAGGACGAGTTGGCCGACACCGCCATCCAGATCACCTGCTACGACCGTAACGGTGAGGAGGTGAAGCGTGTGACCTCAAGTGATCCAGGTACTGTGGAGGATCCCGACCCTTCGACCCCTTCGACAGGCTCAGGGACCGTGGATGACCCTTCGGCAGGCTCAGGCTCTTCGACAGGCTCAGAGACCGTAAATAATGGTAGCGGTATTATCCCGACACCGACAGATCCTGAAGACGATCAGCCCGGCGATTAATTTCAACTTGGGGACAGTCAGTCTTAGGACAGTTCACGGACTGTCCCCAGTATTAAATTAAAAGTAAAAAGGTAAAAGGGTAAAAGAGAAAGGAGAATAATATGAGTAAGAAAGAGACGACTAAATTTCTTGTGCAGATCATCGTGTCGATCGGATCGGCGATCCTGACGGCACTGGGTGCGGTGTCCTGCACTATCAGTTAGACAGCTTTTATGAGAACGATCACATTATTAGTTATCCATTGTTCGGCAGTAAAGCCCGACCAGACATCGTCGGCCGCTCAGATTGATACCTGGCACCGCAAAGACCGCCATTATAAGTTTGGCATCGGCTACCACTACGTGATCCGTCGTGACGGAGAGATCGAGCCCGGTCGGCCTGAATGGATGATCGGCGCCCACTGTCTGAACCACAATGCCCATTCGATCGGCATCTGCTACGAGGGCGGGCTCGACATCCGCGGTCAACCCGACGACACGCGCACGACTGAGCAGAAGGCGACGATGCGACTGTTGCTCGAGGATCTCCACAAGCGTTACCCCCGCGCCCTGATCGTAGGCCATCGCGACCTCAGTCACGATCGCGATTGTCCCTGCTTCGATGCGGTGAAAGCGTACGCCGATCTTCAGCCCAAATAAACGATAAAACCTCTTGCTGGGGACAGGAACCAGCAAGAGGTTTTTTGAGATTCGTTCCTGTCCCCAGGAATAAAATTAATAGCTGGCGGAGCAGGGGATGCCGGCGGCGATGACACGGTCGCGGATCTGGTCGAGTTGCTCGTGGGTGGCCTTGAGCAGTCCCTGGGTGGGCGTCTCACGG
>Ga0256405_10009582_pt1 | contig 13193 bp, 18 predicted proteins | sample RumenRJG_02DNA_FD_189096 | JGI IMG/M metagenome (GOLD analysis project Ga0256405, IMG submission 189096) | Bovine rumen microbial communities from Lethbridge, Alberta, Canada - RJG_02 | ecosystem: Host-associated > Mammals > Digestive system > Stomach > Rumen | place: Canada: Alberta...
AAAGCAGGCTGAAGGGGGATGCAAGCATACTTTTCCCCGTTTTCTGGCACTCGTCACCTCTGAGTGCTAATTTATTCTAGCATAATAAACTGAGCGCAGCTGTTAGCCGCGCCCAGTCCATAATTGTAAGTATAGCGTAACTTGTTTAATCGACCAGTAGCCGTATTTTAGTTATAACGGTTATGCCTGCCCATCCGTTTCGTACCATTCTGCCCCTGATGTACTTTCTTCCTCTGACAGATGATATATCAACAGTTTTTACTCCTGTGGACAAGTTGCTCCACGACGCATAACTACCTGCCACCCAGTCGTTGCCGTTATTCCCATCGTTCCAACCGACACTATAAGAGCCGCTACCGCTTCCTGTCTGGTTAAACGTGCCTACTGTAATTTCAAGCTTTTTGAAATGCGTTAGATCAACAGGCTTGTCGAACACCCATGTGCCATAACAGTTTCCACTATATGTACCTAGCTCCGAATACAATCCGTTTTGCCATTTTACTGTCCATCCTGAAACACTACCGCTTTGGTATTTGCTTATAGCTGACCCTGCAAGGTCACCATACAGAGTGTTGCCCTCAAGAATAACAGTATCTTTGTATGTTTTACCGCCATGATTAAGCAAAATCCCTACGCTCATCGAATTATCACCACCTGTATATCTAAAGTAACTGAGGGAGCCTCTGTTGCCGCAAAGGTCAAAGTATTTGTTGTTGCTATCGCTTTGATTATTGCATTCCATGCTTCGGCATCTGTTGCATTATCGCAGACCGCCTGGCAGAAAGGAATGTCAGTAGCAAGTAGTCCGTCTACGCTGATCGTCTGGAGGAATAAATCTCCGGACCGGACCCAGCCGTTTGACAGGAGTTTGACCTGTTTTACGATCGGAGATCCTGCATATCCCTGAAGAATGGTGTCAACCTGATTTTTAGTGTAAACATCGGACGCATTAGCTTTAGTAACTCCCATGTTTGTTGTCAGGGTATCGATCGCTTTAATTGCTGCGTCCAGGGATCTCATTGTTCCGTTCCAGTCTCCCAGCCATGTCGGGATATCGGAGCTAATGAAGATCGGAAGATTGTAGTTATCGGTTCTGTTTGTTGCTGCCATAATTTAGCCTCCTTAAGGTGTAGGAATCAAAATATTTGCTGCATTACTGTCATATGTATATGCAGACATACCATAGTTATCATAAGCCTGCGCTGTAAGGGCCAGTGCGTCGTAGTCTCCGGCATGGATCCCTCCGGTGATATGGAAGGCCGCAAGCTCATAAATTACAGTCTCGACAGAAACGTATTCTCCGGTAAAAGGTGAATACATGTAAAGATTTACCTGACTGGCGATATCGTTGATCTGATCTGCGATCCGTTTGAATCTATAATTCGCTTCGTTGTAGTTGTTTGATACAGTCTTCGCAAGAGATGTCAGATCCTGCTGCATATTAGCGATTCTTTTAGTATGGTCGCTAACGATTTCCTGCAGGCTGCTAATATCTGCAGTATTCTGATTCATCTGATCCGTAAACTGATCCAGATCCGCTTCGAATCCGTCGTATGCTTCCGCGAATTTCTGGATCATCGACTCGAATGTTTTCATTTTGTCGATCATCCAGTCGAGGTTCAGGTCATGGAAATTTGACCAGGGTAAGCGCTGAAAGCTCATATATAAACTCCTTCCTCTGTCTTAATAAACCAGTAGACAGAATCTATTTTTGAAATCTGCGGATATGATTCCGTAGATATTTGTGTAGGCCATTGTTGCCAGATTTTCCTGCAGGATACGACCCGGAGACATGGATCCGTTATATCCGTAGCTGTGGACATGTGAATCGTTTTTGGATTCGCCTGCTTCTACAAGTTCAGCTGAGTTGTATCCGGGATTTTTTGATAGCAGGGTGCCTTCAACAATATCGTGCCGGTCGAAGTTGTTCAGCGGATTGATACCATATTCCAGGGATTCCGCGATCCGGTTCCAGTTCTTAAGCTGCGCGAGAGACCATACCTCAATAGCTCTTTTCATGAAGTCTGAGTCAGGAAAGACGATCTCAAGCTCAGCGCAGTCTATTAGGATCGTATCAATTACAGATTCTTTATCGACTGTCTCCGGAAGTGACATATCATCAAAGATCGTCGGATCCGCTCGATACAGCCCCAGAATTGACAGGTTCGCTCTCATCTTCTACCTCCTCATCAATTTCATTATATAGCAATTCAGGATCTTCTACAGCCGGAAATCTCCAGTCTACGGATATTTCTGTTCCAAACATATTGTTTGTTTCTTCAGCGCATTTTTTAAGGGATTCCAGCCATAATGAAGCGTTGCTGTATGTTTCTACGTCGTTGCTGCTTACCTCATTCGTAACGAGGCGCTCTTTTTTATCTGTATTTGCGTTCGGTATTCCGAGCGTCGTATCGAAACGCAGTTCGAGATAATGCAAGGTCTGAAGAAGATCCAGCGCGATATAGTTCTGTTTGACTCCCTGTGTGAAAGTCTGCCAGATATTGCTGTCCGTGCCATCATCGAGCGCTTTATCGTACACGACTGCCGGCTCACCGGACGCGATCTGATCATACAGTTTTTTCATACTTTCCGCTCCGCTCTTTGAGGTAGCCCGGAAAGCGTAGGCCATGTGGCTGTTGATCATATTGACACCGGAAGCCTGCGCTGCAAGTGCCATCATATCGGAATAATATCCGATCAGGTCCATCACAGAGCCATAGTCAGGCTGCAATTTGAACAGTGTGCACTGTTCATGTATCCGCAGGTCCTTGATTCCTGACAGCAGCGGATTCGTGATGATTGCGCGAGTAGGCTGATAATATAGGCCATATCCTGCAAGACCGCAGTTCTGAGGGATCACTCCATATTTATCTGTCTGCAGGACCGCGATATAGCCATAGCAATACAATGTATATAAAAAGTAGTCACGATCCCATTCCTCCGGGAGTTCCCATTTAAAGACGGACATAGCCTTCTGCAGGAGATATCTCGCGAAAAACTGCGCCAGGCCGGTGCCTCTGATATGGACCGTTGACGGCGTGACCGGCGCGACATGCGCGTTGATATAATCATACTGGTAGGGCGCGCCGCTGTTTGCCGAGTAGGACATGCTGTTTCCTCCTTAATTTATTTCTTATGTAGTAGAGCCATAAAGGTATTTTTCTGAGCTCTGGATCTCCGGAGGCGTAAATGTAGCCCTGGAATGTAAAAGATGATCCGAGATATGGATTTACGCCTGACATATTCAGCAGATAGAATTCTCTTCCTGAATAGTCGCTGTTTCCTGTAATGATCGTGCCGTCGTCGTTGATCTGCTCCACGATCGAGACATGCCCTGCGCCGGATGAGCCTCCGGACCAGCAGGCGACTGCTCCCAGCTTCGGGATCTGTCCGCGCGGATATCCGTCGGATGTATTCGGATACCATGTATTCGCGTTGTGCAGCGACGTTGTAGGCTGTGCTCCGTTGATCTCGTATAGTCTTCCGAAAGCGTATGCTGTACAGTTTGGAAGACACCATCCTGTCGTGGTATCTCTGATGGGAAATAGATTGTATCCTCCGTAGTCATTAGACAGCCAGTATATCGATCCTACAGTCGGAGCTACAAAGCGCGGAGTGAACGCGCTACTCATAGAAAAATCCTCCTGACATGTATCCCTCGATCGCGCTCAGTTCCTGCGCTGTCGCAGGCGCTTCTATTTTCGGATCCTCGATCTTGATGTATCCGGGGATCGTGGAGAGCTGCCTGATCTGGCACAATGGACGGCCCTTGTCTGCTATATCATCGTCTGCAAGTTCAAAGAATTCACCTATCAGTGTAATATCACTTGCGAAATTGATAACGGATCCGGTGCCTCCTGTCATGTTGGCCTGAGGCATTCCGCTGTTGATCGCGCTGAGAACATTTCCTGCGAGGCCCATATAGTTACCTACTGCAATATTACCGATCCCTCCGAGGACGGAAGAAGCTACGCCGGATATGTTCGTATTGATCTGTGCGAGCTGGACCGGAACACCAAACATCGCATAATGAATACCTGGATAATATGCTCCTACGACATTAGCAAGAATCAGCGACGCCAGACCGGTTACAAGGTCAACTTTTACGATACACGTTAACTGCGACGAATCCTGCAGCTGCACGCTGTCGAGTGCAAAGGAACCAAAAGGACCGACGGTCAGTGTATATTTAGCATACGGAGCGACGTTACAATAGACGCCGCGAGATGCAGCCTGCGGATGCTTTGGAATCGTGATCGTAAAAGTTCTGTCGACTGTCTGACTTTGTGATTTAAAAGGATATGCGGTGATGCCTGAAATCGTCCACCATCCCAGCTTTAGCGCCCTTGTTACGGAAGTGTTCGCCATAATGCCGGGCCCAAAGGGGAACCATAGGCAGGATACAATGTATTCGAATGGATTGATAAACGCTTTCTGGAGATTTTTCGACATTTCAGTGATATCGATATTCATCCAGTCAGGATTCGAGAGCATGTAGTTCATCAGAGCCCTCATCTGCGTATAGGGAAGAACATAGTAATCGACCGCCGCGCTGCTTCCATATGTTTCTGCTGCTGTTGCGGAGCTTACGACTCCCAGCACGAAGGACCCCGAAAGAAACGCAGTTTCAGAGGCGTCAGACCAGGGCGCCGGTGACGCGTCTGTAACTCTGGTGATCGTGCTGATCGCTTTAGCCGGATACAGCGAATCCATAACATAGCCATCATATGCGGCGCTGCTGCGTATTACATACTGAGAGGATGCTCCGATATTTGTTTTCCATGAGGCCAGAACATCGATCCTCAGAGTCGCGATCCAGAGACCGCGCTCCCAGGTCCAGTTTGAGACCCAGTAAAAGCGTTTGAAATCTGAAATGTAACAATAGTTAAAATCTGGAGCAGTCTGCTGATATCCGTTGATCTCAATTACCGGAGACATGATCGAGCAGGGCCGTTTAATTTCGCAATCAAAAGAAACGCCAGAAGATCCGGGGCGCTTTGTTGAGTTTTCTTTTTTGCTGAATGTATAAAATGTAACCTGAATCATGCTGCCTCCTTTTACGGAAGGCCGGAGCGCGAGAAAAGATAGAACGCTCCGGCCTGAGTGGATATCTAATTAGTCGAGCTGCAGGAGAACGGCGTTTTCTGTGAAATCGTTCCAGTAGCGCGCTGTCTCGAACCAGTGCATGTTGGTGTATCTGCCGCGGCCGTTGCGGTCCTGTGTGGTCGCCTGATCACTAAAGGTTACGCCGATCGCTTCTTCATCGAAGACCAGGCCGAAGATACCGTTAACAGTCTGAGCTGCATTTGCTGTCTCAAGAGTTCCGTCCGCTTTCATGTAAGTCGGAGTAGCGATCACGGAAAGCGGTGAATCAATAGCCTGCCAGTAGGCGACGGACTCATGATCCGCGAGCTTCAGGTATTCATCGTTGTAAACGCTGGACATGACGGAAGCGTCGATCAGATTCTCATAAGCTGCGCTGAGATACATTTTCATTCTGGACGCAGGTGTATGACGCATGACTGCTTTTCCGGTTACATTCATATGATATTTTGCGCTCCGGTTGCTCATCATGAGGGCGAGTGTCTTGATGAAGGATACGGCCCACTTCATGAAAGGAACGAAGTTCTGCGGCTCGAGAACAGTCTGAGCAGTCAGAGAAGTTCCTGCGACCGCGTTGTATTCGGTTACCAGGTGCAGCACGTTAGTAGAGTCGCCTGCGACTTTACCGGTGATCATGTTAGCAAGCGCTCCGCGCTCCAGATCCTCACGGTACTGTTCGAGCTGATCTGATACGTTGCTCATGATCATAGAGACGAAGTTTCCGAAGTTTTCCGGACCTTCAAAAGCCTGATCGAGCTGTGTATCAAAGATCGTAATGGTTTTGGAATAGGTATCCTGACCGTAGAAGTTGGTCTGGAGGACGCCGGGCTTCCTTACGATGAAAGGATCGATAGACTGGCCCTCGACGAGTTTATACGCTTCGTTTTCAAAAGCTTCACCGTCGACCGGGGAAAGCTTGCGGACATGGTTTCCCCATTTAATGTTATCGACCTCAAGGCCTGCGAATTTACGCTCGTAGGGCCTGACAGAGAAGATGGTCCTGCTGAGGACCTGCGAGATCGCGTTCAGGACCGTATCATAGCCGGTCTGAAGCGTGGTTGTTGCGACGGTGACAAAATCGCTTGTATTGATGTTTGCAAGCTGAGCCTGACCGGTCGCCTGAGACTGCACTGCATTCAGAATCGTTGCGATCTGTTCAATGCTTAGAGAATTTGCTGCCATGTTAAAACCTCCTTATTTGGCTTTTATAGGGTTGATGATCGTAGCTAAAATATCATCGACCGTGTCCGGTTTTCCCCCGGTTCCTGCCTGTTCCGCTCTCAGGATATTCGACGCCTGAAGAGCTCTTGTCAGAGTGTTCATCTGACTTGTCAATCCCTGCATTACATTCAAAAGCTCAGTACTGTTATCGACCGGTTCCGGTGCAGGGGCTGCAGGTTCCGGAGCAGGGGCTTCCGGTTCCGGTGCAGGGGCTTCCGGTTCCGGTGCAGGGGCGTAAACGCTGGCTGATGCGATCTGCAGGATCTCTTCTTTTGTGAAGCCGGCGTCTACAAGTTTCATTAGATCTTTAGAATTCATTTTAAACTCCTTCTCTCTTTATGGTTTAAAACCGTATTTTGACATTTCAGTTAATGTAATAGGGCCTATGAATCCGTCCGGATCAAGGCCGGTCCTGCGCTGGAATTCAGCGACAGCAGCTTTGAGATACCGGCCATAATAAGGACCGAGAACCTTTTCCTTTGCATATAACGGAAATGTTTTATGAAACCATTCAGCGATATGTTCTACTTTTTTGTTCCGGTCTCCCGGAGCAAAATATCCGCGCTCCGGAAGATAGTTGAGGATATCTTCAGAGGGTTCCGGTTCCGGTTCATCTTCCGGAAGATAGATGAATCCCTGGAAGATCAGGCCGGTTCCCGGCCAGGCGTAGCCCGGCAGAAATCTCCTGGTATAGAAATAAGTTCCGGAATAGTTGGATCCGGAGCATACGATCACGCCATTATCGAGGATCTCTTCTACGATCATGACATGACCGGCGCCGTCGTAGTGAACGCCTGCAGCGCCTTTACGCCAGCAGATCACCGCTCCAAGCTCCGGAGTCTGACCCTTTCGCAGAGTTGTCGAAGGGTACCAGTTTTCAGCGTCAGTCGTCGGCAGCGGCGCTTTGCGCTTCAGGATCTCGCGCCATCGGCCCCATGAATAGCCGGTACAGTTTGGCAGGACCGACCCGGTCCTTTTATTTATTGTAATACAATAGTTATATCCGCCGTAATCGTTGGAGATCCAGTTCAGATCAGTTTTATCCGGCGCCTCCAGGCGCGGAACGAAATCATTCCGGGCTATTGTCATTTTTCTTCAGCACTCCGTTAAAATCAAGTCGGTCGAGAATACGCTGCATGACCAGCGTGTTATTGTTGATCGCTGTGGACCATTTCTCAGAGTCTTCTTTATGCTCTTCGCGCTCTTTGACCTGCAGCCAGAACATCGCGATAACACAAGCGATCGGAAAACCCAGAGATCCGATAAGACTGGTGATTGTATTCAGATCCATATGTAAAACCTCCCGGTATTATTTTTAAGATGAGGGATAATGTAGCGCTGTCCTACGGGATCAGGGCTTCCGGCCCTTCAGCTGCGATCCCTCCCTCATTTTTAAGTTTAAACGATTCGGAGTATTTGTCAATCTTATTACACTTTGTAATATTTTTCGAATAGCGCGACTGATTTATAGCTGTCGAACCGGACGCCTCCGTCAAGATACCGAGCCCATAACCGGAAGTATTTACGCTGGAATCTTGCGAGATCCGCGTATCCGTCGGAATACTGTTCTTTTACTTCGCTCTTAGATGAGCATACATACCATTCAGATCGTGTTTTATGCCGATAGATATAAAGAGATCCGACGCGAACTTTTGGTATATACTCTGACAGTTTGCGCTTCTTAACGTACGCGAAATCATTCAGAATAAATTTGTTCGAGATCGCCATTTTAGCAAATTCTTCTGACACGTTCATATATAACGCTGTTCCGCGCTTTGCTTCCGATATCGGGCTATGCTGCGATATGATCAGAAGAATATCGTTCCGGATATAGATCTCTTCATCATTCAGAAGCATGTTTTCAGCAGGCTCGATAAGATCATAATACATGAATATATCGTTCGCGATATTCAAACTGTTTGCAAGACAGATCATTTTAACCGGCGGCCGGCCTTTCAGTTCTCTGTTTCTGTTGATCGTTTCGTAAGCATTAGCAAGCGCCATACCTTCAGCTTTGATCTGTCTGACATGAGGCTCTGTAATGAATTCGTCATAAACGATGTAGTCATAATCATCCAGGGAAATACCGCGCAGCGACGCGATAGCTGTCAGGGCTGTGATCAGACAGATCTCTTTTCCATCCGGACCGTAGCAGACATGGATCTTCCCTTCAGCCATCGTCCGGAAGACCGGTGAGATCTCCCGGTCCTTAAAATTCGGCATGAGCTGCGACGTGACCGGATCGGCCTGCAGCTTCGCTTCGACCTGCGTCCGGCGCAGGTAGATAAATTTAAGATTATTTTTAATAAAGTAATCTATTACTCCGTAGCTCTTTCCGATCCCACGGCCTCCGATGATAAATTGATAGATAAACGGCGACTGGATGATCGAATCCGCGTCGAGCCATCCTTCCGGCTTATAAATATTCATCAGTATCCTCCTATGAGAAACGGCCTCCGGCGCGCACTCCGGAGACCGCTTCTAACAATACTATTAAAACATGAGGGAAACTCATGCGTTAATATCGACCCAATCGATCGAGAGCTGATCGCGTCCGTTGCGATCCTCATAGGGCCGGATCTTCATACCGCACAACCCTGCATTTACAGCCTCGACCGCTTCCTCGCTGTCAATAATGGACTCAACATCTTCGAGCATATGCTTCGGAAGGTTGACATAACATTCATCCAGCGCGACCAGACCCTGAGGTCCGAATTTTGAGCTCTTATTGACATAAAGAGCCCGGACCGGATACACGACCTCCAGATCGCCTTTATTGATCTGCAGCAGCTCTTTCAAGCTGATGTATGAGAAATCTTTCTCCGGTTTAAAAGTGAATTTATTGCCTTTATTCAGATTCGAAAACTTGAAACTCATTATTAAAATCTCCTTCAATGTTTAAATAGTTATTGTCGTGTAAAGATGTGCGCCTCTTCACCTGTTATTTTAATTCAATATGCTTGCATTGTCAACGTTCAAAGTGCAAAGAAAAACGAATATCTGTATTGCATAGGAAATTGATCAGCTTAGCATAGTCGAGAGTCAGATCCAGCGTATAGGTTGAATCCTGGATATAGATATTGCTGGTGATCTTCAGGATCCGGCCCATAAAGCTGACATACTGAGGCTCCAGATCATCATTATATATGGATTCCGTTCCTGCAGACTTTGTAAAAATGAAGCCCTGTTTAAAGTTCTCAAGCGTTCCCAGCTCCTTCGGGCCCTGTTTTTTGCTTACGCCTGCCAGTGTTAAATGAAGACCGTCCTCGCATTCATAAGCATATTTTTTCGCGCCCATCGTTTTGAATCGAAGGATCGGCAGATCCGCGTCGTTTTCAAAGACTCCCATATAGTGCCTGACTCCGTGCCGGTCCACTGCGCTGAATTGATCGTTCCGATACTCATCATTCAGAGCATCGAAGTTGTGCATATAATCACCTACGAATTTAATAGAATCGGTATCCGTATAAATAAAAGCCTCCGGAGGGATACAATTCATACCGCGTTCAAGTTCCAGCCTCGCATAGCAGGTACACCAGACGCCCCACTGATACGGCAGCCAGCCGGTCGCGTGATATTCTTCGATCAGTTTCTCAAGTGGCTTAGAATAGTCCTCCAGCAGATCGCCGGTACTGTCGTCATATATAAGCTCAGGCTTACAGGGATTCTGGACGCACATGCCGTACAGTGAATTAAATTGATTTTTGCGTTTCCCATACGCGTACTCATCGACGCCTTTAAGCTGCGTTTTATCCCGGTATCCCTTCAGGACCAGTTCCCTGAATTTCTCCGGCAGCCAGATCTTCCGGGCCGTAAACAACTTTATGATCTCATACTCAAAAGAATACTCTGACGATATGATCTTAAAATCGATCTCTGTGATAGTCATCTCCACACCGTCGGCCTGCAGGACCCGGCCATTATCAAAGACGCCGTTATTGATATAATCACATTTCGCGCGCGAAATATACGGACAGCCCCATAATTCATTCTTCAGGCGCAGGTCTTTCATTCTGACAGTAAATAAGCACGCTTTATTATACCGGAGCGCCAGCTCGAAATCTTTCGGATCACGTTTCACGAATTCGGCCGGATATTTGTTATTAACCAGCTGAAACGGATAACTTGATGAAATATCGATAGAATTGATCGGATATCGTTCACTGGCTTCGATGATCCGATTCGAGTTGTACCGGTTCGCATGCGTATTACCTCCCCGGAAGGCCCGGCGCAGCATTTCAAAAACTTCGAGATCCGGCAGCATGGGCTTAATGTATTTCTTATATCCCTGCAGCGCCTCGCGCGCTTCCTTCCGGATATATCCGGTCGACGTCAGAGGAATCGTATACAGATCATCTCCGTCGAGATTCATTTCCTTTTTCAGCGCCTGCACCAGGCCTTTTACGTCGTTGACACAATATTCCAGCTCGCGATCTGACAGCGGCGTATCACTAAAGCGGTACTTTGAATAGTCGAAATCATGAAGCTTTTTATTCTCGATATCCATCTTTTGCAGGAATTTATCCAGCGACATATTGCTATGCAGATAACTGCAGCGGAATTCAATACGACCGGACCTGAAGCGCAGGATCTTCCGGATATCCAGCGCCATCACATCGGATATCGGAATGATCGACTTCAAAAACTGAAATTCAAACGATAAGTTATGAACGTAGCAGACCAGGATCTCATCATCCTGCAGCTGCTTATTGATCCCGGAATAAAACTGAACAAATTCATCCCAGGTCCTGCCGATTACAGTCTGATCTTCTATCTGAAATTGCCAGATATACATGACGGCCTGCTTCAGTTCCCGGATCGACGTCGTTTCAATATCAAAAGCGGATACAGCGTCTTTATAAGACGCCTTTCCGCTTCTTTTATGCCGGCCCTTTTCCTGGACCGGCATATCGTGAAGTATGGTATAATCAAAGGTTTTACAATCTAATAGCATTGTGCGCGCTATGCTCCTTATCTGTCCTCACGCCATTTCGAAATAGACGGCAGCCGCAGCTGCTCAATATAGCTGGAGGGCTTCACATATTCATAGTTCAGAGGCCTCGCGCCTTCAAGCTCTTCCGCGTGTTCGATCCAATAGTCATAATTCCGGAGAAACTGACCAGGATCCAGGTTCAGGCGCTGCGCTTCTTCGAAGAGTTTGACCGCGCGATCTGAGACCGTTTTCCAGACTTCCTTTAAGCGGTCCTGCATCTGTCCCAGAAATTCGCCGATATTGTTGAATTCTTCCTCCGACAGATCACGGTTAAGCGTCTCAGAAAGCGACTGCCTGCGCTTATTTTCCTGCTCCTGGTAGGTCAAGGCGCCCTCAACCGTCGACCTGGAAGACAGCAGATAATTCTCCATCCTGGCCATTTCAGCGAGGAGCTGGCCCCTGCTTTTGATCGTCTTCAGAGATCGGAAGCCCTGCGCGAAAGATTTGGAAAAAAGATCAGAGTGCCCTCGCTTCTCAAAAGATTTTTGCCTGGATCGGATCACTTTCCTCAGATAGTTGTAATCGGATCTGAGCTGTTTTTGAGTAAGATCCGACTCCTCTAACAGTGTCCGATTAAGAATACTTTTCAATCTGCCTTTGGCCATTTCTTATACCTCTTCTGTCTGTTCAGATCCACCAGGATCAGGTGCAGCAGATACGCCTTGATATCCTTGTCACGCGATTCGATGAAATCGATGATCTCAGACTCTTTTTCACGGTTCAGCCGGAAAGAAAAACTCTTATAATTGTCTCGATTATACTTGAGTCTATCCAATGTCTACACCTCCATACTTTTTATGTAAAGCATCCAGCGCCTGACTGTCCTTTACACTGCGATATTTAAGTTCCATTTTTACAACCCACTTATACCAGGCATACTCGACAGGATCCTTCGATGAGATCTCGTCCAGATCTCCGAAAAGAATAGTAGATCCGCGTTCCAGCGCGTTCAGGATCATCTGCAGATCTTCACCATTTAAGCGGATCGTCCTGGTAACGATCTCTTTTCTGCGATCGATATTATAGCTCATCTTCTTTTCTCCTTTCAAAACAGGAAATAATCAACTGTGTTTGAAAAGTTAATGCATAGGCTCTGCGGTGTAATCATGTGCTCGGAAGCCTCTCCGATAATCCTGTGCCCATATGTGAATTCTTGAGTTTTGGAAATCAGTATCTCAAGAGCCTGCTCCTCGTTCTCTGCTTTTATAAATCCATATCTTGCTCTCTTTGCATAAGACCATGTCGCATGGTATAGTTTCATACTCATTATTCGTCACCTCCATCAGTCATCATTAAAAGAAAGAATAAAACAAGCTGACCGATAAAATAACCTAAAATAAAACTCATAATAAATGGTCCTCCATAAAGCATACCAAAGCATACATACCGATACCACCGGCAACGATCAATAAACATACTGCATAAAACATTTTACGCCTCCAATGATTCGATCAGATCATCAAGATCCGAAGGTTTATGTAAATCAGAATAATAAAGTTCAAGACCAACCAGCGCAGAATCGAACTGCACTTTACGATGATCATCCGGATCGATCACGATCTCGCAGTCGACCAGGTTATCCTCCGGATCACGAAAACATAGAACAACATGATTCGGTTCAGACGGCCGATGAAACCATACCGAAAGATCAAGATCTTCTACTTTAGTATACCGGCTCAAATATCGAAGCGCCGCGCGCTTCCAGTTCAAAGGGATCGAGTTCATTTTTAAACCTCCATGTAAAAATAGTATTGTTTGATTCTATTATATGCTAGCAGATATACAGAGTCAATATGCTAGAATAAATTAGCACTCAGAGGTGACGAGTGCCAGAAAACGGGGAAAAGTATGCTTGCATCCCCCTTCAGCCTGCTTT
>Ga0256405_10009583_pt1 | contig 13193 bp, 15 predicted proteins | sample RumenRJG_02DNA_FD_189096 | JGI IMG/M metagenome (GOLD analysis project Ga0256405, IMG submission 189096) | Bovine rumen microbial communities from Lethbridge, Alberta, Canada - RJG_02 | ecosystem: Host-associated > Mammals > Digestive system > Stomach > Rumen | place: Canada: Alberta...
ACCAGCGGCCGCCGTATCTGATGCATCGGTACGAAACTTAAGCGAAGAACCGGTACAAAGTTCAAGCGAGACAAGCTCATTTATTTTTCCGGGAATACGTATCCAGCCTTTTTCTCCCTGCAGCACTGTGGCGCACGGACCGTTGCAGTCTTTGGCAGCGGTCAGCACGGCAGTAAAGCCGTCGTACCCAAGCACCAGACAACCGGAAGTATCCACGCCGTTAAAGCCGCGGTTTGCCGTATAGGTGACGGCACCGGGGCGCTCAGGCGGAGCACCGAACAGCGCGGCAACAAGCTGAATGTTATAGACATTAAGATCATAGAGCGCGCCGCCGAAAGCGGCGGGATCAAAAGCCGGTCTGACGATTCCGCGCAGATAGTCATCATACCGGCTTGAATACTGGGAATAGTTTGCCTGCACGAGCCGGATTCTACCGATCTGGGGCAGCTTATCGCGCAGCTGGTGGAAAACCGGCGTATGGCGGCAGGTCACCGCTTCATACAAATATACATCGCCTGCGGACGCCACTGCCTGCTCAAGGCCGCGGGCTTCTTCCGCCGTGACGCACAGCGGTTTTTCCAAAATAACATGCTTGCGGGCCTGAATTGCACGCAGCGCATAAGAATAATGCAGAGGATTTATTACAGCGATATATACGGTATCAGCTGCATCCGATGCCAGCAGCGCGTCATAATCAGTGAATACGCGCGGTACACCGAACTGTACCGCAAGCTCACTGCCCTTCTCCGCGCTCTGAGGGCGCACGCACAGCGCCGTAATCTCTATTGCAGGATTTTCCCGTAAGGCAGGAACTGCCTCATGAACAATTTTGCCGCTTCCGATAATTGCCAGTTTCATATGGTTTTATACTACAGGCAAACGCGCCGGTCTGCAACTGCGGCAACGGCAGAAACGCTTACTGCGTTACGAACTCGGCGCCACGCTCCTGCTTTATTTCCAGAGAATCAACAACAAGATACAGATCCTCATAGCCGTCCGCCGTTTTTTCCATAATCGGATGGCCTGTCACCCGGATCCAGTCGTCAAGCTTCGGCTTTGCGCCGTTATACCGCAGGATAAACCCGCCCCACCCGTCGTTGCCGCAACAGCCGGGCCCCCGGCGGTATACGGCCGGGCACGTGACATCCGTATCCATAAGAGAGATCATCTCCGTGTACATGCCCTCCACCACAATCGTCTTGTCCTTATAGCCGTCAAAATTGTAGTAGATGTCGTTTATCTGCGTCAGAAACATTTTCTCTTTTATCTCAAGCACGTCGCCTTCAGGAACGGGCAGCGGTTCATACGGCTTTTCCTCATACGTTACCGGCGGAAGCGTCTCAAGCTCGCCGGACTCAAGCTTTGCCAGCTCATCCAGGAACGCTTCATCTTTATAGGCATTGGCACCGCCGTTCTGAGCCAGCTGTTCTTCCTGCTGCCGCTGTTTCGCAGCCGATTCCTCGGATGTGGGCAGACGGGCAGAAAATCCTTTCTTTGCTTTGACGCATGACATAAGCGACAGGCACAGCAGCACCTGCAGTCCTGCAAGTGCACGGATTCTTCTTCTGCGTTTCATGGCAGAAAACACAGCACAGACAATAAACACCGCCAGATTGCAGATAACGATGCTCGCACCGGTGGGCGTGGCTATGCAGTAAGAAACAAGCAGTCCTGCCCACAGGCACGCCACGGAAATGAGCATGGACACAATGATCACTTTCTTAAAGGTTTTGCACAACCGCATGGCTGAAAGCGACGGCAGTACGATCATGCTTGAAATAAGCAGCGCCCCCATCATACGCATGCCCACCACAATGACAAGCGCGGTCAGCAGCGCGAGCAGCATCGTATACAGCCCCGCATCAGTTCCGGTGGCGCGCGCAAAAGATTCATCAAACGTGACGGCAAAAATACGGTTATAAAAAATGATATACAGTACCAGAACGCCGACGGCGATAATCACGCTGAGCACCACATCGCCGCGGGTCATGCTCAGAATACTGCCGAACATGTAGTTGCATACATCCGTGTTCATGCCCGTTGTCATGGAAATGACCATCACGCCCATTGCAAGCGCTGCGGTGGAAATAAGCGCGATGGCGGCGTCTCCTTTGATCCTGCTGTTCGTAATACGCAGCAGCAGGAACGCGGCGCCGATAACTACCGGAATAGATACCGGCAGCGGGGACACATGCATGATATTCGCCACTGCAAGCGTCCCGAATCCTACATGGGACAGGCAGTCGCCGATCATTGAAAAACGTTTGAGTACCAGGCTGACGCCCAGCACAGAAGAACACACGGCAATAAGCGTACCCACGACAAAGGCCCTGACCATAAAGGGGTATGAAAACATCTCAGCTAAAAATGCAATCATTTTTCTCCGTTCTCCAGAAACAGCTGCCCGAACGGGCTCTGCCGGTATTCATCAATACTGCCGAAAAAATACTGCTCGGGCCTGATATGCAGTACATGCCTCGCATATTTCAGCGCCGCCCGAATATCGTGAGACACCATGATAATGGTGATTCCGAGCTCCGTATTGATCCGGTGTATCAGCTGATACAGCTCGTTGGTCACCAGCGGATCAAGGCCGGCCGCAGGCTCGTCGAGCAGCAACAGACGGTCGGCCGCACACAGCGCACGGGCCAGCAGAACACGCTGCTGCTGACCGCCCGACAGGTCACGATAACAGCGCCGCTGCAGATCCGTCAACCCCAGCAACTCCATATTTCTGGCAGCGCGTTTTTTTTCTGCCGCTCCGTAGAACGGCCTGAAACCGAGCGCATTCAGGCACCCGGACAATACAACTTCCATTACGCTGGCAGGAAAATCACGCTGTATGCGGGTCTGCTGCGGCATATAGCCGATCTGCGCGCGGCTGACCCCGCCGCCGATAGCCACCGTGCCGCCGCAGGGACTCTTGAGTCCCAAAAGTCCTTTTATCAGTGTACTTTTTCCGGCGCCGTTCTCTCCCAGAATGCACAGATAGTCTCCGTCCTCTACTGTGAACGATATATTCCGTAATATAGTCACACCGTCATAATCAAAAGACAGGTTGCTGCATATCAGCAGCGCATGATCTTGTTGCTTCATAATGCTTCCTCCATACTAGCAGAGTTTTTAAAAGCAATAAACCGGCCAGTTCCCGCAGGAGCTGGCCTGCAGGAGCTTTCTGCAAAAACTGACCGGATGGAACAGCCCGACGCTCAGGAATCAGTTCAGCGCAGCGCGCAAAGTCTCTATGTTACGTGTCATCTGAGTGACATAGGTTTCGCCACGCTTGAATTCGTCCGCAGTCATATTATGGCAGGAATACAGCGTAAGTTTTTTTGCACCGGTTGCCTCACAGATTGTATCCGCAATTCTGCCGGTGGACAATTCGATAGTAAGCACTACAGGAATCTGCATTTCCTTTACTTTCTGTATCAGGAATTTCAATGTAGCGGCGCTCACCTCTACATCGGTGGCACAGCCGGGGAATGCCGCATAATAGCTCAGACCATAGTCATCTGCAAAATAGCGGAACGGGAAACGGTCTCCGAATACAATCGTTCTACGCTTTGCATGGTTCACCACGTCAGTAAACTGCTTGTCCAGCTCCTTCAGCTTTGCAATATATATTGCTGCATTGTTCTGATAGAATGAGGCTTTGCCGGCATCGGTCTCAGACATAAGCTCAGAGATTTTCTGAACGATACGGATAGCATTGCGCGGAGAAGTCCACACATGCTCATCAATCTCAGGCTCCTCCTCTTCATCCCCGCCGTGCTCATGGCCGTCATCATCATCGTCTTCCGGCTGCATGCCTTCCACCAGCACCTCTTCTACAACATCAACGCAGTCAATAAGGCGAAGAGTACGCGGTTTGGCTCCATCCATGGCACCGAGTACGGTATCCACCCACACATCATTTTCACCGCCGTTGTAAATAAAGATATCTGCTCCCTGAATCCGCTTTATGTCGGCAGGAGACGGCTCATAAGAATGGCTTTCTGAACCGGGGCGCAGCAGCATCTGTACATCAATCTTTTCACCACCTATGGCGCGGGCAAAATCAAACTGGGGGAACATAGTTCCGATAACGGTCAGTCTCTTTTCCTGACTGTCCGTACCGGTGCTGCGCACAGTACCGGACTTACTGCAAGACACCAACGACAGACAACAAACGGCTGCAGTCAGAGCTACTGCCGCAACGGCGGCCGGACTCATCAAACGATACATTATTTTTTTCATATAAAATCCTTTTCAAAGACGACCTGTATACCTTACGAAACTGGTCGTCCGTACACATATATAATAGATAGAACTGTTCAAAAAGACATCTTCGATGTCTGAAATTCCGAACAATTTTACTAACATCGGCCGTACTAAAAAACGAGCCGAACCTTATGATGTAAAAACGGGTAGTCCATACGGCATGCAATACAGCTAGAAAACAGCTGCTGCCGCAAACGGACAAAAAGAAAAGAATTATACAGTATCAGGAATCAAGCCGGATTTTCCATGCTATGAGGGACAGACAGCAGGATGCAGAAACAATCAGAACTACCTGCACAACGACAGCGGATGAGACCAAAGTCTCGGTCGTTGTATTCGACAGGCCGCCGCCCAGACGCATAACAGAGGTCACCGCAAGCTGAAGGCATGCACAGACCGGACAGGATTCGCCGGTACAGTCATGTTCCGCATGCTCTGCAACATACACGGAAGAATAGATGCCTATGGAAAGCATCAATCCTATCAGTGCGGCCGCTGTAATGTTACGATTATCTTTGACGAACGGAATCATAAATGATGTATACCATAGAATCAAAAAGCTGTTTTGTCAACAAGCATTTTTTCCATCGGCAGCCGTCCGCACCGCCGTATCGGTACTTCGTGCCGTAAGCAGGACCTACAGCCGGTACATCACGCCGATTCTGGCCTGAGTTGAAATCAGACGGCTGCTGTCGTACTCCGTATACACCGGCTTAGTATGATACGGATAGACCGTTTCCTGCTCAGTAACACGGCAGGTAAGCCAGCCTATGCCCGCAAGGCCCGAGCATCCGGCATACAAGCTGATTTTATTATGTACGGCAATCCGGTAAAACACATCCAACCCCAGTCCGAAGTTTAACAGGAAACATTCTTTTTCATAGGTCACTGCAGTCGTAATTTTATTGCTGTCATAGGCGATCACATCTATACCGGCGATACCTGAAATGACCAGACTCTGATTATCGTACCTGCCGTGCAGTACATTATATCCGGGGCCGCCGGTAAAGCTCGTATTCCAATAAATTCCCGAGGAGTCGCCGACCTTAAGATCATTACTGCCGAACGGTCCTACCGCGCCGTCCATGTACAGCGAAAAACCGTTTTTATACTCACCGCGATAGAACATATGCAGCTGGATTGCTGTACCGAACGAAGTCTTGTTGTCAACAGTAACCCATTTTATCGGTGTGCAGATTCCTATGCCTATATCATGCGTCCATAACGACAGCTCATCGGACGCCGAGGTCTGCGCAGAGGCTTCTGCAGCTGCTTCCTCAGCGAACACTCCGGCGTATACCGCACTGATACATGCTATTATCATCAGTAGTTTTTTCATTTTTTTCTCCCTGCACAAAAACCTGCCGCAAGCAGCAGAAATACAGCGGACAGAACAAGGTAAAACAAACTGCCCGCCTGTAAAAAACAATATGGAAAATTAAACGCAAAGTGCATAAGCATTGACAGAGCAAGGTTATTGCACTTTTCCAGAACAACATTCATCATGCATGCCAGACAGGTCATTACAATCAGATTGGAAATGACATACGGCACAAGCGCCGCGCCCGAAAAGCTTGAATCGACGAACCACAGCACCGTATGCCAGAACGTCCATACCGCCCCCTGAATCAGCGCAGCCTTTATAAATGTGTACCGCTTTGCAAGTTCCTCGCGAACATAACCGCGCCAGCCGAGCTCCTCGCCGGTCGGTCCGGAAAACACCGACAGCAGGATTGAAGCAGGCAGCGACCAGCCGCCTGTTGAAACATACGACATGAACGCACGGTGCTCCAGTACGGAAAGCACGCTTACGGAAACAAGCACACCGCCGGATACAATAACGGCAAGCAGCAGCGGTACATACCACGTGATTCTGCCGCTGAAGCACGAAGCGACAAACGCGCGGCGGGTCTGCGCAGGACGCAGCTGATTCCACATGCAGAACAGCACGATCGTAGGAGACCAGGCGCATACGTCAGCCAGTATGCGCATAACCAGCGGCGGCGCATGGAACACCATGGACGCCGTGCCGCACAGTCCCAGAACCATAACCCAGAATGTCAGATATGCGGTGATCACATAACGCCGCAACGGTACTGCTTTCATTTTATCAGATTACCCCGCCTTCATGATGTTATCAAAGAAATCCCATGCCCCCTGCACTTCCTCAGTGTCAGGGTGCCCCTTGGCTATGCCGTCAATAAGCATGATCGGCAGGCAAGTATCATATCCCTTACAGAAATAGGTTCCGAGGCACCGGCAGCTGCGGGCATCAGCGATTGCCTTTGCCGCAGCATTATAGTTTTCCATCGGATTTCCTGCGGTATGCATAAAAAATACATTTTTATGTTCCGGCAGGCTGCATTCCATGAATGAAAGCAGCTGCGGATAATATCTGCCGTATGCCACGCCTGATGCAAAACCGATATAATCAAACTGCTGCAAATCTGCACGATCGGTTTCATCTGCATTGATCAGTACAACATCAGTCCGCTTTGATATAGCATCCACCAGTTTTTTTGTATTTCCATGATGTGCGGATACATATACTATTGCCGTCTTCACTTTTTTCTCCCTTTCTAAAACTCCACGTCAGCGTGACTGCCTTATTTTTTTACCAGTTCCGTAAAGATAGCGTCCCGGTCAAACTTACCTTCCGGCAGGCCGGGCACTTCTTTATATGCTTTGCAGATGGACAGGCTGACTTCGGTAAGCACCGCGCTCATCTGCTCATCTGTATACGGGCAGTCGCTCGTCACAATCAGCGTGGCAAAACTGAACACCACGAGCCACAGATCACGGTAGTAGCAGTCGGCGGAATGTGCGTCCATATTGTAAATACGCATCACCGAATCCCGTACCAGATCCTGAGAAAATTTCAGCGCTTCCATTGCGCCGCCGATCGCACTATCAGGCTTTGTCAAAAACAAAAGCTTATACAGTTCCGGCTCTTCCTTTGCAAAACGCAGATACTGCTGACCTACACCCAAAAAAGGAATCGGGCCAGCGAGTCCGCGCTTTACATAATCCCGGTAGCGATCTTTTGCAAGATTAAATACTTCGGTCTTAAGCTCATCCATCGTATTAAAATACGTGAATATCGGTCTCGGAGACACCTTCAGCTCGGCGGCAACTTCTCTGGCAGTTACAGCGCTGATACCTTTTTTCCGGGCAACATTCAACGCTGCCGCTACAATCTCTTCTTTCTGGAACTTTACTTTCGGCGGCATATCGTACCTTCTTTTAAGCAAACTAATAACACATGTTACACAACATATGTTTTGCAACGTATGTCACTATATACCAGCATCGATTTACTGTCAAGCAGTTTTGGTATGATTTTTCTTATTTTTAAGGTTTTATTAAACTAAAGACAACCGTTCGCCGGCTGCACGGGCGCTGCCGGCATACAAGATTCTACAGACCGCCGTTTACGATCGCCGCATAGGTTTCCTCTGGAATCATGGGCGAGCATATTGCAGCAAGCAGCTCAGACGGTATCGTTCCGTTTGCCGCGTACTGTTTTCCGGCCTCACGCACAAGCGCAAGCCTTGGTACGGTGACTTCCGCAGCCTCGGGCGCATTGAACATAGGGCTTTCAGGTACCGTAATAATCGTGTGCCCGTGCGGGAACAGCAGCTTGAACTGAGCCGTCATCGGCTCAAAATTATGCGTACTGTTCGGGAATCCGCAGCCGCAGATCATCAGGTACCGCAGATGGGAAAAATCAGCCTGCCCCACATGCTCGTAACGATCGCCGGCCTTCCGCATTGCCATGCTTGAAAGCGGCATGGTACGGTCAAGCAGCGCCTTGAGCGGCGCAGGCATACCGTATCCGTACAGCGGAAAACTGAACAAAAGCAGGTCGCTTTTCAGCAGCTCGTCCAGAATCTCCCGCATATCATCATTATGGATACAGGTACCGCCGTTACGCTTGCAGGAAAAGCAGCCGGTACAATATTCAATGTGCTTTTCAACTACATGAACATACTGTACCTGCTGCGGTGCAGCCTGATTCATGCCGTCAATAAAAGCACGCGTAATGTGCATTGTGTCGCTTTTTTCTTTTTTGGGACTTCCATTAAAAACTAAAATTTTCATACATCACCACTTCCATAAAAACTCGACCATGACAGAAGGTACATGCATACACTTTTTATCATGCTGCCGTGCTATAACAGTACTGTACCGCCGGTACAAAAACAACCTACGCTCTGTAGAGCCGCCGGAACCAGAACGCAGGTACCGTCTGCCCGTTGTTTCTGCGCTTTTCAACGCAGCACACGAACCATGCACTCCGTGCTTTCAATAAAGCCAAGCTTTTTATACAACGGACGGCCGGATTCTGTTGCATCCAGGCTTATTTCAGTAACGCCTTTCCGTACGGCTTCTTCAATGAGGGCCGTAACCATGCGGCATGCTATGCCCTGCCTCCGGTATGCATGCCGAGTATACACATTCATCAGGTGCGCGCGTATTCCAGTGGGATGGCTGAACGTAGGCATAATGCGAATATAACTGACAGACGCGCAGCCAACAGCCTCATCGCCGTCAAACGCAAGCACAGTCGTCTGATCTCCGCTCAGAAAATAGTCTCTGGACGATTCAATAAGCGTTTCGCTGAACGGCGCATCCTGCGGCATATCATTCACCACCCGGAGCATCTCCAGACGGATTTTCATAAGTATATTGATATCATCTTTTTCTGCAGTCCGGCAGGTTATCATGACAGCTTCTCCTTTACGCCATGGTAATAATTTGTGCCTCATTCTGCAAGAAGTCTTGGTTTCCGGCTAAAATATTCCAGCATACCGGCAATCAGCACGGCAGCCAGATGACTCACCAGCATTGCAATCCATATGCCGTCAAGGGCAAGCGTTCCGCGGACAAAAAGGGCCGCAAGCGGAATTCTGATTACAATATAATACACAAACATAAGAATCATAGAACGCTTTACCCTGCCCATGCCCGCCATATGCGCGGTCAGAATACTTGTTATCATGTAGCACACATAGCCGGCTCCAATGATTTTCATGCCACGGCTTACAACAGCAGCTACGGCAGTCTCCTTTACAAACGCGTATGAAATCTGTGCGGAAAAGGCAAGTACCACGCATGTCAAACCAATTTCAAACGCAGAACCATACAGCAGCGCAGTACTCACATAGTCTTTAATCCTGTCATTTCTACGTGCTCCGTAAAGCTGGCCGATGATTGTAATCAGCGCCATATACATGGCCATGGCCGGATAAAAAAGTATGTTCTCTATATTTTTTACAACACCGTATGCCGCTATAGTCGTTACATCAAAACGGTTTACCAGAATGACCATAATCATAGAACTTACAGCCGGAATACAATTCTGCATGCTTGCAGGAATTACAGTCTTTACGATTTGTCCGATCAAGTCCGTTTTAACACCTGCAAAGCGCAGACGGAAATACGATTTTTTCATTCCATACATGATTGCAAAAATCAGGCACAGTACCTGTGATAGTACCGTAGCAATCGCCGCACCGGAGATTCCGAATTTTTTTATAAAAAACGGATCAATCACAAGATTAATAATCGTACCGACAAGCATTCCCTTCATCTGAAACACCGGATCCCCGAAACTGCGGTAGATTGCGGTCAGCTGCATATACAGAAACAAAAAGGCATAGCCTGTCAGGAAAATTGAAAGATAACTTCCGGCATCCGCAAATATATCTTCTGACGTCTGAAACAGTATCAATATCTGATGTAAAAAACATTCCAGAATCAGTACAACAAACAGCGCAAACAGCACGGACAGAACAAGCACAGTTCCGATCACATTCTCCGTTTTCTCTTTATCGCCGGAGCCGATAAGCTGGCTTATAACGATAGCTGTACCGTTACCGATCCCGGTTGTAAGCGCATACAGCAAAATACTTATAGAGCCTGCCGTTGTCAGCGCGGCGTAGCCGCCTTGCCCTAAAAGATTTCCTACCCAGATGCTGTCAACAAGACCGTAAGCCAGCATAAGGATTATTGCCATAAAAAGCGGCAGTGACATTCTAAATAGCGCGGATTTTGTATCGCTTTCAACAAAATTACTATCAGGCCTCATAGTTTATACCTCTTTTGATTTTTTTCACTGCGGCCGCGCCTGTCAGCACGACAGCACTGATCAACAGCCCAAGCACGCACCATTGTTTTACGCATGAAACCATCCCGGTACATACACATACGTTCGGGAGCCGGTCCGGATAGTTTATAAGCATTGCCGTAATGCCTGCATTCTCCGTCCAGTCGCAGAGCATATTGATGACGCTGAGCAACGGCAAAAAACGTAGTATATTCGCCGGCTTAGAAACGTATTTCACCAAAACCGACAGCCAGCAGAAGCCGCACAGCATCAGTGAAGCCGGAAAGAAAATATCAAGTGGCATTATCTTATACAAATGGAAGGCACGCCCGGCTTCACCAAGTGCTTCCAGCATGGCATAGCCTTCCTGTGCGGTATAGCGTGTCTCGTAATCAAGAATATTTGCACCGCCCGTAATTTTCAGGAGCCCCGCAACGCCGATCGGACTGAAATCAATCAGCCAAAGAAACACAGCGAACACCGCCGTAAAAAGCAGCGCAGTTTTTACCGTGATTTTTTCTTCCAGCGTAATTATAATGCTTTTCATTGTAACACCCCTCATTTTGAATGAACTTCATTCATTTATATGCGTTAATAAAACCCCGGCCTCATAGACCGGGGTCTGTCTTACTTCATTATAAGCCGAGCAGCTGTATCAGAAACTTCTGTATCCTCTGTCCGACTTCCTCAGTATCACCCTGATTCATAAGAAGTCCCATCTGTCCGTAAACAAAAAAGTGCGCAAGGCTTTCCGTATCCTCGCATTGTATTTCGCCCTTTTTGACGGCTTCATCAAGCTCTGTTTTGATGAACGGAACAAGTTTTGCGCTGATCTTCAGCATAAGCTGGTCATGCATCTGGCGGCTGTTTTCGCCGTGGAACAGGCTGTACAAAAGATCATTATCAGATTCAGGCTTGCGATATTCATTCATACGGCCTGAATAGGCTAAAATCTTTTCTTTTAATGTGGTATCGCTCTTTTTAAAGCGCGCTTGATTTGCTTCTACAATGTAGTTCGCATACTCTTCAAGCGCTTCATTATAAATAGCTTCCTTTGACTCGTAATATCTGTAGCACAGTCCCTGAGAAATTCCAAGTTCCCTTGCAATGTCTGCAATCGTGGTTTTGTCATACCCTTTGCGGGCAAAAACTTTCAGCGCCCCCGTCAGGATTTCCTGATTTCGTGTACTCGGATCTTTTACCGTTCTCATGCGGTAATAGTAGCAGAAGTTTTAGATCTTGTCAATGAATAATATTCATTCATTTATATTTATGCGGCTGCTTGTTACTGTAAATTACCACAATTCCATCTGAATATTTTTTTCAGGAAAGTCATTCAAATACTCAAAGACATTCCGCACACCAAGCATAATCCCATTGGCTCTGCAGCCTTCGGCAAGCAGGTACATTAATTCAGCATTACGCGGACTTGTAATTTCGTACGCGTTCTTAAACGTATGGATATAGCGCTCCTTTATACCGGGAAAGTTGCGGTCAAGTGCTGCATAAAAATATTCACGGTCGCCGCTTCTGAGCGTTACACCCATACCGAAACATAAAATTGCATGCACACCTGCATTGATACAGAGCTCCAAAATGCCTTTAATATTTTTGTCAGTGTCATTTATAAAAGGAAGGATCGGACAAAGCCAGACGACAGTCGGAATTTTGCGCTCGCGGCATGCATAAAGTACTTCAAAACGACGGCTTGAAGGACACACGTTCGGTTCAATTATACGGCACAGCTTGTCATCATACGTTGTAATTGTCATCTGGACAACAGCCTTTGCCGTCTTGTTGATACGTTCCAGAATATCCAGATCACGCAAAACCAAATCAGATTTAGTAAGAACCGTTGCACCAAATCCGTAACGCTCGATTATTTCAAGTGTACGCCGCGTAAGATAGAGTTCCTTTTCAATCGGAAGATACGGATCGCACATTGATCCTGTGCCTATCATACATTTTTTACGCTTGCCGCGCAGAGCTGACTCCAGCAGTTCAGGTGCATTCTGCTTTACTTCAATGTCTTCAAATGCATGCGTGAACTGATAGCACTTGCTGCGCGAGTCGCAGTAAATGCAGCCGTGCTGGCAGCCACGGTAGATGTTCATTCCCCACTTTCCAAGAATCGATTTTGCGTTTACAAAATGCACGGCTACCTCACTACATACAGTTCTTCTTGTGAGCCTTAAGCTTTTTTATTGCCCAGTCGTAATGGCTTGCAGTTGAGCTTACAAAGTAGGAGCCTAAGTCCGTTGTGCCGGTCCAGGCGAAATGTTTTTTTGTGAAAAGCTCTTCGTTGGTGTATTTGTCTGCAAGGGCAAGAACCTTTTCGTGACTTTCAGCGAGCATTTTCTTTGCGTCTTCAAGGCTTGTTCCCTGATGACGATTCCAGAACATTACGTTCATTGCACCGTAAGTTTTCCAACTGTATTCTGATGGAAGAAATGCGATTGCAGATTTTGCGTCGGGATTGCCTTTGTTATTTTCGATGAATTTAATCATCAGCTGATGCCATTCGTACAGATGAATCAGAACGTCACGCACGTTTTTGTCGCGGCTCCAGTGAGCTTCCTTTTTGCCTGCATCGCCTGAAAAGTCAAACGGTGTATTCAGTTCCTTTTCGCTCATTTCCTCAATCATCTGTGTCAGTTTTGCGTAGTTTTCCTTTGCTGCAGTAAGCAGTGATACTTTGTCTCGTGGTCTTGGCATTGTATTACTCCATTGTAATTTTATATTCTTCAAAAAGTTCGTGCGAATAGACTTTCGGTTTGTCGGTTCCGCGTACGATTTTCCAAAGTGCGGCGGCGGCTTTAAGGCG
>Ga0256405_10009584_pt1 | contig 13190 bp, 18 predicted proteins | sample RumenRJG_02DNA_FD_189096 | JGI IMG/M metagenome (GOLD analysis project Ga0256405, IMG submission 189096) | Bovine rumen microbial communities from Lethbridge, Alberta, Canada - RJG_02 | ecosystem: Host-associated > Mammals > Digestive system > Stomach > Rumen | place: Canada: Alberta...
AATTAAAACAATTGCAGCTAATCCTTCATAAGGAAGTGAAGGATATCCGTCATATTGCAAGCGATTTTAAGCCATTTGTAGGCCACAATATATTGTGTTAATTGTATATTTGCTGTATTTTGGCTGTCTTTAGGTAAAGAAATAGCTGCAAACGGGGATTGTTTGCAGCTATTAAGAAGTGATTTAGAATATTACAAGTGGTTGAGTAATGTTTTGGGTTAGCTAAATTATACTAGATTTTGGCATATGATAACACCCTTCTTTGCGTATAGATGCTATCAAATAGCATATTACCAGCTATGTATTCATATCTAAGCTTATCAGCAAACATATATCTATATAACATGGCTTCCTGGTCGTTATCCATATCATAATCTATCAGATTCTTCCAGCAAGCTAATTTATAATATAACCTACCATCAGATAACTGTATTAACGTATAGCGTTTATCGAGCGTTAAAAGGCCCTTAGAGCCTTTTAAATTCATATCAGGTACAATTAATGCCATATTATCATTAAACTTGTTATTTAAGGCCATATCGTTAAATTTACGGTTCTTAGATAAGCGATATAATAAAGTTTTACTTTTAGCTTCAGTATATTCTGCAGCTTCTAAGAATTCTATCCACACATCAGCATCACGGTAGCTTTTAATATCATTTAATTGCATACGCTCTACAATTGTACTTAGGCCAAAATCTTCAAGTATTTCAGAATATAAGCAGTTAGTATTACTTAAAAATATAACTTTTACTGGTGGCTGCCCTTTAAGTTCTCTATTACGGTTAACAGATTCATACATATTAAGCCATAAAGCGCCCTGGCCTTTTCTTATAATAGTTCCTTCTTCTGGCATCATTTCATCAAATACAATAGTATCTACATCTGAATAATCTAAACCTCTAGCATTATGAAAGGTACTTAAAGCCATTAAATAACCTATTACACACTCTTTATCCGTCTTAGGCTCATTTATAAAGCAGAAGTTATTATCCAGCTTTTTGATGATAGTATGGCCTATTTCAGGGTGATCTGCTTCAATAGGTGCTGTGATTCCAGAAGATGCTAACTTTTTAACAACGGTTTCGGAATCTCTAAGCCAGATAAATTTATGTTTTGAAGGATCTTTAAGAGCGTTTTCTATTCTATGCCATATTATAGAATATGTTTTACCTGGACCTCTATTGCCAAACAATAAATTAACATTTAATAGTAATTCATCTGTTATATTTAAAAATAGACCATTTTTAGGTATATTCATTTAAAACCTCCCAACAGTTATAAAAGGGTCTGTAATAGCATCAAGGGCGTGATAGCTGCATAAATGAGCTGGATAAAACTGTCCGCTATGAAAATACATAGCAACTCGTACATCATATGGCCTTATACAGCCTTTACACTGGCATAAACCTATATATCTTTTAAAGCGTATCAAATTCATTCATATCTCCTTTATCATAATTATCTTTAGCTTCAATCAAATTATTTTTTAAGGTAATTTGATAATCAATGCTTTTCATTTGTGCATCATATAAAAAATCATTTACTGGTAAGCTAAAATCTAATGTAGCTGTAAATAAAGATAAAGAAAGTTCCATAAGTAGATTTTCAGCTTCATCTTCTTTTAGATTTTCATAAACTGTTCTGATTAATCCTATTAGAGCTTCTTCTACTGCTCTTTTAACTTCATTGTATTCCTTCATCTTCAAAAACCTCTTTTCCGTTATGTTTTACAACTTCTACAAGTCTATCTACAGCTTCTTCATAAGGAATATTAGCAGCTGTAGCAAATAACGCTGCAATATAACTAAAAGTGTAAACTACTTCAGTAGTAAGCAATTGCAATGGTCCATGTGTATATATCTTTTTATTTTTACATCTAATCATAATATACCTCCATCTTTTCAGCGTATTTTTGTAATAGATAATCATAATCACCTGATAAGCCTAAAGTATAGCTAGAAGGATACATAGCTATATTAGAAGCGTACATGATCTTTTTACCTTCTGCTTCATAATACTGCACTTCATCTAAATCATTGTAGCAGCTAGTAGTTTTAATGCCATGAAAAACAAAACCCTTTTCAATATCAAATGGTGAAGATATTTTATTATTTTTACAAGCTTCTTTTATCTTTTCTTTACCCTTTGTTTTATTTACTCCAGATATTGTAATTTTGATATCCTTTTTGTCTTTAAGCCTATACATGTACTTTTTAGCACCAAAAGTTTTAAACTTATTAGCTATACCTTCATCAGTAAATACACCTAAATAGTAGCGCTTTCCGCCCCAATCAACGTATGCATTATGCTTTTCAGCTTCTTTTATTTTCCTTGCATTAATAGCTTCAAAATCAGCTTCATGTTCTGAAGGATTTAAAAATTTAACTGAGTCTGTATCACAGTAAATAACATCTGATTTATTAGAATCATGCTTATTAATACACGCGTCCAAGGCTTCCTGAAGTGATGCCCTGGCATAAGCTGTACAATATACACCTACCTGGTAACTAAGGAAGTTAGAATAGCTACCATAATACCTATCCAGCAGCAGCTGTTCATCAGCCTTACCTTCTGTAAATTTACCATCTTCATCTATGTAGCCTTCTTTAATTGATTTAGTCTTTTCATCAAAAATATAATCAGATTTGCAAGGGTTAGTAACATGCATACCATAGATTCCGTTAAGCATATTTTTACTTTTGTTGTATAAATATGCTTTATCAGCATCATAATCTGGTGAAGTTTCATCTTGCTTTAAGGTAGTCTTATTAAAGTAAAACTCTAGTATCTTAGCTCTAAGCTCTTTACATAGCATTTTCTTTTTTGCTACCTTAACACGGGTAATTTTAATTTCGTCCCACTTGTATTGAGATTTTATGATGTTATAATCAATCTCTGTAATTATCATACTGCAGCCATGACACGAAAGTACTCTACCATTATCAACCTTACCAAGCTTTGCAGATTTTTGTGTTTGCTTCTTCTTTTTCTCATCTTTTTCAGGCTTTTTATCAGGGTCATAAAACTGCAAGCGCTTGCATTTACTGGTTGAAATATAAGGTACTGGTGTGGCATCTGGATTAATAAGTGATAGTCCTTTAAATGCAACTTCAAAAACAACTGCCCACTTTTTAGGGTGGTTAACATAATAATTAAATTCCTTCCAGGTGAATGGCTCAAGGTCAAAAAATTTAGTAGGGTACGGTTTTGTTAGAAGCTCAAAAGGATAAGAGCTTGTAATATCTCTTTGCCCTACATTTTTATTTGTTTTATTAGCATACATTTTATTTGCATGAGTGTTACCACCTCTAAAAGCTTCATGCATCATTAAAAATGTTTCTTTATCGAGCTTTTCTCTAATAAACCTATATCTATTACCCTTATTTGCTGTAACAGCCTTTCTACAAGCTTTTCTAACATAACCAGTACTGGTTAAAGGAAGGTTATTAATATCTTCATTTGCTACATCTTCAATACGATGTTGTACTGCCATATGAAGGCCTACTACATCATTTTTACAGTAAATATATTCTTCTTTTGTAAGTGGTGTCCAGGGATATCTAATTTTAAGATAGTCCATGTTAGACTTTTGATATTCTTCAGGAACGCCTTCAAACTGCATAAATTTTTCTAGATTCATGTTAGATAAAAAATAGCTGCATCTAAAAACAAGCTGATCAGTTTCTGCAGCAATTATTTTTCTTTTATCAGTGCATAAGATTTTTGTAAAATTAAAAAAGTCCTTAATAAATTGAAATTCGTAACTTAAATTGTGAACGAAAATAACTATTTTATAAGGACTTTCTTCTTTATTTTCATCTGCAATTATATTTAGGCGTTTAATTACATCTTGTAAACTTCTTACCTGGATATAATCTACTCCATCATAAAACTGGCCAGACCATATAAAACCTTGTCTAATAGGTTTATTATGTTTTCTTCCAGTAATAACTGTTGTGGTTTCAATATCAAAAGTCCAGAACTTATCCCTTCTCAAGTGTGTTCTTTCCATTAGCTTAGACTCCTTTTAGTCTGAAACCATTCATTGAAATCAGATAAGCCATAATCTTTAGATTTAAGCAGCTTATACATTTTAGAAGCCATTTCCTTATATCCAACTTCATATACCCCATCTATGACATCTTTAATATCATCAGAATCAAAAGGCTGGCCCATTTCATCTAGTTCATTGTACATTTTCCATAGTAAGCTTTCAGGATCTTTTGCTGATATTTCAAACTCTGACATTTCTTTATCCCATCTTAAAATATCATAGGCATCTTCTATATCAGCAGAATATGCAAGTAACTCTTCTTCTGTCATATTCTCTAAGTATTTAGTACCAGCTTTTGCAAATCCCTTCATAGTCATGCGATCATAATCAATTAAGTCAGTAACGAGCGCATAACCAGTATTAGTTATAAGTCCAGCCTTATCAATTCTTGAAAACTGCTTATTAAAAGCTCTAATCTGTTTTTGTATTTCTACAACGTTTGGATTTCTCATAATATTAAACCTCCCCAATGTTTAAAATTATTTGAATCTAGCCAGGTAAGCATCTAAAGCCTTATTGATAATATCATTTTGAGATAAATTCTTATCAGTTGCAACCTTCTTTAATTTTTCATCTGCTTCTGGAGTAATTAGTACCGCTTTTCTAATACTCCTATTAAGTAATGCTGCCATTAGTGAACCTCCTTTAAACAAAATAAAATACGTGAACCTGAATATTCTTCTATCTTTATATCTCTAAATTTAATTGGAAAAGAGTTAATGTTATTATTATCCTTTACTTCTAATAATCTATAGATTTCAGAAGGGATAAGTAGAAATAGATTTTCTTTTCCAAGTGATAGAATCTGATTTTCATGAATTCGATAAAAATGATCTAATACATCAGAAGCATATTCTGCTGTTTGTTTATAGCTATTATCACCTTTGTATACTTCTTTTTGTACAAATATCTCTAATCCATCATAACCTTCTGCGTTGTATCCATATAGTCTAACAACATTCATATTGTCATAATCTTTAGGAATAATAGCACCATCTCTATAAACATTTACATCGTTAGTTATTACATTAACTATTTGATATTCATCTTGAATAGATGCTAACTGTAATAATTCTTTTAGTATCATAATAACCTCCAAATAAAAAGGCTGCTATTATTAGCAGCCTTAAATAAATAAACTTATTTACTTAGTAGCTGCTTTAATTTCTGCTACTTCATCTTCTTCTAACCAGTCTGGTGAATAGCATGTTTTACCATGGCTTTCATAAGAGCGAATTCTAAACCATACATTACCGGCTTTAATATCAGCTACATCTTCTTCATCTGACATAATTTCCTTTACTTCTTCAGCCATATGTGAAGGTAAGTTAACCAGCTTATCACCTAAGATCGCAACAACAGAAGGTCCATATTCTTTAAGCTCTTTTTCTGTTTTGTTACGGTTGATGAAAACGCCACATAACTGATATGTAGCATCTTTTCCGTCCTTTTCATAAAGCTCCTCTAGCTTGAAATATTCAAAGTCCTTTGTGTCAATACCCCACTGGATACCGCCTTTTTTGTGTTTACTTGCAAAACTCATAATTTGCAACCTCCTTTTAAATAATAAAATAATAGTCCTAGAGATTTCTCTCTAGGACTATCTTAGCATATGTACATGTGCATACACAACATAAAATTTACATTTTAAAGATATGGGTAAATTCCTAATGAACATGCAGCTGTTCGGTTACCATTACATGTTATAGTAACAGTTTGACCCTTACCTACTGGATAATATGAACTAATAGTGCCTTTTGTACTATTACTTTCCAAATATTTTACAGCATCTTTTCCATTAATAGTAAATGTAATATATGTAGCATTAGCTTGTAAATCACCATTACCAGCAATTACACAATCATCTGCTGCAATATATGTACCATCATCTAATTTAATTGGATTGCTAAAATCAACTGCTTTCATAATAGTACCTCCTTTTAAAAGCGTATTTAGTGCATCAATAGCACCAGTACAAGTACCATCACCAATACCAACGATTGAAGTATTACCTACCTGATTCTGAAGATTTGTAATATCAGTAGCATTATCAGCTACATCTGCAGCTGTACCATAATAAGAAGGAAGCTCACCGCCTAAACGCTCTGAATCAGTTGCTACATTTGTACCTGAAACGTAAATAGTCATGGCTGTATTATCAGCATTTAAGCATGCAAGTACTACAGAACCAGTAACATAAGCGTTAGATGCAAGTGTAGCGCCTGAAGGTGTAGCAGCTGCTACTGCAAGGCCATCAACTGTAAAAGTTTCACCAGCTGTAAAATTTGCTGTAGCAATCCATTTCAAGAATTTAGATGTAGTATCAAGTCTGGAAATAGCATGTACTCCAAGTGTTACCACTTCAGTACAGTTAGCAATACTTCTTTCATTAAATTCATGTAAATCATTATCTAGTTTATCCCAATTAGGGTTAGTATCAACTAGTGGATTTACTAAGTCAGCACCTTCTGGCTTATTAAATTCATAATAAGTTGTCTGTGTCATAATTTACCTCCTTATGGTGTTATGAAGCTCTTACCCTTAACAGCAAGCTCTGTATAAGTCATATTTAAAGCAGCAAGTGCTGTATAAGTAATACCAGCAACTGCAAGCTCTGTATAACTTATTGGATTTTCCAGATGAAGCTGTGCTAAGGTATCAAACATTGATTGAACTGTAACAAGTTCGCCAGTAAAGTAATTTAATACTTTTACATTAACAATACCTCTTGCAACTTCTTCTAGAATATATTCATTGTTAGCTTCTATCTTTAAGTCTGTAAGAGCATTAACTGCAATAATTTCATTTTGTACAGTAGTTTCAAACTGTTCAATACGTCTAGTCATTGTATTCAGTTCATTACGAACTGCAAGAATAAACGTATCATAATTAGAATCTAATTCAGCAATCTTATCATCAAAATAGATTCTAAGATTTGCAACTTCATCAGATAAATCATCAAAATCTGAACGAATAGAAGTCATTTGTTCATCAACATATTCTTTTGTAGCAGCAAGTGCTGCAGTAAAAACACGTTTTTCTAATTCGTCCATATTCTGATTGAGCCTTTTAACTTCTGAAATTATCCAGTCCAGGTTAATCATTTCACCGTTTTGTGTTGGATATTTTACATTCCAAGGTATCATATGTTAACCTCCCTTTAATCATAAATAACTATGCAAAATTCAGTAGCAAATACTTCTGCTATCATCTGGTAAACATTACGCTGCCAGACATTGTATTCTGCATCTAACATTTCCTGACTCATGGTAACACCCTGGTTACCAAAACGCTTCTCAGTACGCACATTATCAACTTTTACATCAGATGAACCTTCTGAATATGTATGTAAATCGTTAACATCACGGGTAGCATTTTGTAACGTATTTGAATTATAACCAGCTTTTTGGCCAGTTACGTTACCAGTGTTATCAGTTCTTGAATTACCTGAATTGTGCGTTTTATTATCATCTGTATATGTGGCTTCAACTTCAAGATTGTAGAGCGCATTATAATCAAAATTATAAGCTTTCCACCATCTCTCGAAATTGTGATACCACTTTAAGGACCAGCTTCCAATCATTTTAGATAAAAATATAGGCTCCGTATATAAAACAGAAAATTCACTGCACTGTCTTATAATCTCTGAGATAACAATATCTTTATCTATTCCATCTGGTAAAGTAAGCTCATCAAAAATATGGCCGTCGGTAAATTCATTTAATCCAGCAATTGTTAATTTACTGAGCATAATTTACCTCCTTTCCAGCCTCTTTTGCTCCAGTAGCACCAGTATCATATTCTGTAAATTCTACAGATAGTTTTCCTTCAAGCTCTGGAAAGACTTCTATAGTCTTTTTAATAGATAACTGTAAACGTTCTAGCATCTTTGTAGAACGTGCTACTGTATCAGCAGAATTTGATTCTACTTCATTAGTTACCAGACGCTCCGCTTTATCAATTGGATTGTTAGGAATTCCTATTTCTTCATCAAAAGCTGCTAGCAATCTTCTATAATCTGCTATAAGCTTATCTGTAATGTAATTTTTACCTACCTCTAAATCAATGCTATTAAAAGGGTTTTTGTTGCCTAAAGAAGCAGCATCTACTTTCTTTTCAGCAGTTGATTTTTTATTAAGCTTTTCAGCATCATATACTATTAAAGGTTTTCCGCTATTACGTTGGTCAAAAATTGCTTTAAGTGTAGCAGCAGCTGCTGGTGAATTAGCGCCTACTATGTAAGCAAAACGTGAATTCATCAAAGACTGGTCCACTGTTGAAAATAATATTGCCATCTTTTCAGCATAAAAATCAACTATGTGAAGAACTCCCATATAATCGTAAGTTAGCTTTATAAGGCCAGCGCCCTGGTAAATTGTTTCAGGGCCTGGCATATAAAAATAAGGATTAGCAGTTATTATTTTCGTTGGCTGGTATTGTACACCAACACCAGTCAATGTAGCCTGAGCTGGAATAATTCCATACTTTTGATTAGGGGTTTTTGCATATTTATTTGCATCAAATACACCTACAAAACCATCTGCATATAGATTATATTCAAAGTAATCCTTCTCCCAATGGTCTGGTACTTTAAAATTAAATCTAGAGCATAATCTATCATACAAACTATTCCAGCAATAAAAGTAAGTATCAGATGTATAACAAACATCATCAGGTATTTTAGTGCCTCTTATTAAATTAAGGTTATTGGCATTAATAGGAATACCCATTGTTACCTCCTGATTAATCTAAAAGCAATACGATAAAGTTTTCAGTCTGATCATTAAACCATCTGACAATCCAGTTATACCAGTTATTGAAGTATCTGCCTCTAGGGTTATAGATGCTTCTAACTGATTCATTTTTAACTGTAATACCTAAAGCTTCAACATCAAACAAGCAGCCTAAAACAATATCAGATACTACTGGAGTACCAGCTGCACAAGTTCCGTCTGCTTGAAGCTCGTTAGCTGTAACTGATACGCTAGAAGGTGCATCAATATTCTGCCAGAAGTTAACACTCTCATATCTTCCAATAGATAAGATATCTTTGTTGTAGATTCCTGAAAGTGCAGAAGAGTTAATCTGGTCCATGAAAGAGCTAAGCATAAAGATTCTTAAATACTGCTCTTGTGTATGTCTAAGAATTGGCTTTGTAAGACTAACACCAGCATATGTATTAATTTGAGCATGATACTTAGAAGAACGCTCAGCAAGGAAGCGCTTCTTAGTAACGATTGCTCCATATAACCACTTAGCATATGGTACAAATTCAGCTTCTGATAAATAGTTTGCAGCTGTGATAGTAGTGTTACCAGTAGCAGCCTTATATTCAGTAAGTACATGCATTACTCTATCACCACCAGCATTAATAGCTGCACCTATCATGTTATTAACAACAATACGAGATTCTGCTTCAATCTTCTGCTTTAACTGATTCTGAAGCTGTACAGCCTGAGCTGCCATAAATGAACCAAACTCTCCAGATGAATGGAAAGCTGTATTAAGCTGCTCTTCTGGTGTAGTAACTAGCATCTCTTTAGTATTTCCACCATAGAAGTTAAACTGCACGTTTTTACGCTTCTGGATAAGGAATGGATCTATAGAAGTACCATCTGTAAGAGGATATCCCTGATCATCAATAAATTCACCATCAAGAGTTGTTACTTTTCTAGTGATGCCTCCCCATTTTTCAGTATCCATCATAATAGATGGATAAATAGGGTCATATGAACGTGATACCCATATAGAGCGCCCTATTACTTCCTGAACTGCACTGTTCAGCTGGTCATAACCAGTCTGAAGAAGTGTTGTTGCAACGCTGACAAATTCAGATTCATCAACAGCTGCAAGTGATTTTCTACCAGTAATCTGTTCTAACACATCATTTAAAAGTGTAGCGGACTGCTGGAAGGTCATTGAATTAACTGCCATAATTAACTTTCCTCCTTATTAGATTGATTGTTAAAAAGTTCAGCAAATACATCAGCACCAGTTTTTGTTATGTTATCGTTTACTGTCTGGCTATTGGTAAGCTTTAAGAATTCATCATTAAGCAATTCATAATCCTTCTTTTGCTTATCAATAGTTGCTTTTGATTCTTCTAAAGCAAGTGTTGCAGCTTCAAGAGCTGATAGAAGTTCTTTAGTATCTGCATGCTGATTATTAGCATCATCTTGCTGATTATTAGCATCATCTTGGCTTCCATTAGCATCATCTTGATGCTTTTTACCGTCAGCAATTTCTAAAGCTTCTTCTTCCTCCATCTTCTTTACGTCTGCAAAAGTAGCACCTTGCTTTAATAACAACATTTTCTCAGAAAATTTCATGGTTTCATTACCTCCTAAATTTAATATATCAAAATATTCTGAAAATTCAATGTATATAAAATAAAGCAGCCTAAGCTGCTTTATGTAAACCACTTTAGAATACTACTAACAATATACATAGCTATAGTTTCATCTTCTGCTGGTGGTGGCGGTGTTGGTGGTGTTGGTGGTGTTGGTGGGTCATCTCCTGAAACTAGCACATCATACCAGTAGCTAACATAATTATTAATATCATTATGCCATGTACCACGCTCAAAATTTTTAAAGAATACATAAGCTGCTTCATATGGATCTGTCATTAACTTAAAATCATTGTAGCTATAGCCAGTAACATCAATCCAGGAAGCTGGTACATTAATTTCAAAATACTGCATTTGTACAGTTCCATCATACCAGTTACCGCCTACACTATCAGCGTATGCTAGTATTTTAGTGTCTGCTGGAGTCCATTGTACTAAACCATAACCACGCTTAACGCTGCCTCCATAGCCTATTTCTTGCTGCCCTGGATTAATGTATGATTCATGCTCCATATTAGCTATTACACCTATAGCAGCATCTTCTGTAAAACCATAATCATTTCTTAATATTTCATATACTTCTCTGGCGTTACTCTGATAGCTGTAGTGTGTTTGTGGTCTACTTGTAATGTTATAAGTCCACATATTTTATTTACTCCACATAAATTCCTGAATCTAACAACTTATTAATAGCATCTTTTTCACTAGATGAAGCTCTATTACTTTCAAACTGGAAACCTTCAGTTTGAACATATCCAGCATAATTTCCAATTTGTGTATTCTTAAATAGTGGTTTTCCCATTTTAAGGGATAAATTAAGCTGCTGATCTGTTAGTTCTCTAGTAAGTACCTGGCATTTAATATCAGTACCAAGTGCTATAGCAGAACTTCCTCCAAGTCCTCCAGAGCCATCTGTATAACCGCCTAAGCCTGAAATAGTACCAGAAGCTGCTGCAGCAAGTCCTCCACCAATTCCAAGGATAGCTGGTACTATAGCGCCACCAGTTAGAATTGTAGCAGCTCCAGCACCTATTGCTGCAATTCCTCCACCTACTGAAGCTGTAATTTTACCTACATTAGTATTTGAGCTTCCAATGTGAAGAGCTGCAGCTCCATTTGTTGTAGAAGTGTTTAAAATTACACCACTTGTATGGCCCTTTACAATAACATTAATATCACCAGATGTATTATTAAAAGCATAAGTTATATCCATGCTACCATCATTTTTAGCAGCTTCAGCAGATATTGATACATTACCTACTAAAGGAAGATATAGCTTAATTTGTGTATAAGGTTCTGAGCGCCTCCAATCTGAATAACGCCAAGGTATTGAAATATTACAGCTGTGCGTTTCAATTGGCACTACTAATTTACCCTGAATAGCTGAACCTCCAGCAGTTCTTGCTGGATAATTGCCTAAATATATATTTTCAGTTCTTATAAAAGCTGTAGGAATCCAGCAAAGGGTTAATGAATCCTTAATACAATTAGCTGCACTACCACCGTAAAATAGCTGTTTAACAGCATTAAAAAAGTCTGGTACATTATCGTTAAACCAAGAATCCACACCGTCAAGAAGCTCTAAGGTGTCTGTATAAGTAATATAGTAAACACCTGAAGAACCTTTACCAGTAATTGATAAAATAGGTGAACCAAGGCCTCCAGTAAGCCAGTTAAGACCACTTAAAGAAGCTGTAGTAATAGCTGAAGCAGTCACCTTAGAATTAACTGGAATACGCTTATCTACAATATCTGCATCAGTTCCGTGTGCATAAGCTATTATTGCAGTAGATACTAATATTTCACTTCTATATGATGCTAAATAATCTTCAGTTAAAGATACTTCCCACACTCCTACAATATACTTCCAGGAAGCAATAAAATAATATCTATCCCATACTGGAATATAGCAGTAATTGTATGATGTAGGCTCAAAATCAAATAATAAAAGCGGATTTTCTACAGTACAATTATCTTTTATTTCTACATCTACTTCTGCTGGTGTAGCTGTTACTATTCTTGTAGATTTATTCTTTTTAGAATATGAATATAAATAAATTTTCATATTATACCTCCTTAAAGAATAATCTTATAAGGTCATTATCTGCTAAATTATTGCCTATCTGATACACCGTTTTGTTACGGATTAGATTAGAAATATCTTTACCAGATTCTTCATATTTCTTTAAAGCTTCAGTCTGATTTTTATTAAGTTTTAATTCTTTAGCTGCAAGCTCTGCAGCTGTTAATGTTCTTTTTGCCATATATTAACCTCCTAAATAAAAAATAGCTGGAGATGTGAACACCTCCAGCAAACATAGCAAAGTAGAGGTAACCAACCACATCATACCCTTCTGAGGCTCTGGTTAAGATTAAGATGTCTTTGCTATTCATCTAAAGAATATCAAAATATCTGACAATTTACAATAAATTAGCTATAATAATTATGTCAGTCATAACTCTTATCCATAGCTGCAGCCTTCCAATTTCACTCTCCCTGGCTGCAGCATTTTTTATACCCTAAAGACAACCAAAATACAGCAAATATACAATTAACACAATATATTGTGGCCTACAAATGGCTTAAAATCGCTTGCAATATGACGGATATCCTTCACTTCCTTATGAAGGATTAGCTGCAATTGTTTTAATTGTATGCACAACTTATGTGTTGCACATGTGTATAATATTGTCTGAAATGTTACCTTATTGTGCGAAAATCAGACACAATTCACCAAATTGTGTGGGAAATTGGCTAAATTGTGTGAATTGTCTGACATAATT